>Ga0180430_10001523_pt1 | contig 22373 bp, 11 predicted proteins | sample SS_ome_9_FD_132999 | JGI IMG/M metagenome (GOLD analysis project Ga0180430, IMG submission 132999) | Hypersaline lake sediment archaeal communities from the Salton Sea, California, USA - SS_1_S_2 metaG | ecosystem: Environmental > Aquatic > Non-marine Saline and Alkaline > Hypersaline >... | reverse complement strand
GCTCGGCGAGGGCGGCGGGGGGAATCGGACTCGGAACGAAGTCCATCGTGTTCGACATGGGGAGTTGCACCCTCGGGAGTCGGGACTCGTGGCGGGTGAAACGCTCAACCTACTCCCATCCGATGAAGTGTGCGATCATGCCGGGCATGGCCCGCCGCTCCTGGTCTCGCCCGCCACGATCTCGGCGCTCGACGGGCAAGACGGCTCGGGCGCGTCGCCGACCCCCCTCCTCTACCTCGAGCGTTTGATGGTCCGCAGCGCCTGGAGATCCACCTTCAGGCGTGCGAACCCTTCGAGATGCTCCTCGAGGTCGTGTCGTTGCAGCAGCGTCCTGAGTCGAGCGTCGGTCATCGGCGGATTCTCGCGTTGGGCGACGAGCGGGGGGTCACGGTCCGCGGCGGCTTCGGACCCGGCGTCGATCGGGGAACAGCAGAGGTCCGACGGCGGGCAGGCTCGCGTAGAACCGCGCGAAGCGACCGATCGGCAGGGTGAAGAGCACGATGACGAGGAGCGCCGTGACCCCCAGCACGGCGAGGCTCCAGATGCGGTGCACGTCCTGACGGGTCGGAATCGACTCGATCCATCCGTTCTCGAAGGCGACGAGGCCTGCGATCAGCGCCTCCAGGATGCCGAAGAGCGCGAGCACGAAGACCAGGCGGTTGAGACGACCGTCGAAGGTCCGTTGGGCGTCGTCGTCCAGAAGTTCGAGGAGCTGGGCCGTCGCGTCGATTCGATCGTCGAGGCGCAGGGCATCCTCGAGAGCCCGCCGAACGGCGCTCACGTCGGAGTTGCGAAGGCCCTCGAGGCCCCGACAGTCGGACACCCGCTTCACGAACTCCAGCCGCAACTCCCGACTGAGTCCGATGGCGTCGCCGCCGCCGGCATCGATGTCGAGTGTGGCGGCCCTGCCGGCGAGGGATCGCAGCATCCGGGAGGTGTCCAGGACGGCATCGATCGAGGCATCCGGCTCGAAGCGAATGTCGGCATGGTCCAGCACGACGACGGTGGCATCGGCTCCGACGAACGCCCGGCCCGCCTCCAGCGAGAGCTCCGTCATCGTCTCTCCGACGATCGCACGGATCGACGCCCGCACCGCCTCGTCGGACCATCCCCGACGAAGTCGCCAGGCGGCCACCGCGTATTCGGGAGATGCGCCGCCGTCCCGCGCGATGTGGTCGAGCCGACGTCGCACATCCCCGGCATGCCGCGCCCGCGGACCGGTTCCAGATGCGAGATCGTCCGAGGAGTCCCGCATCGTCTCCGAGAGCGCTCCGCGGAACGCCTGATGATGCTTGGCGATCCCCAGGCCGTATGGGGTGGGCGTCGACACCCACCACCAGAGCTCCGCCTCTTCGATCTCCGGCTCCCAGAACGGGGAGTGGAGGATCGCCTCGAGCTCGCCGCGATCCAGCACGGTGCCGTCGCGCGGAGAATCGACGATGGTCCACTGGTGCCCGCGCCCGTCGTACCACGGGTCGGCGATGCCGGGAAACTCGGGAAAGCGGGTGGCGCCGCGGCGGCTGTCGCGGATGCCGAGCTCGCGGCGGCGCCGCTGCTCGGCCCACTCGAGGCTGGCCGCAAGGCCCCGCAGGTCGGCGCGGGCGGCGGGATCGATCGACCGGCTCGCCTCGTCGACCGCGACGATCCATCGCGATCGCGCGATGCCGTCGTGCGACGGCCGCCGAGCCTTCTCGACGACCGTCACCGGATAGGGGCGTCCAAGGCCGCCGCCGCCCGTTCTCAGGTAGATCTTGTCGCAGGCGATCGCCGCAGCCGTGGTTCCTTCCCCCACCGAGCGATCGGCATCGCGGGAAGAGCCCGCCGGGACCGGCTCCGGCAGGGGCAGGATCGCCGCAGGGAGTTCGATCGGTGCCGAATCGGGCGTGACGCAGGGAAGACGCAGCGTGGTCGTCTGCAGGCGATCGCAGGCGCGTTGGAAGCGAGTCGCGTCATGCTCGAGTGCCGATGCGAGCGCCGCCGCCACCGGGTCGTCCTCGAGCCGCTTCGAGATCTCCGCATCGGCCGCCGATGCGGCCGACGCCCACATCCGCACGAGGCGCATGCCGAGGCGAAGCGTCAGCTCGTCGGAGTTCGCATCGGCGATGTCTCCCATCGCATCGCGGCCCGCGATCGACGCCAGTTCGGACCGCGTCGGCAGCGATTCGGGCAGTCCCAGGGCCGTCCGGTGCGCGTCGCTCCGCGGGAGGTGCTGCAGCATCAGGATCAGCGGGTACAGCTCGAATCGCCGCTCGGGCAGCGGCGGACGCTCGACGCCCTGGTCCACGCGGTCGGCGTACTCGACGAGCCGCCTCGCCTCGATCGGAAAGCGTCCCGTCTCGACGAGTTCCATCGCGAGCACCGTGCTGACGATGGCGTCGAAGTCCGGATCGGCATGCAGCGCGATCGTGGGGGTCCACGTTCGACCGCGAATCTCGTGCGCGCGTGCGGTCTCGATCCACGGGCCGACGAGATGCTCGTGGACGAGGCCCGGACGCTCGAAGACGAGCCGTGCGGCGCTGGTCGCACCAGGCTCGCCCTGGTGATGATCGACGATTCCGGCTTCGAGCCTTCCGCCCGAGTCCAGATGGACGACGTCGCCGCTTCGGGTGACGGAGCGGCCTGCTTCGAGGAACGAGAACCGCCATCGGATCGAGAGGCCGAGGTCCGTCCGGGCGCCGATCAGGGAGAACCCCGGGTGCATCCAACCAAGATAGACGACGGCGTCGGCGACTCCAAGGGTTCGGGCGGCACGGTCCCTTCGCGACGTCTAGGGCGTCTTCGAGCGGAGATGCCAGACGAGCCAGGCGACCTCTTCGTCGTCGAGCCGGTCGCGGCCGCCGGTCCACGAGAACAGGACCTTGCCGTTCTGCCCCTCGCGGATCGCTCGGGACTTCAGGGTGTAGAGCACCTTCCCGTTCTGCCCAAGCTGGACGCGATCGTTTCGGATCGCGAACAGGACCTTGCCGTTCTGGCCCTCCCGGACCCGACCGTTCTTGACGGTGAGCAGGACCTTCCCGTTCTGGCCCTCACGCACCTTCTCGCCGTGGATCGTGACCAGGACCTTGCCGTTCTGGCCCTCGCGGACCTTGTCGTCGTCGAGCGTGTACCGCACCGGCCCCGACTGCCCTTCGCGAAGCCGGATCGCGTCGCCGCCGCCGGCCGCGAAGGTCTCGATCGGGGTCGGAGCGGATTGCGCCGTGACCGCGACCGGCGCGATGCAGATCAGCACGCAGGCGAGCAGCGAGAGGAACGGACGTCGTTCGGAAGGGGTCATGTCGGGGTCCGGAAGGGGACGGAAGGGGACGTGGAAGGCGTGCCGAACCGCAGGGGCGGGATCGTCTAGAACAGCGAGGCTGGTTCCGGAAGACCCGTGTCGGAGCTCGCACACTCCCACCGGGGTTGTCGCGGCTGGCGACGCGACCGATGCAGTCGGTCGTCGCCGGCCAGAGTTCGGAGCGACTCGACGAACGACTCGTGCGACATCGCCTCGGCCAGCAGCTTGTGCACGGTCGATCCGCTCTCCTCCGGAGTGACGACGAGCAGAAGCGTCCGAGAGACTCCTCCGCCGGAATCGAAGGCGAAGGCGAGCACCCTCGAGCAGTCGAGCAAGCCCACGCAGTTGACGGCGAGGGCCGCCGCGAGGCGTCGGGTCTCCTGCGGAAGGAAACTGCAGCCGTCGATCGACTCGTCGGTCGAGAAGATCCGCGGCAGGGCCGCACGCAGGCGTTCGATGGTCTCGCTGGCCGGGCCCTGCTCGATCACCGGCGCAACGATGCTGGCTCTCGCCTCGTACTCCAATTCGATCGGTGGATCGAGCGGGGTGGTTCGACCGCCTCGACCGTCGAGATCGATTCCCGCGGCCCCGTGGATCCGAATCCGACAGCTTCCGGTCAGATCCCCCCAGACCTTGAGATCCGCGGTCGGCGGGGCCCAGTCGGCCTTGTCCGCGCGAATCTCGAAGCGCTGCAGCGAGAGGATCGGAAGATGGGTCTCCCGACCGTCGTTTCGCCACGCCGCGGCATCGAACTCGACGGCGCCGTCTCGGATGCCGATTCGCTTGGGCCAGTAGCCGACCCGCTCCGCCCGGAACTCGAACTCGTTGGCGACCACGAGATCGACGGGGAGTCGGTCGCCCGAGTCGAAGTTCCATCTGGCGAATCTCGATGGTGCGGCGCCGGCCTCGTCGCGGCGCGACGGTTCCGATTCGTTCCAGGCCGGCGCAAGGATCGATCCGTTCCGCTCGATGCAGAGAGACGGGCGACTGCGCGATTCCGGAGCTCGGCCGGGCAGCCATCCGACGAGGGCGTCCCGCCCGGCACAGGTCTCGTCCCGCCAGAGGATCGGCAGCAATCCCGTGTTGCCGCGCAGGGGACCCTTGAGATCCTCCCGAGGCGGATCGGAGCGTACAAGGGTCAGACGAGGCACGTTGCGATCCCGCACGGGCTCCGCCCGGTTCGGGACGCCGAGATCCTCGAGCAGCGGTCGCCGCACCGGGGTCTCACGTCTCAGGAGCAGGGCCGCGGAGACCAGGTATGGAAGCCCCCTCAGGGCGTCGTCGCGTTCGGGCAGCACCAGATGGGCCGGGGGGCGGATTCGCCCTCGATCCCGAGGCGTTCGCGAGGACTCGGCGACGACTCGAATGAACCAGAGGGGCTCGTCCTCGGAACGACCTCCGCCGAACCAGCCCTCCAAGGCCGACAATTCATGGGTCCGCTCGGCGATCGATCGCTCACGCTCCTCGCGCTGGATCTCGTCGAGGGGATCGGCCTCCTCGATGTCGAACGACCTCACCAGCAGGCACTCCCGACTGCGTGCGTCGAAACGCGGGATGTCGCGGATCGATCGAAGCGGCACCCATCGCTTCAGCGCGGTCGCGCCCGGGCCATGTCCCTGCTCGTCCGGCCAGACCGCGGTCCGAATCCGCTGCTCCTTCAGATACGACTCGATGCTCGCCTGCACCCGTGCCACGTCGGCGTCGGGGACCTCGACCTCCAACGGCCGCAGCGACGGCGACGGCAGATGCCGAAGGCGGCAGACCCTCGGTGGCCTGGACTGGGACTCGCCGAACAGGCGCTCCCACAGGGTCGTGACCGCCGCGTCGAGCGAAGTTCCGGGATCCGGCGCATCGATCCGGAGTCGCTCCGAGGAGGACTCCCCGCCGCGGTCCGGCGACCTCTCGAGACCGAGACCCACGACGAACTGCTCGATGCCGCCGCGGGTCCTCACGAGGGCCCGAACGAGCGACAACATGAACGGGATCGCGAAACGATCCTCCGGCAGGAACATCTCCATGCGATCGACGAGAACGGTCTCGCACTCGGCGAGGAACTCCGCCGCCGGGTTCAGGGGCAGGTCGTCGTCGGACTCCCGATCGCCGATGGCGTACTCGCCGACGAAGGTGTCGAAGGATCGACGCGTCGCGAGGAGGATCGACGGGAGCGATGCCCGCTTCGTCTCGTCCTCGCCGCGAAGTCGTTCCCGCAATTCGCGGCCCGAGAGCTTCGCGATCTCCACGGCGACCTCCATCGCCAGCGTCGCGAGCGCCATGCGGATGCGGCTGGCCAGCAGGTCGAGGCGGTGTTCGCTCGGTGCGATCACCAGGATCCGATGGCCGCGAAGCCGGGCGACGACGCATGCGGCGGCGATGGTCTCGTCGATGCCGCCACCGGGATCGCCGAGGAGGATCGCGTTGGCGTTTTCGAGCCCGCTCTCGATGTCGGTCTGCTCGTCGGCCCGCCGGATCGCGTCGGCGTAGTCCCGGTGGAGCGCCTCGATCGCCCGCGACTGGTCGGAGGTGGCCCGTCCGGAGGGGAAGAGACAGTCGAATCGATCCCGCTTCGAGTCTCGATCGCTCCGCGCAGCCCCGGAGACGGTGGACCACTTCGGCGGGTCTTCGAAGAGAGGTTCGCCGTCGCTGCGCCGCATCGCCGCAAGGCGCCCGACGAGGCGGTCCGGCCAGTCCGGATCGGGTTCGAACTTCTCGCCGATTCGTCGGTCCCACCAGTGCCTGAACATCCAAAGCAGGCCCGCCAGGACGATCGCCGCCTCCAGCACCACGAGCCGCCCGATCGCGGTCCGCCAGTTCTCGGAGAGGTCCGCAGGGATCGCCGACCTCAGATAGGGCCAGTTCTCCGGAGCGGGAATCCGCAGAATGCGAATCGCGACGTCGCTCAGCATCACCACGCCGAACGTCAGCACGAGGATCTCCAGCCAGCGGCAGGCCGTCGAGACGCCCGACGGGCGTTCGCCGTCCTCCTCACGCTCCCCGATCTCGATCGCCGCGAGCAGCAGCGCGAAGGCGAGAGGGGCGGCGAGGTGGGCCGCAAGACGAAGCCACGGGTTCTCGGCCAGATCCAGCACGATCGTGGGAACCACTGCGGACAGCACCACGCCCGCGATCGCCGCCATCACCACCCGTCCCGAGGCCGCGCCGCCGTCGGAGAGGCTCCGGAGTCGCGAGAGTCGAAGGGCGATCAGGGCCGTGGCGCCGAAGGTCGCGAAGAACGCCGCGACCGCGAGCAGGGTGCGCAACGAGAGGACCGCACGGTCCGTCCAGCCCGACGGATCCGCCGGATCGAAGGAGCGGATCAGAAAGAGCAGCAGCAGGCCGCCGATCGCGATGGTCGGGACGAACATCGCCAGCATGAAGATCCAGGCGCGACGACCGGCGTGCCGAGGGTGGCTGGACAGGACGTCGAGCGCCTCGCGGACCGACGCCGTGGTGCGGGGGCGATCCGCCTCGGCCTCGATGGACGGTCTCGCGGAGGCGCCGCTCATGCCCCGTCGTCCCCTCCGGTGCCGACGATGAACTCCAGATGATCACCCTCGGGAACCACTTCGAGCGGCACCTCCTTGATCCACGTCGCCAACACCTCCGTCGGCGAAGGATCCGACGGAAACGGGAGCGAATCCCCGCGGGGCCGTCCGAGCCTCTCGACCACCGATTCGACGAAGGACACGCCCCGCGGGACGAGCAGCACGTCTTCTCGGGCGTCTCCGGACTCCCGGCCGCGGACGTTGTAGCGGACCGAAAGCAGCGGATACCTGAGAAGGCTGCCGCCCTGAAGAACCGCCCGGCCGGAACGCCGGTAGCTCTCCGCGACCATGGCGAGAGTCGTGGCGCTCTCTTCCATCGTGCGAAGTCCCTTCTGCAGAATCACGCGCTCCCCGTCTCGTCGCGCGCTCAGCAGGGCGGACCGCAGGATCCGGTGGGTGGGATGGGCCGGCCAGAGGCCTCCGGGGATGGGATCGAGGCGGGGTGCCTCGGTCTTCCAGCGCTCTCTCAGGGCGGCGTGCGCGGCGTTCTCCGCCTCCAGCCGCACCGCCTCGGCATCGTCGCGCGACAGCGCGGATTCCGCCGCGTCGTCCGAACAATGGAAGCGGACGGCGCGTGCGTAGCGTTCCCGACCGTGCGACGCGTCGGTCGTGGGGCGTTCCTCCAGCACATCCGCGACGGACCGCTCCTTGACGCGGGTCAGGCGTTGGGCACCCCATCGCAGCATCGACGCCGTCGCGATCTCGCGGCAGGTGCGTCGCAGAGTCGAGGCGTTCCTCATCATGGCCTGCAGCGAATCCCCGACCCGCATGATCGCGGACTGGACCGGCGTGGCCCCGACGCCCGAGTACTCCGGACGTCGCGCATCCGCGCCGCTGTCGAGAATCGTGCGGGCGCGCCGACCGCGATGCCACTCCAGCAGGAAGGGCACCATCGCGCCCGCGAGGGCGCCGAGGATGGACGACGCGAGCGTCGCCACGAAGACCGGTGAACGAACCGCCGACGGGAGTCCGGACGCCTCGCCGTCGAGCAGTTCCAGCGGCCGAACCAGTCCGTACACGACGTATCCCGCGAGCATGGCGATCACGCCCGCCACCACGAGGCGCCACCACCACACCAGCCACCGGCGTCGGGCGAGATCGAGTTCCTCGCCCGCCTCCTCCAGATCGGCGACGCGGCGCTGGAAGAGGTCGACGCGGCGGTGGTGTCCTCTCAGTTGGTCGATGGTCGCCAGCATCTCGTCGAGTTGGCTCGCCTCCTCGATCCGTCTCCAGGCCCGTTTCAGGTCGTCGAGGTTTCCGGGGTCCTCGCGCACGAGGCGCCACCGCTGCCGAACCCTCTCCGCGGTCGCTTCGGTAAGCGGCGTGAGACGCGAGACCCCCTTCACTCGGCTGCGGAGATGGTTTTCGACTCGTCGGCTCGTGTAGGCCTGCCGCACCGAATCGGCGAATCCGGCGGTCCCGAAGATCGATCCGGCGAAGGCGAAGCGGGGAACTGCCGCTCGCGGTGCGTCGTCGTCGTCGATCGGATCCTCGCGAAGCGCCGGCAAGCCCAGCTCCTGCACGGCCTGGCCGTCTCTCGTCGGCCAGATCCGCTCGAGAAACTGTTGCCGAACCCGCCCCCACGAGGCGGCCTCCCAGGGCGTGAGCAACTCGCACATCCACCACGCCCGCAGCGGCAAGCCGATGCTCGGCCCGACGAGGCGGTCGGGTCGGGCGACGAGGGAGGCGACGAGGCGATCGACGGCGAGGGGCCAGGCGTCCCGAGCGTCGACCAGTCCCAGATCCTGGCTCCCGGCGTCGTGAAGTCGGGGCGTCATCACGTACAGCAGACGCACGTTTTCATCGAGACCATCGGCGAGCGGACCTTCCCGTTCCGCGAACTCCTTCAGGAGCTTCAGATCCTCCTGGGCGATCTCACCCGGTTCGCCCTCCGCCGGCGGATCGAGAAGGCAGACCACCAGCGACAGGGAGACCTCCTGCCGCTCCGCCTCGACCCGCTGGTCGCGAAGACGCCGAGCGAGCGTGCGAACCTCGTCGAAGACCTGGCGAAGGGACCGGTCGCCTTCGATGCACTCGATCACGATCACCGGCCGCCGCGACAGGCGATGCCACTCGTCCGGATCGTCGCCGAGATCCTCGACGGTCGTGACGTCGACGAGGCCGCCGAGACCGCGAAACGACATCGCATCGGAACGCTCGCGGAGTCGATCCGCAAGTTCACGGCGCAGGTGGACGATGGGACCGTCCGGATTCATTCAACGCCGATGCGGAATGCCTTCGATCGGTCCCGCAGCGCCCGCCAGACCTCCCTCGCATCCGCGCCGCGGGCCTTCTTGAAGCAATGGTCGATCCGCTCGAACAGCGTCGTTCTGAGGATCGCGACGTTCTCCTCGGGGCCCTTGCCGCGACGGCCGTTCCGCTCGCTGAACACGGTGTCGAAGATCGCCCGCTCCCGGCCCACCTCCTCCAGCAGGTCGTTGCTCTGCTCGAGGCGGTTCCGGAAGGCGACGATGCCCTCTCGCCGCTTGAGGTCCGCGGCGGCGATGGCGTCGCCGGGGCCGCGACGCATGGATTGGCCGATCCGGTGTTCGACGACCGGCGCCCGGCGATAGCCGAGCTTGCCTCCGGTCTCGGAGATCTCGAGCAGCGGCTCCGCGAGTTCGCCCTCGCCGGACTCGCGGCACTGCGTCAGCACGTTGTCGGGAATGGTCTCGCCGGTCTCGAGGGTGCCGAGGATCAGGTAGAGGATCGCATCGGACACGACGTGGATCCGATCCGCTTCGCGAACGCGTGCCGAAGACTCGTCGTACCAGGGGCGCCAACGCAGTCCCGACCAGTACTCGTCGGCGACGAAGGTGGGATTGAGGTAGCCCAGGCCGCTGAGCCTCGTCTTCGATGCGAAGACCAGGGGCGAGACCGCATTCTCCATGTGCTCCATCGCGTCTCTCAGCTCCGCATCGTCCTTCCAGTAGTCGATCGAAGCGAGTTCTCTCGGTTCCTCTTCGGCCTTGGGGGCGTCCCGCCGGACGGCGGGGTCGTGGTCGAACGGGATCGAGTAGGCCATCTGCACATGCGCGAGCATCAGGTAGGGCTGATCGTTGGTGCGCTTGGGAAAGGTCACCGCATCGCTCTTCAGACCGGCCTTCGCGAGACGGGGGTCGTTCTCGATCCGCTTGGCGAGACCCCGCCACAGGTTCCGGGGCACCACCACCGATGCGAAGTCCACTCGTCGGTCCGTGGGGGACAGGCGGGTCCTTGCGTACGGATCGCAGCGGTCCGCGAGACGAATCACCAGTCCGGAGACCATCTCCTCGAGATCCGGGAGATCGACGGTGTTGTTCCTGCTGTTGCGCTTCACGGTGGTGTTGAAGATCGCCTCGAAGGTCCGTTGCAGCCCGTCCCGCTTGCGGTCGTTGTCCTTGAAGCGGTCGAACTGCTCCTCGAAGCAGGTGCGAATCCGCTCCAGCACTCGACGGAGGTTGAACTCCTCCTCCGAGATCGCCGGGGGAATCGAGGTGTGGCCGAGCATGTCGCCGATCTCCCGGGCGACGGTCTTGGCGAGGGAACGGGGGGTTCGGGTGGACGTTCCCTCGAGGTCGAGCACCGTGTCGCTCTTGATCCAGCCGACCGCTTCGATGAGCTTGTACTTGAGATCGGTGTTCTGGCGAATCCGATCGCAGAGCTCGTCGAGGTCCGGCACCGACATCGGGGGAATCAGCTCCGTCTTGAAGTGGCGGGACGCGTCGAAGGTGCGGGTCCGCTTCTCGCGAGCGATCGATGCGAGGTTCTCGGGGTCGGCGAAGCACGCGTCCTCATAGGTGATGCCCGACGCCCCTTCACGCTTCCTGCGGATGGACGGGAAGGCCTTGAAGACGATCTTCTCGACCTCTTCGCCCACGAGGCGAAGGCCGGCGATGGTCTCGTCGAGCCGATCGATCGCGGTCTGCACCCGATCGAGATAGGCGCCGAGTTCGCGGAGGACCTCCTTGCGAATCCGGTCGTAGTTGGACTTGAGGGTGAACCTTCGGACGATCGCGACGATCTCCCGAATCTCCTTGTCGGTGAAGCGGCGGCCGAAGACGAGGGCGGTCTTGCCCTTGCGGGCGATGATCGCCTGCTTCGGGTCGGGGAACGCGGACTTGGACTTCGATCCGCCACCGCCGGGGGAGGGTGCCTTCTCGAGATCCTTGATCTCCTGCTGGATTCCCCCCTTGCACTCTTCGAGGATCTGCAGGGCACGGGTGAGATTCACCCCCTCGTCATTGGCCGACAGCTTCTCGCGGACCGCCGTCTTGAGGATCGCGACGGGATCGCGGCCGCCGTTGATGTCGGTGAACGCCTGCTGCACGGCGCGACGGATCGCCCGTTCGCTCAGATCGATTCGACAGGATCTCTTCGCGGCCTCGACCTTGCCCGCCCGGAGATCGCCTTCGAGCGGCGAGGTGTCGATCTCCTCGGCGATGGTGCTCCAGAGGCGGCGGGTCAGGTCGGGATCCGGTCCCGACTCGCGACCGGACGACATCTCGATGTTGGGAAAACGTGCCGGATCGATGTCGACGGCGCGGTGGAAGTTCTTGACCGAACGGTCGAGGTCGCCGTGGGCCGCGTCGCCCGCCATCCGGTCGAGCCATTGCCACTTCAGCAAGGCGGCCAGGGCGTCGCGCATCGCGCCGATGGGCACCTCGATCCGGTTGCATCCGGCGGACTCGAACATCTGGCTGGGCGCGTACGATCGATTGATTCCCTTGGCGAGGATGTCCGAATCGGCGACGAGGGCGTAGAGGCAGCCCCCGGCCATGTCGTAGTAGTCGCTCGCGCTGGGGAGGCGTCCGTTGGGCGAGTCGCCGAAGTAGATGTAGGGAACCCGGCAAGGACTTCGACCGAGCGTGTCCGTGTCGTAGGGCTTCAGGCGTCGTGTGTCGATGACGTGATGCGATGCCTCGAGCGGCTTGTGGAGGCTCGGCAGGGCGAAGTGCTGGGACTCTCCTTCCGAGAGTTCGTTCCGCATCCACATGACCAGTTCGGAGATGCCGCTGAGACTGTTGACGCGACGCTTGGTGGCTTCGCCGGTCTCGCGGGTCAGGTCGTCGGTCGGGAAGATCGTCGCATCGAAGAGGTGAGCCACCGGCTGACCGCTGCGATTCGCGCGCCTCAAGGCGTCTCGCACCGCGAAGGCGAGGGTCGTCCAGCAGCCCCGCCCGGTGCCGCCGGCGAGGCCGGCGACGAAGTGGGCCTCGAGATCGAAGGGGCCGGAGACCCGCTCCTCGAGCTTCTGGACGATCTCGGTGACGACCTGCTGGATCTCCTCGGCGCGGGACCATGCCAGGAACTGACTGACCAGCGGCAGGGCTCCGGCCCCGTGGACCGGCGACGTCCGCAGCATGTGGGCAGTGAACGGCTGCGGGTTGCCCTTGCTGTCGGGGGCCTTGAACCACCAGTGATCGCCGAGCGTCTCCATGCCGTCGTCGCCGTTGCGACGCCGAGTCCTGCGGAAGGTCTCGCTGACCCATTCGGCCATCACGTTGACGCCCCGGGACGGCTGGAAGACCTCGATGATCGGCCCGTTGGTGTCGTCCTCGCCGAGCATGAGCAGTTCGGGGATCTTGCCGCGAAGTCCCCTTCGAGGATCGCCGGCGTACTCGGCGAGGTCCCTCTCGTCGGTGTCCACGAGCAGGAACGCGGCCTGGCGGGGCAGACGGTCCTTGAGCTCCCCGTCGCCCGAGATGAGACGGGCCAGGCTGTGCAGCGTCTTGAGACCTGAACCGCCGAAACCGACGAGCAGGTGGACCTTGGTTGTGGCGTCGGGCATCTTCGAAGAACTCCGGGATCAGGCGATCGAATACAGGTAGAGGACGAGCCCCACCGTGGCGACGATGGGCACGGCGAGGATCAGGAGACTCTGGGCGTCGCCGAACATGCCGGCGGGACGTTGAACGACGGTCAGCTCCACCCCGATGTCCTCTCCGCCGGCGGCATCGCGGATGCGGCGGTCGTGATCGGCCCGGGGATCGAACGAGTACCGATAGGTGGACTCGGCACCATCGGCGGCGTCGGACCGGAACTCGCTCCAGTTGCTCGACGCCATCGAGGTCTCGATCGGTTCCGAGCCGTGGGCGATGTCGATGGTGCACAGGGGGTAGGTCCCCCCGCCACCGTCTCCGGCGAGAGCCTCGACGACTCCGCGCGGCAGGACGGCGCCCGCTTCGAGGCGACCCGTTCGGCGCCAACCGTTCCAGCCGTCGCCGAATCCGTAGTCGGTCGCTTCGTGCAGCGCAAAGGACCGTTCGGGGCCTTGGCGCCGCCCGTCGACGATGCACGACGTCTCCACGCGCCAGAGCCGGGGATAGCGGCTTCGAACGAACAGCCATGTCGCGATCGAGGCCAGCATGCCGAGCGTGGCCGCCAGGGCCGTCCAACGGAGATCCTTGGCCAAGCGGTTCTCGAAGGCGATCTCCACCGAGTCGGTCGGGGGGGGCGTGCCCGGTCGCTCGGGGATGCCGACGACCTCCAGGCGCAGGCGGTGGGTTCCGATCGCGTCCTCGGGCACGACCACGCTTTCGGCGCCGGGATCGATGACCCGGGAAGGACCTTCGCCATCGGCATCGATCGGTCCGACGAGGATCCACCGTCGAGACGAGATGTCGCCGGTGGACTCGTCGGCGATGGCGATGGTGCCACCGGCGACCAGTTCGGAGTCGACCAACGAGTCGCCGCCGATGGTCGCCCTCAGCACGGCCTTGGGCGGCGTGGCTTCCACGAGAAGACGCAGCGGACCGATGTCGATGGTCCGACCGTCGGCAAGGGTCGCGACGGCACGAACGTCGAACACCCCGCCGGTCGTGAAGCGATGGAAGCAGGCGGCCTCGCCCGACTCCGCCTCCACGGTCTCGCGGCCGCCGTCGCCGAACTCGAAGCGAGCCGATCGGAGGTGGGTCGTCGGCTCGATCTCGAACTTCACGTTGCGCCCGAGGCCTGCGATCCCGTTCGTGCAGTCCGGCGCCCGAAGGACGTAGTCCGGCGTGTCGAGCCGGAGGGTGTGGGTCGAGCTGGCCGGATCGAACGTCCCGGCGCCGAGCGGCTGTGCCGTCACCGAGATCCGACCACCGTGTTCGGGCAACGGGGTGAAGACCACGTTGGCGACTCCCTCCGCCCGGTCGGCCGCCCGTTCGACGCTCGAGTCGACCACGGCGATCTCGGATCCGTCCTCCCCGACGAAGGTCCAGCGAACCCCGGTGACCTCGGCCAGTCCCGACCCCGCGAGTTGGGCCGCGAAACCGGCCTGTCGGTCGTAGGGCAGGGTCTCTCCGGCGATCGGCGACACGATGGTCGTGAAGAGCCCCGGCGGAAGCACCTCGCGTTCCACACGATCCTCGAGGGCGGCGATTCGCGATGCCAGGCGATCGGGGACGATCGCGGCGGCGGTGATCGAGATCGGTCCCTTCGCGGTGGCGGGAAGCGCGAACGTGAATCGGCTCACGCGACCTTCACCGATCGGTTCGACGCGATCGATGCCTTCTTCGAGACCCGGATCGACGACCTGCCCGGCGTCGTCGACGAGGGTCCAGCGGACTTCCTCGATCGGTCCCGTGACGACCGCGGCGAACGAGGTCGGGACGAGCGCCGGCACCGCGGCGTCCGGCTGGACGATCGCGATGGAGGCGCCCTCGCCGACTTCGATCGGAAGACGGGCATCGAACTCGCCGAAGGCCGTGACCGCGATCACCCGGGCCTGGAAGGTGCCCGGCCCGGGGAAGCGGTAGCGCAGCCGGCCGTCGGAACCCGCCGCCACGTCGAAGCTGTCGATCTGCCAGCGAAGATCCTCGACGGGACCGGTGGTTCGGGCCTCGAGGGCGATCTCCTCGCCGGCCATGGGGATCTCCGCCGGCGGAACGATCGCCACGGAGATGTCGACGACTCGGATGGTGCGGGTCAGATTGAACGGCGTCGATCCCGGCTTGGTCACCGACAGCGTGAAGGACTTCTCGCCTTCCGCGGCGTAGGCGTGGGTGACGGCGAAGCCCGAGGCGGACTCGCCGTCTCCGAACTGCCACGATGCGGTGCCGCCGGCGACCTCCGGGGCCGCGAAGCGGATCGGTCGCCCCTTCAGGAACGCCGCGCCGTCGGGGGGGACGACGCTCGCCGGATCGAGCGAGACCTTCGCGCGGGCCGCGAAGCCGATGGGGAGGTCTCGGGGTGGCACCACCACCGCCGTCGGTTCCCGAGTCGCGCCGATCAGAAAGGTCAGCGTGCCGCGCACCGGTTCGTCGGAAGGTTCTCCAACCGCGGTGGCCGTCAGGGTCACGGACCCGTCGACGAGGGGGATGTCCCGGGGTGCGACGGCGACCCCCGGATCGCCGGGGCGAGGCAGGAACCGGACCGACATCCTCTCGAGACCGGACCGTGCGAAGTCCTCGGGGACGTCCACGCGCAGTCGGATCTCCTGCGGGCCCTCGGCAAGCGACGCGAACTCGGTCGGTCCGTCCGGAACCACCGTGACCGGCAGGTTGACGAAGACGATGCCTTCGCCGACGGCGTCGGGATCGCAGGGCGGAACGATGCTTCGGTTGTCGCGCACGAATCGGTAGGAGATGCCGTCGACGCAGTTGCGGCGAAGCTCGGCGAGCTTGTCGCAGAGGGAGCGTCGGCCGCCCCGGCCGTCCGGATTCCAGCGCCGGGAGTCCGCATCGTCCCCATCGGACAGCACCACCACCGTCGCCTCGGAACCCTGCTCGCACAGTTCGCCGGCCCGTTCGAACGCCCACCCCATCGCGTCGTAGAGGGCCGTGCCTTCGTCGCGTCGATTCCATGGCCGCCCACCGCGCTGCACCGGACGTCGCGCGAACGACGTGGCGTCCGCGCGCCCCCGGGCGTCGTCGAGCACCCAGCGTCGGGCCCAGTCGCTCGGCTCGACCCGCGAACCGAAGACGATCATCTCGCAGGCGAAGCCCTCGGGAAGGCTCTCCATGGTCTGGGCAATGCTCTGCTTCGCCGCATCCCAACGCGTCCGTCCATCGGCGACGGTGCCGCGGATCATCGATCCGGACCCGTCGAGCACGAAGATGAAGGTATGCGGGGGCGAAGAGGTCGCCGACGCGCCGGTGGCGACGATCGCATGGATCGTTGGGGGACAGATCGCCGCCAACGTCGCCCAGACGACCGCAACGCGCACGACGGCACGACCCCACGTCGTAGAGACCTTGTCCAACAACGATCGACCCCGTCGGATCCCGGAAGGAACCCGGACCCAGAAGTCGCAAGGCCGGTCCCTGCGAACAACCCCTTCGATGGGGTCGGGCATCAGTGTCGCGGATCGATCAAGACATCGCAAGACCTTGCATTCGCACCGGTCGTGGCCGGCCCGGTTCGGTCGACGCCGCCCGAATCGCTCCTGCCCTCGACGAGATCTGGCCCGTTCGATGTCGCGCCCCCGCCGCCGGGCGGACCGGTCCAAGTCCCTCTCACCTCGCCCGGCACTCCCGGATCCCTCCCTGCAACCGTTCCAGGGCGGCACGTCGATCGGTCTCGTCGTCGAAGGCCAGTTCGACGGTGCGGCCGCTGCCGTAGTGGACGACGAGAATCGGCAGGCGCCCCACCGGGTTGATCCGCGACGGGATTTGAATCGACTCGACCCGCTCGAGGTTGATCCAGGTGATGCCGCCGGCGATCTCGACCCGCAGCCACGGCCCCAGCGTCGTCGGCGCGATCCCATCGACGCGATCTGACCGAGATCCGAGCGTGGCCGATCGCGGATCGTTCGAGGCGTCGCCGACGGTCGGGCGATCGCCGCCGCGGTCCGAGGCGTCGATCGAGCCGATGGTGCGTCCGCATCCGAGCGGGGCGAGAGCGAACGCCCCCGACGCCGCGACCGCGACCGCGAGTGCAAGCACGGGGCGAGGGCGAGACCGGCGGACGGACCTCGCGCCATCCGTGGGACCGCCGCGATGGCGGCGAGTCGAGAGGTCGCCGGTGTGGGAGCGTTGAAGCATGGGTCGAGACTCCGATCGGGTGGGTGGGCACGCCACGGAACGTGGGGTTCGTCGAAGCGATGTCGAAGCGATGTCGAAGCGTGTCCTCGACCGGTGTGGCGACATGGCGTCGGGCGGTCGAACTCAGGGGGAGGGTCGCGTCGGCCGCTTCACGGACGACTCGCGCGAGGCGTCGGCGAACCAGGCGGAGTCGGTCAGCCAGCCGCCCTGCACCGTCGAGCCGAGGCTGCGGATCAGCAGAAGCACCTTCGCGAGGCCGTCGTGGATCGACAGGCGGCCCTCCTGCAGTTCCGGATCGGCCCGGGCGCACTCGGCGAGGCCGATGCTGGAGGCCAGCGCCAGCATCGTCGCCCCGGCGATCGGGACTCCGTCGACGCCGGCGTCGATCGATCGGCAGATCGCGAACACCAACGCGGCGAACGCCGCAGCCACGGCGATGCCGAGGTAGCCCGATGGCGTGCGAAGGCGCGACATGGCGGCTCCGGCGAGGCCGCACGCGATCAGCACCGGGACGGCGGTGCGCAGGATTCCTTCCGACGACGCCGCGACTCCGGTGGCGGCGGCGATCGCCCCGGCGACGCTCACGCCGCCGGCCACCAGCCACCAGGCGAGACGGCCTTGCAGCAGACCGCCGACCATGAGCACGCCCGCGAGGATCCCGCCCGCCGGGAACCACTGCAGCCAGACGCCGGCAGCGCTCCCGGCGTCGCCCGGTCCCATCGAGAGCAGCGAGATCGCACCGACGAGCGACGCCGCCCACGCCGTGCCCAGGCGTGGGGATGCGGCGGTCCGAAGCCAACGCCTGGTGGCGGCGGCGAACACGAAGACGAACCCGATCATGGCGGCGAACGCGGGCAGGACCGCGAGGATCCGCGCTCCCCAGGCGCCGGCCGCCCATCGGCCGAGCGCATCCCTCCACGCGTATTCCGATCCGATGTCGCCGAGCCCGTTCAGCACCGCCGGGATCGCCTGCACGAGCACCGCGGCCGCGATCGCGCCCATGGCCGTGCCGGTGAACCGGCTGGTGCCGCCACGTCTTGCGACGCTCAGAAGCAGATCGATCGCGACGACGATCACCGCGCCGACCACGAGCGTCGGCAGGGTGTCCGCGAGAAGCCTTCGCAGGGTCGCGACGTCGGCGAGTCGTGCGGCGAAGTCGCCGTCGAGAGCGCCGCTGCGGACCGCCGCGAATCCGATGCCGCCGGCGAGCAACGGCGTCACCAGCACCGCCCACGCCAGCAACAGCAGGCGTCGGGCTTCGGGCACGGCTCGTTCGCAGGAGATCCGGGCGGCCTCGATCAGCGACGGCGACTGCTGGCGATGCCCGATCACGAAGCGGCGCACGTGGTTCTCGACGGCCAGCCAGCGGCCCTGCGTACGCAGGCGATTCACGATCTGTCGCAGTTCGGTCACGTCGGAGGCCCGACGGCCGACCCGGTCGCCGAAGCGGTCGAGCGCCGGGTGGTCGGAGATCATGTCGTGCAGGCGGGAGACGTCGTCGGCGATCCCCCGGGGGCCGAGGCGCTCGAACCGGCGTTCGGTCTCCTTCAAGGCATCGTCGAAACGAGCCAGTTGGTCGCGAAGGCGGTCGCGGTACGGCTCGAGTCGCCTCAGCGGCCGACCCGACCGTTCGCGCTCCTCGACCAGGGTCTTGAGGCGCCACCATCGCCCCGCCGCGGCGAGTCGGTCCGGATCGTCGGCATCGGCCTCGGTGCGGGAGGCCTTCGCGGAGCCTGCGGTCTGCACCGCGGCGGCCTGGCGGTCGGGTTCGCGTCGTCCCCGCCTGGTCAGGTGTCCGAGGTAGCCCGACATCCGCCGGCCGAACGACACCGATCGCGCCTCGGCGGACTGGTAGCCGCCGACGCCCTCCGCGTCGACGAGTTCGATGATCCGGTTGGAGATCGTGTGGACATGGCTCTCGAAGATCGGGAACGCGTCGAGCCACTGGATCCGGGACAGATAGAGCGCGAGTCGGTCGCCGGGCGTCACGTCCTGGAGACGGACGGGCAGGATGGGCACGTCCCTCTCGAAGGCGATGTGGACCTCCGCGGCGACGAACTTCGACTGGTTGGAGTCGGGGGACAGCAGCAGCAGCAGCGCCTTGCTGGTGCCGATCGCCGCGGAGATCTCCGCGGACCACTCCGAGCCGTGGGCGTGGGCGATGGTGTCGCGATCGATCCAGCATCGGACGCCGCAGGCCGACAACGCCTCCACCAGCAGCGTGGCCTGGGCGATGTCCTCCCGCGCGTAGCTGATGAACACCTCGTGCGTCATCGACCGGCTCCACGGGGGATCGCGGCGGTGGCCTTCGCGACCGAAGGCTCCGTCATCGTCCCTTCGTCCCCGTCGTCTTCGTCAGCAGCATCACCGCCGAGATTCCGAGCAGGGCGATGAGAGAGACGCCGCAGCACAACAGGCCGGGCACGCCGATGTTCTGAAGAAATGCCAAGGGTGCGACCGGTAGGTCGGCCAGGGCGTTGGCCCCCACGATCGCTGCGACTGGGATCTCCATGCGGCACCTCCGGAAGCGTCGGCGTCGTCCGGCATCGCGCCGGCGATGGGTGTCGGCATCGGGCGACCGTCGCCATGCGGAAGCGACGACTCCGAAAAGGGTACCGGCTGGTGGACCGGCGGAGTACGTGAAAGGCAGGTGGGTGGCGCGTTCGCCTCACCACGGTTCGCCGAGACGATTCTTCAGGTCGAGTACGCCGGAATCGGCGTGTCCTCAGGCGTGTCTTCTGGGGTTGCTTCAGGAGTCTCTTCAGGGGTCGGTCCGCGGGCTCCCGGAGCACGACGAGGACGAACAGGAGTGTGGCCAGAGCGCCCCGCCCGGTCGCGAAGCGTCGAACTCGCGGTCGGATGGGATTCCCGGGTTTGACGGCCGTCCTGGCGACGACGCGCGGTGGCGCCGGGTTCTCCGACCCGTTGCCAAGCCACCGAGACCGCTCCTGGACCTCGTCCGGCCCCGAGCGTCCGGCGCGCGAAGGACTCTCGCGGAGCGGTGGGGGGAGGGAGCCCCAGTCGGCCCGACCTCTCGAACCCTCTCGATTCGCCCGTGGACCAGCACTTGTCAAAGGCGAAGCGGTCGGCGATCTTCCCGGCTGCGGCGAGCATCTCGTGATCTGCCATTCACAGTTGCTCGGAGCGCCGACTTCTCGAGCACTCGATCCGAGGGAACTCCCGTTGAAGCAATACTGGATTGTGGGTGCGGATGGGCAAGCCGCCGGCCCGATCGGGGCGGACGATCTCGAGCGGCGAGTCTCCGCGGGAGATGTTTCGCCGCGGCAGCTCGTCTGCGAGGTCGGATCCGAATCCTGGATCTCCATTCATGAGGTCTTTCCGCGACCCGGCGGTCCCGCGGACGTGCCTCCACCGCCACCGACGCCGCCGTCGAGTCCCGGGACGCCAGGGAGTGCCCCTCCGGATCGTGCAGGATCGACCATCGGTTTGAACGATCTGGCGAGTTCGGTGACGGGTCGGATCGCCAAGGCGACCCGGACCGACAAGGTCGAGTACGCCGAGGTGCACTCGCTCTTCAGCGAGATCTTCCGTCGCCACGACGCCGACGAGGCGGAGGCCCATTTCGGCGTGGGGCTTGCCCGCACAACGCCATCCCTCGAGCAGGTCAAGGATCATCGCCCTCGGCCGTGGTTCTTCGGAAGGATTCTGCTGTTCCTGGGTGTGGCCTTCGTCGCACTCCTGATCGCGTGGGAGAACTTCGAGAACATCAACGTCCTGCCCGGCTTGATCATCACCGGGTCCTTCGCGGCGCCGCTTGCGATGGCGGTGTTCTTCTTCGAGTGCAACCAGCCGCAGAACATCTCCCTCTACGTGGTTCTCAAGATGTTCGTCTGGGGCGGGATCCTCGGCATGGTGCTCTCGCTGATCCTCTTCGAGGTGCAGTGGCCGACCGCGCTCTTCGGCGCCTCGGCCGCTGCCCTGATCGAGGAGCCGGGCAAGCTCGCCGCGGTGATCCTGCTGGCGCATCGATCCCGATATCCGTGGACCCTCAACGGGCTGTGCTTCGGCGCGGCCGTCGGCGCGGGCTTTGCCGCCTTCGAATCGGCCGGGTACGCGCTCGCCATCGCGATCGGTGTCGGCACCGACGCCATGACGCAGAATCTGGTCACTCGCGGACTCCTCTCGCCCTTCGCGCACGTGGTGTGGACCGCGATCGCGGCCGGGGCGTTGTGGAGGGTGAGTCGTGGCGGTCCGCTGTCGATGGAGAGCTTCCTGAACTGGAGATTCGCGAGCCCGTTTCTCATGGTCGTGGCTCTCCACTTCGTCTGGAACAGTTCCTTCTTCGAGGGCATCCCGTTCTTCGGCAAGTACATCGTGCTTGGAGCCATCGCGTGGATCGTGGTGCTCGGCCTGCTGTTCGGCGGGTTCCGCGAGTTGTCGAAGGGCGCGTTGTCGAAGGGCGCATTGTCGAAAGGCAAGGTGCCGGCCCCGTGACGAAGGATCCGCAGGATGAGGGCGGTCCAGCCCGCTGTTCACGATCCGCATGCGGGAGGGCGACTCCGCCGGCGCAGTGCCGCCCAGTCTCGACCCGCGTCGCCCGAACCTGCGCGTCGGCGAGTGGCCCATCTGCTCGGCGAGGCTGTCATTCCTGAGACGACCCGCCCGGCGATGCGTTCTCGACCCGACCCCGTTCGCCCCAACGCCCGCCCCAACGATCTCCCGGTTCTGCTCGGCCCAACTCGCCGGATCAGCCCTCGGAACCGCCCCCCCATCGTTATCTTGCACGGTCGGTCCGCGGGCTTCCGGAGCACCAACGATGCGCGAACAGGGGCGTGGCACGGGCAATTCGGCGGGTCCTGAGGGATCGGACTCGCGGTCGGACGGACTTCACGGGTTCTACGGCCGCCGCGAGGAGTTGGGGTGGCTGCGGGGGTTGTGGGACGCCTGCACCGCGCGCGACCCGTCCAGCGGTCGCTTCGTCGGTGGGCCTCGTGCGGCGTTCGTCGTCGCCGAGAGCGGAATCGGCAAGAGCCGCCTCGTGCAGGCGCTCTATCAACAGTTGACCGTCGATCCGGCCTGGGATCCGCCCGAAGTGAACTACTGGCCGGACGCCTTCCACGATCAGGGCGTGCAGCTGCGGGTCGTGCCCGACATGAAGGGGCATGTGCCGAAGGGACCGCCTCGGTTCGCGTGGCTCGGCACCCGATGGACGGCGACCGAGGTCCGGAACGTCAGCGACCGTCGATCGAACCTGCCCGAACTGCATGAATCGATGACGGTCCATGCCGAGATCCTGCGGGAGCACGGCTCGCTCTGGCAGGACGCGACAGGTCGCATCGGCGAGGCGATCCGAAGGCAGGCGGTCGGCGAGACGATCAGTCAGATCGCCGATGCCGCAGTGCCCTTCGGCGGCGTGCTTTCGAAGTTCGTCGCCGGCGCGACACGGTTGGCGAAGGACCGCGTGGCGGGGCCTCGAAGCGCGGAGCAGGCCCACGACGAGGCGAGCAAGACGCTCGTCGATGAAGTGTGCGAGAGCCTGCACGCGCTCGTCGACGGCACGGGCGGACTTCCCACGGTCCTCTGGCTCGACGATGCGCAGTGGATCGACGGAGAGACGCTCGAGTTCGTCCGTCGCATCTGGCGCACCGC
>Ga0180430_10001522_pt1 | contig 22375 bp, 16 predicted proteins | sample SS_ome_9_FD_132999 | JGI IMG/M metagenome (GOLD analysis project Ga0180430, IMG submission 132999) | Hypersaline lake sediment archaeal communities from the Salton Sea, California, USA - SS_1_S_2 metaG | ecosystem: Environmental > Aquatic > Non-marine Saline and Alkaline > Hypersaline >... | reverse complement strand
GGTCTCATAGAAGGGCACCCTTCTGTGGGGTGTTTTGGAAGTGAACTGGGATTTTTACGCAGTAATAACCACTTCACGACAAAAGTACCCCACAGAAAAAGGGTGCCCTTTTGAGACACCCTCTTTATTTTTCTTAAGAAATTTTTCTTAAAAAGCGTCCACCTGTGCATAGGCCTCTATGACGGCCAGCTCTCCTTCCTTGCCAGGCTTGGAATTACCGTGCTCCATTCCCATGATGCCCGTAAATCCTCTCTCATGGATGTGCTTGAACACATTCAGATAGTTAATCTCTCCGGTGGTAGGCTCTTTCCTGCCGGGATTGTCGCCCATCTGGAAGTAAGCTATCTCATCCCAGGCCAGATTGATATTGGGAATCAGGTTACCCTCATGGATCTGCTGGTGGTAGAGGTCATTCAGAATTTTGCAGGAAGGACTGTTAACCGCCTTGCAAATCTGAAAGCCCTGGGATATTTTATTCAGGAACAGGCCCGGATGATCCCGGAAATTTAAGGGTTCCAGTACCATGGTCAAGCCATGCGGCTCCAGAATGTCGGAGGCATGTTTCAGTGCATTTACCACATTGGCAGTCTGGTAATCCATGTCTTTTCTCAGATCCACAAATCCTGGTACCACGGTCATCCATTTGGCATTGACCCGCTTGGCTACATCCACTGAATCTTTGATCTCATTGAGAAAGCTTTCCAGCTTGCTGTTCCTGCCACTGGTCAGGCCAGGTTCTCTCCAGTCTATGGTATGGGCCACAAAAACCCCCATCTCCATGCCCAGATTGGCCATCTTGCTGGCAATTTTTTCCTGCATTATTACATCCCTACCTTTCATGCCATTGTCTTCCATGGCGGTAAATCCGGCGTCGGCCATAAACTGGATCTGGTCCAGAAGATCATCCCCGGCGGAGTGTTTAAACATGCCAAAGTGTGGGGCATATTTTAATTTGAAATCGTGTTTTCCTGCAGGAGCTTTGCTCACAGGACTGGCAGCAGCTTGTGCCAGACTTCCAGATACAACGGCTCCAGCGGCCACTGCACTGCTTTTAAGAAATGATCTGCGTTCCATAGAATAAATTTATCTTGTTGAAGTTTGGTTCGGAGTACCTAAAAATAACAAAATATTTCCTGGTTTCTTTTGTCTCAGACCGCAGATCTATATAGGGAACCAGAAATTCACCTTTACCATAAAGGCATTGTTACCTGCTAAACCAAAAAGGTCGCCGCTTATATCCGATACGGGGTGATAGGTCCCCTGCCAGTCGCTTCGGTCATGTGCCCACACCAGGTAGATAGTGGAACCCAGCTTGTACTCCCATCGCAGAACCAGATTGGATCTGAATTCCATGAAAGAAAAATCTGGATTTGCAAAGGCCCAGCTGCTCCCATTGTAATCAAAGGAATAATTGTTTTCCGTAGCATCATAAGTGACATCAAGGGCTTCAAAACGATCCTCCCTGTCTTTTGCACGAGCCTGATTCACTCTGCGGAAATCGCTGTAACTTCCCACTGAGTAAAAGGGGCTGCCATAATACTGAATGGAAAACTCAGGGCTGATGAACAGCTCTCCCCGGAAAGTGAGCGATACGGTTTGTTGATCAATCTGACCTGATATAAAGAGGGTTTCGGAGATTCCTTCCATTGTATTGACGTATTGCTGGTGGTATTTCCTATCCATGTACACAGCTTTTGCACTGAGTTTGATCCTCCGAATGGGAAGCCAGGTGATTGAAGCAAAAGGCATAGACTCGTGTGAGTCCTGAACAAGGAAGCTGTTAAAATGAATACCTGCACTTCCCGAAAGATCCTTGGCTCCATTGGACATGATCATCGCTCCGAACTGGTGCTCTCCATCCATACGTATGGCCGGTCCGCCTCTCAGTTCCCTGGTATCCAGATGTGAAAAAGCGAAGTCGTAATTCAGAATTAAGCCCCAGAGCTTGTTATTTCTAAGTAAAAAATTGAGCCCGAGCTCATTCAGCGTATTTTCCCCTCCAAAACTCCACTGTGCCTCCTGGGTAAATCCCAGTGTATAATTTCTGATCCACTTGGTAGGTTCATTCATTCGGTAAGCCAGTTCCACGATTTCGCCTGCAAAATCAGCCTGTCGGATATATCCAATGTCGTTGAAATTTACTCCCGGGGAGCGGTATTCCCCCGCCAGACTGAAATTAAACTTGCCTCCCTTTTTCCCAACCTTAACCAGTCCACCGGATCCTGCCAGGGTTTCTCTGTTGGGATCGACTTGAAGGTAATCTGCATCACTGCGTTGAAAGCGGTGAATGTGACTCCGTTGTTTATTCAGAATAGCCTCTTTGCTTCCCCTTAATTGGCTGGCAAGGGTTTTTGCTTCCAAATAGTAGTTCTTGTTATCCCAGTACTGCAGAAAATCCAATCCGCCGCTCACCGCCGTTTCAGGTAAATAGGCCTTTACAGCAGAGTCCGGTGATATTCTGTTCACCAGACTGAATATGCCACCGATTATGGTATTCCCATCATCAAATTCCTTCTTAACCCTGGAGGCATGGTAATTGGTAAGCGGTGCCACCTGAATCTCATGCTGATCGGTACCTGAGGTACGCAGGCCGAACTCCTGGGCAGTAAGTCCGTTCATCACACCTACCGATAATCCCTTATTACTTTTCCCTGTAAATTTTGCGGCCCCCAGAATGGTGGTCCAATTGGGGACATCCGAGACTGGCTCGTTATTCCACATGGATCGATGGTCTGGCCTGGCCCCTATCCGCCTGGAATAATAGGGAATGTCTTCGCCCAGTGTAAAATCGAAAACATCGTTACCCTCCAGGAAAAAGGGTCTCTTCTCTTCGTAGAAAGTTTCAAAGGAGGTCAGGTTCATAACAGAAGGATCGGCCTCCACCTGACCAAAATCGGGGTTGATTGTCAGGTCCAGCGTAAAATCGCTACTGATTCCCAGCTTTGCATCTATACCTCCATTGTAAAAAAACTCGGGAGAAGCCGAAGCATCAGTAGTTTTTTCAATACCAGCACTCAGGTAGGGAAGAAACTCCATTTGCCGGGAACTTCGAATGTTTTCTACACCCTCCATTCGCCCGAATAAGTAGACTGCTGAAGGAGCCTGCAGAGGTATATATTGCCATTGGTCCTCTTCCATTTTGCGTTCGATCCATCTCCAGACATGCATACCCCACTCATGCCTGTCCTTATTGGCATAGCGCATCTGGCTAAAAGGGACTCTCATTTCTGCAACCCAACCACTATCAACCCTTGCAGAGGCTCCGTCCCAAACTGCATTCCAGTTAAAGTCCCACTTATAATCATCCACATGCTTCAGATCCATTTTTTGTCCACCTGCGCTCATGTTAAACTCAAAGGCAGTTCTTCGGTCGTCGTAACTATCAATGGCTATGCCTGTCATATCCCCACTCAGGGCATCTCTACGATCGAATATATCCCTGATCAACTCGGGTTCATCGTCCTGACAGATGATAGCCACAAACATATTGGAATAATCATAGAGCACTTTTACATAGGTGTTTTCACTGCCTGCTACTCCACCTACAGGTTGTTGCTGGGTAAAATCTCCCTGCCATTCGCCCAGGCTCCAAATCTCATCGTCGAGGATCCCGTCGATTTTAGGCAAAGGTTTATCGCCAATATTTACAGGCACGTAAACGCGTTTATTGTTTAAAAGAGAATCGAGATTCTGAGCCACCAGGGATGCGGGAAGGGCATAGGAAAGCAAACAGAAAAATAAGAGGAGGGTGCTGCCTTTTTTCATGGACTAATATTAGCTAAAAAAAAGGAATTCAGCCATGAAATCAGGAAACCAGCAGGTAGTCCTTTCCTTCCACATATCCTCTTCCCTCAAGAAAGGTCTGAATCTTAGCGCGGTTGTCCATCTGCCTGATATAGGTCAGGATAAACATCTTTCCAGCCGGTGGAAGATCTTCGTAGTACAAAACATCCCGTTCAATTTGTCTGCCCTTCTTTGTATCGATGTACAACTTGATATGAATTCCGAAAGCTTCAAGCATCCTGGCCCGGCGTCTGGAGATCCGGCTGGCCCCCCAAACAGCTACCTCCGGAAAGAAGGTATTTATATCTTCCAGGTGCATGGCCAGGTATTTGCTTTTAATTTCATAGAAAGAACGGTCGCTGTAAATGGGATCGGTACGGGTAAGCCTTAGCTCTGAATCGTGCCACTCAAGTACAACTTCCTCAAGCTTGGCTATCCTTACACCTTGATGGAGCCATCTTAACCACATTTCATAGTCCTCCGGGAAAGATCCGTCCAGGTACATGCCATGTTTCTTCATTTCCGAGCGTCTCCACATGGCAGTGGGATTTACAATGGGAGCTTCAATAAATCTCCTATGGTAAATCTCCTCGTATGTGCAGAGAGAATTACTCCATTCCACAAAGCGTCGGAATCCTTCTGTACGATCCGGGTCACCCACATGCAATACCCGGCCTGCCACAGCCCCAAAATCAGGATTCCGGTCCAGGAAATCCGCTTGAAGTCTAAGGCGTTCCGGAAAAGCTACATCATCTGCATCCATACGGGCAAGATATTCGCCCCTGCTTTCCTCGGCTCCATGGTTCGATGCAAACATGACACCCTGCCTGGATTCACTAAGTAGCCGAATTCGATGGTCCTGGACACAGTATTTTTCAGCTATCTGCCTGCTTCCGTCGCTGGAGTTATTGTCTACCAGAATACACTCAAAGCCATCGGCATCCTGCCTTTGAATGCTTGAAATGGCCCTTTCAAGCGTATCCTTTGCATTGAAGAAAGGAAGTATTACAGATATTTTTACCGGGTTTGAAGACATGAAGCTGTAGCTGACACAAAGATAAGGATGAAACAGGCCCTTTCTTAGAACTTTTGCTAATTTCACACAACAAATACTAAACATGAATTTCAGTAAAACCACCTCCTATGCAATCTCTGTGCTCAGCTTTATGGCCGATCACGAAGGGGACAGGTATTCTGCTAAAAAACTTCATGAAGAACTGGAGATCCCATGGCCCTACCTCAGACAGTTGCTCACCAGTCTAAGCAAAAGCGGATTTATAAATAGTGCACAGGGACGAAATGGTGGATTTCAGCTTCAAAAGCCGTCCGACCAAATCACTCTTGGAAATATTGTAGACTCGGTAGAGGGGCTAAATGTTTTCGCCACCTGCATCATGGGCTTTAAGAAATGCCCTTTCAATCACACCTGTGCCATGCATGAAGTGTGGGCAGAAACCAGGCAGAGCATTATGAAAGTACTGGATACCACCACCTTAGCTCAGTTGAAGAAAGCTGATATAAATCATTGATTTTTTTTGACAGAATATGCTATATTGAGGTAGCATTTTATTTTTACTAACCCTAAAAAAGAAGCACCTATGGTTGACTCAGCCTTGGTCCTGAAAGGACAAACGATTGCTTACACCTGTTACACCGTGGTTATCATGCTGGTTATGGCATGGTTTGCCCTACGGGTAACTCGTGAAGGAAAAAGCAAAGTAAAACCCGCCTTGTTTTATACTTTCGTCGGGTTTTTAACCGTGCTGGGAGTTTCCCTGCACATTATCACCTATAACACCATTCCGTGGACGGAAATGGATCTGAAACGTCACGAGATTACCCCGGACAAATCTTTTGCCATCGAAGTGGCCAATCACGAATTCATCTTGCCGGATGAAAAGATATTGGTGGAAGTGGGTGACATTGTGGAGTTTGATGTTACTTCCCTGGATCTGACCTATGGTTTTGGCCTGTTCAGAGAGGACCAGTCCATGCTCTTTCAGATGCAAGTGGTTCCCGGGCATCGAAACGATATCCTATGGAAATTCCTCAAACCTGGTGTATATACCATACGTTCCACAGAATACTCCGGCCCCAAGGGAACAGCCATGATCGTGGAAAATGCCGTGGAAGTCGTGGAAAAAGCACAATAAATATCCCTGTATTCATCTAAAAAATTTACAACATGTCATTTATAAATACACTTATGAAAGGCGAACAGGGATTGTTCAAATCAGAATCTCTGACGGCCATGCAAAAACTCACCCTTCGCTTTGTAGTGGTGGGACTTGTTTATTATCTCTTTGTACTGGTAGAAGGTATGATCATGCGGATTGTGGAAGTGGAACCCATCGACATGGTTTCCGATGTTCAGTTCTTTGCCATCCTAACAGCTCATCCCCTGGTGGGCATATTCGGATCGACCTATTCCATTGTATGCGGGGCCTTCCTCTTTCTGGTCCCCTTCCTGATGAAAAAACCCCTGTTCAGCATGAAGCTTGCACATTGGAACTTCATCCTGATCGCCGTGGGAACTTTCGTATTCTGGCTGGCCGGTTTTATCTCCCACTATGCCCCTCTCTATACCCTGTACTGGCCTCTTCCAGCCGATTTCAGCCAATTTAATCCGGTGGGAGGAGCTATCTTTGTACTGGGCATTGCCCTGGTCATGCTGGGATCGGTTTTCTTCATTATTAACATCTTCAAAACCATTACCTATACCCCTGAAGGCTGGGAGAAGCAACCTGCCGGAAAACTTCTGGGTTCAGCCATTGGAACAGTGGGGATTGCCAATCTGTTCAGGAAAAAGGAGAATCGCAGGGGTCACCTTGTGGACCTTCCCACCGCAGCTATTGCTCGTGGAACAGTGGATATGGCTCTGAATGCGGCTATCATCCTCTTTACAGGGGTTCTTATACTTGTCTATATGGTGGGAGCTATAATGGGCTTTGACCTGAAGGAAACCGCGGTAGATGCCCTGCTATATAAGAACTGGTTCTGGTGGGGGCTTGACCTCATTGCTGACGGACTGGTACTTATTTTTGTGGCAGGTACCTGGTATTTGCTGGCCACCATGATCACTGGCAAAAAGCTCTTTATGCAGAATATTGCCCGTGCTGCCTTGCTTTTGGAACTGGTTGTATCCTGGACTGTGTGGTCACACCACCTCTTGTCTGATCAGGCTCAGCCTGCAATTCTGAAAGTTGTATCCGGTGAGTTGGTCACTGCCTTCGAACTGATCACACAAGGTCTTGCCTTTTTCATAACCCTGGCCACCTTATGGGCAGCACGTCCGCTGAAGATGACCAACGAACTTAAATTCCTCCTTGGCGGACTCCTGGGATTTGCCCTCGCGGTTCCGGCCGGCATCATGCAGGCCGATGTGGGCCTTAACAGGATCCTCCATAATACCCAGTGGATTGTTGGGCCTCATGTACACGTGGCTGTACTGATCGGACTTACCATGACGCTTTATGCCGCCATTTACCTCCTATTTCCCATACTGACCAATGGGGCCAAACTATACAGTCAGAAACTGGCCAACATCCACTTTTGGTGCCACCTGGTAGGCGGTATAGGTATGGGAGCCTTTATGGGAATGGCAGGACTGAAAGGCATGTTGCGCAGAACTCTGTACACCAACGGGGAATTTGATCTGTATATGATACTGGCACTTGTATGCGGTGCCCTGCTGCTGATTGCCTTCCTGGCATTCTTCATCAACATAGTCATGTCTGTGGGACTACAAGGTGTGATTGGAATCTTCAGTCCCACAAAGAATAAGAACAAAGATCTGGTACCGGCCAGTTAACAAGGCGGGTACCTTTGTTGGGGTGCAAAGAGGGTGTCTCGTTTGGGACACCCTCTTTCTGTGGGGGCATTCCCGTTTTTCAGGATTCGGGAGGATGGCGGCGGGATTTTTTGATATCACCCCGGATCTTTTTCTGCTTAATCCGACGTTCTACGCTGGACCGGGTGGCCTTGGTGGCTTTCCTTTTTTTTACGGGCCTGATACCTGCCTGAACCAGAGACAAAAACCTTTCTGTGACCTCTTCCCGGTTGCGATGCTGTGAACGGTATTTCTCGGATGCCAGAACAAGGGTACCATCCTCCTTCAGGCGATGACCGATCCGGCTCCTTATTAGTACCTTTTCTTGATCATTCAGACAAGCAGTTTGCTTCAGGTTCCAGAGAAGTTCCACACGCGATTCCGTCTTGTTTACATGTTGTCCACCCGGACCGGAGGAGCGACTGGTTCTGAAGGTGATTTCCCTTTTTAAACATTCAAGCATGGACTAAAGGTAATACCTCCTTAAATAAGAAATTAAGTAACTTGTCAGAAATTGATAGCCGATATGGGCAAGACCAAGCCTATTTTATTCATACTGGTATTTTGCTTTTGTAGCAAGCTGATGGCTCAGAATCCCATTCAGCAAGAAGCCCCTTTGCAGGATTCTCTATTCTCCTACACTTACTCCTCCGGTTGGGCGGATGCAGCAGTGAGCATCGGTTATGTAACGGCGCCTGCCACCCTGAGTCTCATGTTTGTTTCCACCCTGGTAAACGAATGGAATGCGGGCATAGCAGGGGTACCGGCATCGGCCATGATCCTGCTTGCACCTCCCCTGATCTACGCCGGTGGCAGGTCCGCAGACATAGGGAAGGAATTGTCCAACTCCAGAGCCAGGCTGGGCTGGACCCTCTACGCCCTATCCATCATTCCCACTTCCCTTGCTTTGTATGGGTTTACCACCGATTGGGGAGCAAGCCTTCCTCTTACCCTGGCCAGTGGTCTTCTGGGAACAGCCAGCATCGTGGCCATGACCTCCTATGCATTTTCCAGAGCGGAAACAGCCCGGCGTATGTCCAATGAAGCCGGATCGTCCTTTCAGTTTGGGATCGCACCCCTCAACGGAGGCGCACTGGCTACGCTTGTCTGGAATTTTTAGGGTACTAGGAGAACAATTCGAGAAGTTCCTTTTCAGAAAGCGATTTTAAGGGATTATTGGAACTCACAAAGGTTTCGGCCAGTTCTTTTTTCTTCTCCTGCAGGCGCTGGATTTTCTCTTCAATGCTGTCGTTGGAGATAAAGCGGTAGACAAATACCTGGTTTTCCTGTCCGATTCTATGAGCCCTGTTCAGAGCCTGCATTTCGGAAGCCGGGTTCCACCAGGGATCCAGAATGAACACATATTCAGCAGCCGTCAGGTTCAGGCCTACCCCTCCAGCCTTCAGAGATATGAGAAACAAAGAACAGGAAGCCTTAGTTTGAAAGCTCCGAACTGCCTCTTCGCGCTGCCGCTGGGTACTGGATCCGGTCAGGTAGGCATATGGAATACCCAGCTCCTCTACCTGGGCCTTCACCAGCTCAAGATGTTTTACAAAGGAAGAAAATATCAGCACCTTATGCCCCTCAGCAACTACACTGCTTATGTCGCGACATACTTCATGGAATTTACCAGAGTCCAGCTCCAGATAATCTTCCAGCAAGGCCGGATGGTTCGCAATCTGCCTGAGCCTGGTCAAAGCCTGAAGCACCAACATGGAGGTAAGCTCATTGCCAGCTTCTTCCAGGTTCTCCATTATGGAATTCCGGGCCAGTGATTTCTCTTCTTCGTATACCCGTTTCTGCGATTCGGTCATATCCACGTAGCGTACCTGCTCAAACACCGGAGGTAACTCCTTGGCCACTTCAGCCTTGGTCCGCCGGAGAATAAAAGGATTGATCAGCTCCTTCAGTTTGGCTTCTCTGCCCTCATCCTGTTTCTTTTCGATGGCCTGAACAAAACTTCTTTTGAAAAAGTTCAGGGTACCCAGCAATCCGGGATTTACGAAATTGATCTGGGACCAGAGGTCCGTCAGTGAATTTTCAATGGGAGTGCCGGTAAGTACCAATTTATGCTCCGATTGCAAAGCCAGCATAGCATGGTAGAGCTTGGACGAAGGATTTTTGATCATCTGACTCTCATCCAAAATAATGTAGTGAAAAGGAAAAGAGGCCATGGTCTCAACATCCTGCCTGACCGTATGGTAGGTGGAAAGCACCAGGTCGTAGTAGGAGAAATTACTTAGCTGGCGATTCCTTTGCATGCCCACATGGGAAAGGACCTTCATCTCCGGTGCAAATCTGCCGCACTCTTTGGACCAGTTGTGCAAGAGGGATGCGGGCAATACAATCAATGAGGTAGGTTTTTCCTCCCCCGCCTGTAAACTTAATTCCCTGGAGCGAAGTAAAATGGCAATGGCCTGGAGTGTTTTTCCCAATCCCATATCATCGGCCAGGCATCCCCCAAAACCATATTTTTGCAGAAAGGTCAGCCAGTGGTAACCTTCAGTCTGGTAGCTTCTGAGGGTGGCATTCAGCCCTTCAGGGAGATCCGTATCCGGTAAGCTTTGCACCTGATTCAGGGCCTCCAGTTTTTCCAGGGTGGCTGCATGGAATCCTTTCAGGGACCCATCGACCACTGAAAAGTGTTGCTTATGTATCCGGATGTTTTCCCCGGACAGGGTTCCAAATTCAAACATGGACCGGTACCTGGCAAACCACTCTTCAGGCAGTACGGCCACCTTCCCCCCGGGCAGCTCAAATTCCCTTCTTCCTTCCAGAATATGATCCTTTAATACAATAAAGGGAAAGCTAAGTTCCCCAAATCTGACCTTTGCATAAACATCGAACCAATCCTCTTTCTCGGTCGATTCCAGATCCAGTTCAATCCTGTCGAGGTAGTAATCTTTGTTCAGCCTGTGCCTGATGCTGATCCCGAGTTCAAGCAGGGAAGAACCGTATTCATTCATAAAGGAAAGAGCAGGGTACAGGCCTTCATCCTTCGGATCGTACTCCTTATTCAGGAAAAAGTTCTTTTCATCTCTTGTATGCAGCCCCACCTCATTTAACATAACTGCTATCTTCTGCTCCCAGGCCGCATCCCTTTCAAATCTTTCAAAAGCGTTCCCCCTTTCCTTCCCCAAATAATTCACAAAACGCCGAAGGGGACTATCGGGATGTATATGGTGATTGTTGTAATGAAAGGAGAGGATCCAGACAGGCTTTTGTGAGATTCCCATTTCCAACACCAGCTCGGCTTTTTGCTTGGGTTCAATGGGTATTACCTCAAATCCCTCGGTTAGAGCGTTATAATCCCTGAGGGAGTTTCGGATAAAAGATGCGAAATATTTTTCCTCAAAACCCTGAGGGATCAGGACCCTGTCCCGGTTTAGAAAGGGTAAGAGCTTTTTCCCATCGATATCTTCCACAAAATAGAGAACATCACCCAGGAGTATGACGGTGGGGGAAGAGCACACAATTTCCAGGGGATTGTCTTTCAACACCAGACGATTTTCGCCATGAATGAGATACAATGCATAGGACAATTGTGTATCAAACAGAAAATTGAATATGGGAGATGCCGGGTTCTTCTGGATATCTATAAAATCTTCCGGGAAGATATTCCGGCTGCTCTTATCCTTCACGTATACAGAAATTCTGTTATCCCTGGCTATCTCAAGAATCTGATAAAGGCGCTTCTCGATATAGGGCCTGATATGATCCCGGATGAAATCGGGATCCACGCCATCCTGAAATTGCTTGACGGTCTGGGTTCTGGAAAAAACTTTATGAAGATTCCGGTCGCTGTATTCATCGATCAGCTGAACCACCTTCCTCTGCATGGGACTTATGCGCTGATAGGCAGCAGTATCCTCATCGTTCTGAACGTATTCTCCGGGGGAGAAAAAATCTTTCCCGGCTTCCTTTTCAAGTATCTGGGCCAGCAATATATTCCCCCACAGCCTGTGCGGCATATAGCCCAAGGCAAATCTAATCTCTCTCATTCACTGAACTTGTCTCTCCTGTCACCCAGTTTAAAATCGGATTCGGTACCGTCGCTCCAAACAGTAATATTCAAAAAATCGCCCCGCTGCATGCGCTGAACTTCATTGGTCTCCACTTGACCGTCTCCGGCAGTCATCACACTCTTAGCAGCCTCCCGGGCCAGTTGCGTAGGGACCCTCAGCAGGTACAGATAACTCTTATCAAGCCCCTGTTCGCCTTCGATGATCATTAGTCCTATGCTGGACTCTACCTTCATAATAGGTATAATGACCTTTGAATCCATCAGGGTAAAATTATTGCTTAAGGTGGCAAATATAACATGATCCAGGTTTTTATTGTCCAGGAATTTCCCGGCAGCCTGAAGCGGGGTAAAATTAATGAGTTCCCCGTCGTTCACGGTCACATTAAACATGGCCGTGGTCGTCTCGATATCCACCTTTAACTCGGGACTCACAAATACTTCCACAAGCCCTTCCGCACTAAGTTCTCCTTTGAAGGTTTCGCTCAGCATAAAGCTTTCCTCGCCGGATTGCAATTCCAGGCCAATATCATCTATATTCATGTCCTTAAGTTCCATCTCAGCACCCACCAGGTAGCGGTCCGGATTCGAAACATTGAAATGGCCATTGAGTTCCAGGCTACCTCCTCCCACCGAAGAAATCAAAAAACTATCCAATAAGAATATCTTTTCGGGCGTGGACCTTAAGCTCCCATTCATTCCATAAATATTAAAATCCCCATAGCGCATCTCTTCAATATCCACGATGAATTGAAAATTGGGATAAGCCACCTGGTCCAGTCGAGGTGGTTCCCGAAGCTCCGAGCTGTCGTTTTGGACAGAATCCATGGCCTCAGGCATCTGATAATTCAACAGGGCATTAAAATCCAGGAGCTCAGATTCAAGTACCAGGGTTCCATTCATGTTCTCCAGTGAATCCGTGAAATTGTCAATGCTGGCAGTCATCTTCAGGTTGCTTTCCCCCACTTTTCCTTCCAGGGCATCAATGAACAACTGGTCTCCAGACTTTCTCAGCTGTACAAGAAAGTGCTCAAATGCCAGGGGATAATACCTGAAATTCCATGCCATGTCTTCCACGACCAGGTTAAAATCAAGTGCTACACTATCCAGTAACAAACCCTCGGCGGGCAGGTCGAGGCTACCCTGCAACCTGAAATCCTCCAGGTATTCGGTATTGTATGTCTCAGGTAAGAGGAATTCATTTTTAAACGTAAATATGTCTTCGGCCCTCATCTGCTCCGATTCCAGCGCAAAATCCAGAGTCAGCATACCGCTGGAATCCTGTTGGGTCAAAAGGCCATAATTGGCAAGAAGGCCCGAAAAACCGAAGGGGCTTTCACCAATCTTCCCTTGAAGATTGTGCAGAGATATGGTATCAGGCCCGAAGGTGAGTGAAGCATTCATATCAGAAATATCTGCCATAAGAGGAAACTCTATGCCAAAACTATCCAGAGTCAATTGCACCAGAGGAATGGAGTCGGCCTTTAAAAATTCATCCAGCTCCTCATTACTTACCGTGGCGCTGGCCCCGAAATGCAGACCGTGCAATTCCTCTCCAAGCAAGGAACTGGCAGTGGTATCATTAAACAGGGATGCCAGCTTAAGTGTATCGGTTCTTATGGCCAGGCTAGCCTTCACATCCCTGTCAAACTTTAACAGGTACAGCAATAGGTTCTCTGTCATGGCGCCTATTTCCAACTCATTCCCATTGTAATCCAGGCTAAGCTTATTGGCCCCCAAGAGGTTTTCGCTTACAAATACCTCGCCCTCCAAGTACTTTATACTGTCACGGGTAAGGCTATCACGATTTATCACAAATCCCACACTGTCCAGCATTGCTGTCAACTTTCCGGAATCGTTTAAAAACTCCCCTCTCTTCCTGTCGACACGACCGTTTAAACTTCCTTTGAGATGAACCTGGCCCTTGAGGTCGCTCAGAATTTCTGTTTTTAGCATCTGTTCAAGGCCCTCCAGATTCACCAGCCCATCCACTTCAACATTTAGTTCCGGTGACTTTATATTACGAACTGTTGCATTGGCCCTAATATTCCCTTCCGGGAATCTAGCCTTAAATCCAGTGAGGTGCATATAACTCTTACTGAAATTGACATCTTCCCCATTGGTGGCAAAAATGTTAAAGGAAATCCCTGTCACATCTTTATTCAGGTCCTTGATCCTGAAGGAAAGTTCGTCTGCCTCCCCGTTCAGCGTGACCACCGGAATCTCTTCCCCAAGCCTGCCCTTGATATCCCCATTCAGACTCATGGTCCCGCTACCGATTTGTTCAATCTCGTCAAGGTCAAGCACACCTCTGAACAGGAAATTTAATACCTCAAGACCTTCGTTGGTGGCCTGATAGCTAAAATCAAGGGAAGGAATATCCTTATAGTCGTAGGTGCCCCATGTTTCGAAATCCAAACCCGAAACGCTGAGCTTGCTGGGCCTGACTTCGATAGTTTTTGATAATGGATTCATTAATATGCTGCCGCTCAGACTTACATTTCTTTTTCCTTCTTCGTTAAATGTGAGATATTTAACACGGTTTATCTCAATATCAAGTTCAAGCTCAGCATTAATCTGGTCGGACAGGTAACTAAAGCTGCTTTCCAGTTGATTTACTCTCAGCTGGAAGCGTTCGTCCTTAACTCGATTCTCCAATTCCATGCCCACATCGGAGATTTCAATGGCATCCAGATCGATGTTAATGGCTGGTGCCAGGGAAGAGGTGTCTTTATCACTGTTTTCTCCAAACCTGATCCCCAGAGCATATTCAAGATTGCTGACAGAATCCTCATAAATCTCCAGCCTGATTTTCCCCTGATCCAAACGTGCTTCGGATATCATGATATCGCCCCTGATCAGATCCACCACATCCAGGGTTACATGGATGCTGTTCATGGAGACAATAGGTTTTCGGGAGGATGTATCGGAAAGATCACTCAGACCAAAATAATTGACCGATTCCAGCTGCAGAGTGATGTCGGGAAAATTGATAAAGGGGATGAGATTCATTTTTTCCATCTGTACTTCCCCGGGTTGTTTTTCGTTCACGTAGGCCACAGCCTTGCCCATGAAAAAGGTTCTCCCCAAATAAAAAACCAGGGTAGTCAGGAGCACCAGAGAGATCAAACTTCCGACGATCCAGGCCATTATCCTGAGCAGCCTGTATTTTCTTTTTGCCATGCAGAATCGTATCTATTCCCGAAATTAACAATAAGCCGGCAATACGGAGAAACGTTTTGTCAAAAAGCCACGTATACTTTATTGAATTAACATGCATCTTATTGTATTTTTACAGTTAAACAGAAAGTAACTTCATGAGAACACGTAAAATATTGGCGGCATTTGTAGTGATAACAGCCCTATGCATTCTGCCTTCCTGCGATATTGTGGATGAATGTGGGGAGTGTGAACTTATTACTGAGGCCCCGGACGGAACCAAAACCTACGGCACCCCTTTACTCCTTTGTGGCGATGAATTGAAAGCTAAGGAAAATGAGCCCCCCGAGACGCATCCCAACGGTGACGAATCCTGGTGGAATTGTTATTAGGGCGAGATGCTTCTAACCATCCTTCTCTGCCTTGCCGGAGCTTTAATCATCCTCTTTCTTCTACCTCTCAAAGGAGCACGCTCCTTTACCTACCAGTCACCCACCCATAGAGTTCATGAGGCGGATGCTGTGCTTTCCAGAAGGCTACTTCATCCCGGAACTGAAACTTACGATCATTATTACCAGCAGAACCCCCGGTTCAAAGAGGCCGACGATCGTAGCCGCCTAAGTCCCGGCTTACTCAGTGAAAAAAGCTCCTATTATCATCCGGGAAGCTTTGCGGCCGCCAAGGCTAATTTCGAAGTAATAGAGTTTTTAGGCGACCTGACTCATGGAAGTGATCCTAAGCTTCGGACTGCATCCCAAAAGGACCCGGTAAAGGTGCATCCGGACCGTAGCAGCCTTTTCATCAAAAAATGGCTGCAAAGAACAGGAGCCCACAAGGTTGGATTCACTCCCCTGTTTGATTACCACCTTTACTCTCACAAAGGCCGGGGAAAAAACTATGGGAAGTCCATAATAAAGGAACACACCCACGCCATAGCCATCACTGTAGAAATGGACCACCGGATGATGCAGTCTGCTCCAAAGGGTAGCTCGGTTATGGAATCTTCTGAACAATACCTTCGTTCCGGGATTCTTGCTTTAAAACTGGCAGCATGGATCAGGGAGCTGGGCTATGAAGCCACCGCACACATCGACGGCAACTACGAAGTGATATGTCCCCTGGTAGCCGTTGATGCTGGCCTTGGGACCATTGGACGCATGGGATTATTAATGACTTCCGACCTGGGTCCCAGGGTAAGAATCTCGGCAGTCACCACCAATATGCCCCTGGCAGTTGACCAGGCAAGGTCGGACAGAACCACACTCCAATTCTGTCACCACTGCAGGAAATGTGCCCGGGTTTGTCCGGCTGCAGCCATCCCCGAAGGTCCCCGTTCCAGCCTGGAAGGAGTGCTTCGCTGGCAGATCAATTCTGAGAAATGTTACCATTTCTGGACCACCTCGGGAACCGACTGCGGAAGGTGCATATCGGTATGCCCATACAGTCACCCCGACAACAGCTTTCACCGCTTCATTCGGTGGGGAATCAAAAATAATTTGCTTTTCCGGCGTATGGCCATTAAATTGGACGATATTTTTTACGGCCCTAAACCTGCTGTAAAGCCCATGCCAGACTGGTCAGACATAAGGGAATAATCATGACAATCCCCGCCTATATTGCCGTCGGAGTTATACTCCTGATGATAGTAGCTCTGATGAAGGAGATCATGAGACCCGGTCTGATCCTCTTTTCGGCCCTGGTCATTTTCATGGTTACCGACATTCTTAGTGCCGAAGAGGCCTTAAGCGGTTTCTCCAACAAAGCGATGATCACTGTAGCCCTCTTGTTCCTGGTGAGTGAAGGGGTCAAAGAATCGGGAGTGCTTAATCGCCTGGGAAGTGTAATCCTGCCCAAAAAACGAAAACCCATACCCCGGCTTCTGATGCAGATCATGATACCGGTTTCAGCAATCTCTGCCTTCCTTAACAATACTCCGGTGGTGATCATTTTTGGGCCCATGCTGAAAAAATGGGCCGACAAACTGAGCCTTCCCTCACAGAAGTTTTTGATCCCTCTCTCCTACGCCACGATTTTTGGTGGCACATGCACCCTTATTGGCACCTCCACCAACCTGCTGGTGCACGGTATGATGCTGGACCGTGGCATGACCGGCCTGGGGATGTTCGAACTGGCCAAGGTGGGTTTGTTTATTGTGGTTTTCGGCTTCCTTTACATGAATATCTTCTCCAACCAATTGTTACCGGGAGAAAAGATACCCAGATTCTCCTTCCCCAACGATACTCGCGAATACCTCTTTGATCTATATCTCCCCAAAGGATCCAATCTGGCAGGAAAAACTATCGAAAAAAGACGCTTGCCGGGCCTCAACGAATTTACGGTGCGCACAGTTATACGCGAAGGCAAAAACATTCGCATTTCCAACTCACCATTCAAACTGGAGCCTGACGATAAACTGATTGTGGGCGGCAGCTCGGAAGACGTGGGTTACCTGACCCAATCCACCAATGTGAAGCTTAAAGCACTGGATCACGCCGATCCCGATTTTTTGAGGAAATCTCTTAGGCAGGTAGAGGTAGTCATTGCCCCGCGTTTTCCGGGAATACAACGCACCTTAGGAGAGTTTGATTTCTTCGGTCACTACAACGCTGTAGTCATGGCAGTGCACCGTAACGGTGAGCGGATCACCACCGACCTGGATAATCTGGAACTAAAGACGGGTGACAATCTCATGCTTCTTACCACAGAAGACTTCACCCGCTACTGGGGCGAGTCAAGGGTCTTTTACATGGCAACTGAGATTGGAGAACTGGACGATTCAAAGGACCGGCTCAAAAGGTGGATTGCCATGGGTCTTGTCTTTCTCATGATTGCCGGAGCAACGGCCGGAAGGTGGATACCCATTGAAGCAAAAAATGAATTTGACATGTTCTTTTTTGCTGCCGTGACCGTATTCCTGATGGCTCTGATGAAGATATTCACTCCGAAAAAATATACTAAGCCCATCAATTGGGACGTACTTATCACCATTGCCTGTGCCATCGGGGTGAGCAGGGCCCTTCAGAATTCGGGTGCTGCTGATTTCATCGCCCGGTCGACCATCAATATTTCCAAAGGTTTTGGTCCCCTTGGGGTGATGGCTGCCATTTTCATCATCACCAATGTATTTACGGAAATAATCACCAATAACGCCGCGGCTGCCATTACTTTTCCCATTGCCTATGCTGCGGCCACCCAGCTTGGGGTAGATCCCAGGCCATTTTTCATTACCATTTGTATCGCAGCTTCAGCCAGTTTTTCCACACCTATTGGGTACCAGACCAACCTTATCGTTCAAAGCATAGGCAATTACAAATTTTCAGACTACTGGAAAATCGGACTGCCGCTTAACATCCTGGCTTTGATTATTTCCTTACTGGTGATTCCCAGATTCTGGCCCTTTTAATCCCCGGGTATCTAATAACCGGCTGCCTGACCATCTTTTCTGGATTCAGACGCCCCGTAGTAGACTCCGTTTAGTTCATCCCGGAGTATGGCCTGATAACCCCCATAACCCCCCACGGTGTACTTCACATGATGTCCCTTTCGAACCAGTTCTCTGATTGCTTTGTAAGGAATTCCCGATTCCAGGTTAACCCTTCCTCCATCGCTCATTTTGGAACCAGTAGGCTGAGAGGAACCGTCGTGCCTGATCCTCGGGGCATCGCCGGCTTCCTGCAGATTCATGCCGAAATCGATCATATTTATAATGATCTGGGCATGGCCCTGTGGTTGCATGGAGCCGCCCATCACTCCGAAACTCATCCATGGCTTTCCGTCCTTGCTTACGAAGGCGGGAATGATGGTATGGAAAGGTCTTTTCCGGGGTTCGTACATATTGTAATGGCCTTCTTCCAGGCTAAAAAGTTCACCACGGTCCTGTAGAATGAAACCGAGTCCCGGTGGACACATCCCGGATCCCATCCCGCGATAATTGCTCTGAATCAATGAAACCATATTTCCCTGCTCATCTGCCACCGTCATATAAATGGTGTTCCCCTGTTCCAGTTCGCCTGCATCCAGCCGGCGGGAAGCCCGATCGGGCCTGATCAGCTCTCTTCTCAGGACAGCGTATTCCTTCGAGATTAATTTCTCCACCGGCAAATCGTTGAAAGCAGGATCAGCATAGTACTTTGCCCTGTCCTCAAAAGCCAATTTTTTGGCCTCCACAAAATGATGTATGTATTCACTGCTGCCAAATCCCATGGCGGCTATATCATAGCCTTCAAGTATATTCAGAATTTGAAGGGCTGCTATGCCCTGACCATTGGGAGGAAGCTCCCAGACATCGTATCCGCGGTAATTGGCACTCACAGGTTTCACCCATTCAGAAGTATGACTGGCCAGATCTTCATAGGTGAGGAAGCCTCCCTGTTCCTTCATGAAGGCATCAATGATGCGGGCAATTTCACCCTTGTAAAAAGCATCCCTGCCTCCCTCGGCTATTAGCTCAAGTGTACTGGCCAGGTAGGGATTCTTAAATATCTCTCCCTTGGCAGGTGCATTACCACCCGGCATAAATACTTCTGCCACATTGGGGTAGCGACTTAAGGATCTCGCATTCCCGGCCCAGTAATAGGCTATTACCTCGGACACCGGAAAGCCCTTTTTGGCATAGCCAATGGCAGGCTCCAGAATATCTTCCATGTCCATGGATCCGAATCTTTCATGCAATTCAAACCATCCATCCACACATCCCGGGACTGAGACTGGAAGCGGGCCGTAGGCTGGTATTTTCTCATACCCTTTCTCCTTAAAATAGTCCAGACTCAGGGATGCGGGAGATCTGCCGCTGGCATTCAAGCCATATAGTTGCCTGGTTTTGGCATCCCATACGATGGCAAAAAGATCGCCTCCGATCCCGTTACTTATAGGTTCGACCAGGCCGAGCATGGCATTGGCAGCAATGGCAGCATCAATGGCATTTCCTCCAGCTTTCAGGACATCCAGTGCCACCTGGGTGGCAAGGGGTTGACTGGTACAGGCCATTCCGTGCTGAGCGATCACTTCGCTTCGCGTGGTAAAAGTCTCTCCTGTGATCCTGTCCTGTGACCAGCTGAAACTGAGCATCAGTGCAAGGCCCAGGCCAATAAGTAAAGGTTTCATGATTCCGGTTTTTTTTGGGTGAAAATTGTAAGCCAGGAGCAAAATACAAAAAACCCTGTCTCCACCAAGGCGGAAACAGGGTCTATGTGAAGTAAATCTCTTTTTTTCTAACTGTTCTCTTTCAATTTGTATACCCTGATCCAGTCGATCTCCATGGCCGAGGGAAGGCCACTTTCAGCTGCGTCCTCTTTGAGGTTGGAAGAGAAGTTGATATACATCTCCTCCTGGGGCACTCCCGAGGTCTGTGTCTTAAATACCTTACCGTTGATTTTCCAGGTCAGCTTATTGGGCGTCCATTCCAGGGTAAAAATATAATACTCATCTGCATATTTGGCTCCACTTGTTTTGGAAAGAGATTTATGCGTCGATTTGCCATTCCCCCAAAAATAGTTGCTGTATAGCTTGCCATTCTCGAAGCGGGCCACGTCAACATGTGGCAGCATGGTTTCAGAAACCATCCAGAATGACTGTGCTACTGATCCTCCTGCCATCTTCACCTTGGCTTTGAACACTCCGTACTTTTGTCTGAAACTCTTGGCAGTACTGATCATTCCGGAGGTGAAATCGAAATCCTCACTTACAAAACCCTGTTCTGCTCTCCATGCCAGACCCTGAGCTTTCCCGGCCTTGGTGACTATCCTGGCCTTGTTGTCATAAAACTCGATGTTATCGCCATCGGTGATGAAGCTCTTATCATCCTCCAGCACAAAGGAAGAGTCCATACCCTTCTCGCCCCAGTAATAGCGTGTCATCCATTTGGACTTATCCAGTTTACTGCCCTTGAATTTCTCTTCGAAAGTCAGGTTCCACTTCTCTATTTCCTTGAAAGGGTATTTCTTTTTGGTTTTGAAATACCAGAGTACTTTCTCAGATTTTTTCAGGACGTCATATTCGGTTTGTTTCTCGTATTCATCAGACTCCAGCCAGCTATCCTTTTTCTTTTTAGCCTTCTTCTTACGAATTTTGAAGGAACTGGACTTAACTTCTTTCTCCAGCTCCAGAAAGTGCTTCAGTTCGTCCGATTTTTCATACGCAACATAAGCTTCATAATTAGCTCTAATCTGATCATCTGCTGTTTCCACCTTTTCGGTACTGGGTACCATCCCAAGTAAAAAACTTAAGCTTGCCATAACTTCTTAATTCTGAAACTGGTTAATACTCAATATATAGTGACTAAAGATATAAAAAAATCATCTCCTGTAGGCCTGACGTCTGCTTTTAAAATAGTAGACTCCCTGTACCGAAATAATGAATTGGGAATACTTTCCAAAAACGTATTTCCCGGTAATATTAAAGTCCCATTTCGGCGCCATCCTCAATTCCAGACCTGCTCCCAGATTGGCCCCAAATGCCATCTCATCTGCGTCGCTTATGGTTTCGTTTCCTGTTACCACCAGGGGTTCATAATAGGAAAGCAGGTAGGTAAGATTTCCTCCTCCAAATGCCATAGCTTTAACGGTTCCTTCCCTGTAAAAAGTGTACTGAAAGTCCAGATCACCGTGAAACATGTAGTTGGTGAGTATGGAATATCCCGTGGAACGCTTATATCTGTTATAGGCTGTCACAGAAGGAACCACATATAGGGTGCTGGCTTTATTCACAGCCAGCCAGGTTCTCACAAATACTCCGGGGTTCCCTGTCTCACCATAATTAAAGTCGGCTCCGGATGCAAAAGCAAAACCTGCACCCACCCGATGTATCTGACTTGAAACAGGGCTAATGCCAAGTAGCAGGAAAGCTGCTATCAGGGCAATAATTCTAAGGCTTGGGATATATTTCACCTAACTATGGTTTGAATTCTTTACTCTACGGGAATAGTGGTGAACTGGTTTCAATTTTCAAGTAAAAATAGATCAACATCCCGGCTATTAACTTTCTTTCTAAAATAGCATGATAGCGTGAAAAAAGTGCTAAATTTGTGCTTCTAAAATTAACAATTTTATTGCATTAACAGTTTTCTCCCAATGGCAAAAATAGCTGGAAAAATAATACAGGTAATCGGCCCTGTAATTGATGTAAGTTTCGAAGAACACAGTGAAAATCTACCCAACATACATGAGGCTCTGGAAATAGAACGCGAAGGCGGCCAGAAGCTCATTATTGAGTGTCAGCAACATACAGGCGAGCATACCATCAGGACCATCGCTATGGACTCCACCGATGGACTGCAAAGAGGTATGAAAGTAGTTGCCACCGGATCGCAGATTAAGATGCCCAAGGGGGACACAGTGAAGGGTCGCCTTCTCAACGTGGTTGGTGAAGGCATTGATGGTATTGGAGAGGTCGATTCCAGCGGGGGTTACCAGGTACATAATCATCCACCTAAGTACGAAAACCTGAGTACAGAAACAGAAGTTCTTTTTACCGGAATCAAGGTAATTGATTTGCTGGAGCCCTATGCCAAGGGTGGAAAAATCGGTCTCTTTGGTGGTGCCGGCGTGGGCAAGACGGTTATCATCATGGAGCTGATCAACAATATT
>Ga0180430_10001521_pt1 | contig 22380 bp, 13 predicted proteins | sample SS_ome_9_FD_132999 | JGI IMG/M metagenome (GOLD analysis project Ga0180430, IMG submission 132999) | Hypersaline lake sediment archaeal communities from the Salton Sea, California, USA - SS_1_S_2 metaG | ecosystem: Environmental > Aquatic > Non-marine Saline and Alkaline > Hypersaline >... | reverse complement strand
GTAGAGGCTCGACGAGCTCACGATTTCGTCGCCGGCACGGGCGATGGTGAGGATGGCGAGCGTCTGGGCGGCCTGCCCCGACGCCGTGGCCAGGGCGCCGACTCCTCCCTCGAGAGCGGCCATCCGTTTCTCGAAAACATCGGTCGTCGGATTCTGGATCCGCGTGTAAATGTTTCCTTCCTCTTCGAGGGCGAAGAGCGACGCCGCGTGGCGCGTGTCGCGAAAGGTGTAGGAACTGGTCTGGTAGATGGGGACGGCGCGCGCGCCCGTGGCCGGGTCGGGGCGCTGTCCGCCATGGAGGCACAAACTGTGGAATTTCAGATTTTCTTTTGCGGACGATTTCGCTTTTGCGGACGATTTCGCTTTTGCGGACGGCTTCGCTTCTGCGGACGGCTTCGCTTCTGCGGACGGCATGGGACTTTCCTCCTCGAAACAAAAATGGGTCCATCCATCGAGGCAGGAGAGTGGCCGGCGAGAAGGGGTAAAAAAAAATCCCTTCTCGAAGAAAAGGGACCGCGCGCGATCAAGCTGCTGGTTCCTCATCTTCCAGAATACTTCTGCCGGAATTGGCACCTTCGCTGGGTTCTTGATAGAACCCGTCGGGTTGCCGAGGCTTCACAGGGCCGGTCCCTCCGCCTCTCTGGATGAGGTCAGTTTTTATGAGAACGTTTGAGGGGAGGTTTTTAGCAGGGAGACGGGGGAGGTGTCAATAGATTTGTATATTTACCATCAATGGGGCTGTGCGATCCGAAAGCGCCGGTTTTTTTGATCGAAGGTCAGGGAAAAGGAGCGCAGGAATTCCGATCCCGCCACGGCGTGGGGGGCGCCGTCGTTGACGACGATATCGGGATCGGTAATCGTGTGGCATCCGATGGTGGCCCGATCGGCGATCGGATCGATCGAACCGGGCACGACGAGGCTTTTCGTCGAACCCGAGTCGAGGCAGGTTTCGAGAGCGATCGGTCCGAGAGTGAGGAGCGCAAAGGGCGAATCGTCCTTGACGATCAGATCGAGGACCTCCTTTCCGTCAGGAAAGAGAAGCTGTCCCCGCTCGACGATCACCCGATTTTCGGGATAGTCGAGGGTGAGCAGGCAGTCGGCAAAGAGGCGGAAACCGAGCACTCCCGCCGGGGGGGGCGATGAGGCACCGCTCTCATTGAGATCGACGATGCGCGCATCGACGCCCGAAAAGGCCGCGATGCCCATGGAGAGTGTCTCCACAAAAACCGACGGCGCGCGCCCCGCGCCAGACCGATGGCCAAGGTACGCGTCATTTTGATCCGCGGGGCGAAGGCCGAGCTTTTCGGCGAAGCGGCGATCGAGCAGAGTGTGGGGTGTGGCCGTATCGAGTTCGAACGGAAAGGGCCCTTCGCCGTTGACGCCCACGTGGATGACCGGCTTTCCGCCGGACATATCCATGGCAAGGTAGACGGGATTCCAGGGCAAGTCGGTCCGCTCCGGCGGCGGGGCGGGGCTGAGATTGGGCGGCCTGTTGAATCGGAGGCGGCTGTTGGCCTGGTCGAAGGTCAGAGAGTAATTGCGAAGAACCTCGTAGCCGAGATTAGCCTCCTCGAAGAGGTCGGCGAAGTAGACGACGGGATGGGGAATGACATGGCCGGCCAGGGAAAGATCGCCGTCGACGGGCGCCTTGGAGATCTCGACCGTGTTGAATCGGGTCTGGGCCGTGCCCGCGGCGGTCGGCCGCGAATCGAGGTCAAGGGTGTCGATCGACGAGATGGGCACCATGAGCCCGCCCCGCGAACCGGTGTCCACGTCGGCGTCGAATCTGCGCCCGCCGAGGGTCATCTCGATCGACGGAATCCCGCGCTTCGCGGTGAATGGGACGATATGATCCCCCTCGGCCCCGAGCGCGCTCTGATCGACGATGACCGTCTCGGCCGGATAGTCGATGGTCAGCACGCAGTCGGCAAAGAGTCCGAAACACAAAATGCCCACGATCGGAGTCGGGGAGTCGGAATGTTCCAACCCGTAGTCTCCGGCGAGGGCTTCGACGTTCTCGAAGTGCGCGCCGCCGAGGGTGAGTGAATCGATATGGACAACGTCCGTTTCCCGGCTGTTGCGTCCTGTTCCGTCGCCGGCGAGCACCGTGCCCGCAACGTTCAGGCCGAAGCGCTCGACCAGCGATCGATCGATCCGCGCGTGGCCCGCCGCGCAGGTGTCGATGAGAAAATCGAAGGGCCCTTCGTTGTTGACAAAAACCTTCACGATCGGATTGCCTGATCGATGATCCATGGGGATGCGCGTCGGAGCGGCGGGCAGGATCGTTTTGATCGGTCCACGCGCTATCGTCTCGGTGGGCAGTGCGGTCTGTCCCGTCACCGAGAGCCAGGCAGCCATCACGAGGAAAACTGAAACGACGGCGCTGGAGAGTGCTTTCATCGGCAGTCCTTGTTTTCCGGAAAAACGCCGCTTGCCGGGGGGAGGGCTGGCGACTGGGTCTATATACGTATGGAAGTCCCTGTCCCTTGCGCCCTTTCGAAAAAAAAAATACCGCTCCGCTTGGCGCCCGCATTGAGGCGCGGCGCGCGTGGCGGTAGCATGGGTCGGAACGTGTAATGGGAGAGGATTCGACCTCGCCGTCATCATGAATGATTACTACTCTGAAAGGCTGTCCGCCCACCGACTGAAACTCTGCTACGAGCTCGCTCCGCCCCGCGTACGGCGTTACCTCGAGGCCGAGAGCGCCTTCGTTCTCGACTACGCGCGCCGTGCAAAACTCATCCTCGAGCTCGGTTGCGGGTACGGCCGCGTTCTGCAGACGCTCTGCGCCCCGAATCGGACCGTCGTGGGAGTCGATACGTCTCTCGACAGCCTCCGGCTGGCCGGCCGAACGATCGGTTCTGATCGGGGGTGCTGCCTCGTGGCGATGGACGCCGCGTGCCTGGGATTCGGCAAAAATCTTTTCGATCTGGTTTTGTGTATCCAGAATGGCCTCTCCGCCTTCAAAGTCGACCAGCGCACTCTGGTTGCCGAGGCGATCCGCGTCACCCGCCCCGGAGGTAAAGTGATTCTATCTTCTTATTCAGAAAAGTTTTGGGATGATCGCTTGCACTGGTTCCGCCTGCAGGCCGCGCAGGGTGTTCTCGGTGAGATCGACGAAGAGGCGACGGGCGACGGTCTGATCGTCTGCCGCGACGGATTCGTGGCCACAACGATCGACAGAAATGATTTCTCCCGTCTGCTGAGCGGCCTCCCCGTTGAATTCAACTTCGTCGAAAGAGACGACTCCTGCCTGTTTTGCGTCGTTACCCTCCCCTGAATCAGCGGTGGCCACCGCCTGATTTTGCCCTGATTTCTGGTGATATTAATTTCAGAATATATTTATTGATGTCGATAAGACTGATCGAGTTATTTTCATTTTTAGGGGAGACAGGGAAGATGATAGAGATTTTTGACAAAGCTGCCGCTCTCGAGGCGCTCGCCGGCGATGAGGAGTTTCTGATTGAACTGGTCGAGGTCTATTTCGAAAATTATCCCGCGCAGCTCGGCGCGGTGCGCGAGGCGATCGAGCAGAACAGCTCGGAGATGTTGCAGAACGCCGCCCACACGGTCAAGGGTACGGTGGGCAGCCTCTGCTCGCAGAACTGCATCGCCGCGGCGATCAGGCTCGAGGAACTCGGCCGATCGGGCGACCTGAGCCCCGCGTGGGAGGCGATGGCCGCTCTGGAAGGTGAAATTCTGCGCCTCAACAACGCGCTGACCGACCTCATCGCTGAAAAAGTCTGAGCGACGAGTAAAACGATCGCCGCCGCTCCGGTGCGGCGGCCGACGGGGCCCGCTTGACTCAAACCGCTGAGAAGACTCGTTCTCAGCGGTTTGTTCGTTCATCCGATTTACCTTTTGTCCGAATGCGCGCACTCTCCGATTTGTGCCCCTTATTTTCTTTAGATCCCCTGAGAATGGCTACACTCCCGGCAAGCCTTGTGCCGATAGAAAGATAAAAATCGGGTACTCCATTGGAGTTCCCGTGCGGCCCTGTTCGCAGAAAGAGGGCCATTCCCCGACTCCGCTGGGCCTTGTGGCCCGAGGGCGGGGGACGACTTCTCTCCTTGATTTTATGAAGCGATGGAGATGGAGGAAAGGTCTATGAAAGGCGTGATCAAGGAGTCCATTCAGGAATTCGTTGAGACCAGGTTCGGCCGCGACGTCTGGCAGGAGGTCATGACCCACGCGGGCTGTACCGAGCCGGTTCTGTCGGTGTGCGACGACTACACCGATGAGCTGAATTCCGAACTCATCAAGGCTCTCGCATCGATATCGGGTATGCCCGCTGAAGACGTGCTCGTCGAGTTCGGCAAGTTCTGGGTGCTCAATGTTGGACCCGAAGTGCATCCCGCCTACTACAGCCTGGCGGGCAACGCGCCGAGGGACTTTCTTCTCAACCTGAACTGGATCCACAAGCAGGCGCACTGGGACGAGAGCCGAACGGCTGCGACCCGCTTCGAATTCGAAGAGTTGTCCGACGGCCGCCTGCTGATTCATTTCCATTCCAAAGGCGGGCTCTGCTCCGTTCTCAGGGGGCAGATCCTCGGGGTGGGGATTCACTGCGATTGCGCGCTCAAGGTGCGCGAAACGGCCTGCCGCGAAAAGGGCGAGCCGCACTGCACGATGGAGGTCATCATTCCATGAGCAAGAAGAACAACAACGTGGAGATCCACCTCGAATCTCTCAACGGCATGGCTCCGTTCATCATGGCCGTGGATGACGATCTGGTCATCACCTATGCGAGCCCCTCCGTGCTGCAGCGTTTTGGAGGAGCGGTTGGCCTCGAAGCGGCCGAGCTGCTCACCTTCGACGATCCGCGAGAAAAAATCACCGCCGACTCGATCGCGGCCAACAAGGGCTGTTTCCGCCGGTTCGCTCTCCTTGACGGCTCTCCGCCGACGCCGCTCGCCGGCCGATGGATCGAGACGAGAGAGTACGCGGCCGCCGCCGAACAGCCGGCCAAGAAAGGCCGGAGGAAAAAGGGCAGCCCTTCGAGGAACAGGAAGAAGGGATTCGTCTTTCTCGCCGCACCCGATGTAAGAGAACAGCGCGATCTCGAGCTGAGGCTTTTTACTTTTAAAGACTTCCCCCACGATGGTTCCCTCGTCGATTTTCTTCTGCTCAAGGACAAGTTCACCAACACGGTGGGCGCCATGAACCGGGCGTTGTGCGCCTTGAAGGATCGCGGCCACCGCGTCGAGATCAGCGGCATGCGGTCAGACCGGGATGTGGTGCGCCTGCAGAGGGAGATGGCCGCGCCGCGCCAATCCGACCCGTCTCAGGACGGCGATGGCGGCGCCGAGGGGCAGCAGAGCGGCCACGGCGATGTGGGGCAGGGATTTCCGATTCAGGGAACCGCCGTTTACACCGTTGATGTGGAAGGCCGTATCACGGGCATCAACGAAGCGTTTCACTCGCTCACCGGATACAGCGAGGTGGAGGTTCTCGGTCGGAACAGCAGTCTGCTTCACGAGGAACCCTTCCAGTTCTTTGTCCCCGAAAACGGCGACAGGCTCGAGGGGGAACAATTCCGCCTCCGCACCAAGGAGGGCGAGCGCCTTCTGGTTCTCAAGGGAACGAGCAAGGTGCGCGATCTCCTCGGACATGTGACGGGCAGCGTGGAGTCCTTTGTCGACGTCACCGCCCTGGGCGCGGCGATCAACACGGCGCGCGAGGAGGGCGTGTCGAGCTCCCATCTCGTGATCAACCGGAACCTCGAGGCAGAGGGCGCCATGCGCGGTATCGTCGAGATGCTCGGCCTCGTGCTGCACTCCGATCTGAGGCCCGAGCAGTGCGAGCAGATCGGATTGATCAGATCTTACTCCGACGTTCTTCTCGATCGTCTGAGCGACGTGGGCGATGCCATCAGATTGCGCTCGGGGGGGATCGAGCTCGACGTGGGTGATTTCAGCCTTCGCACGGTTCTCTCGCAAGCGGTGGAGATTCCCACCCAGCAAGCGCGCGAGAAGGGAGTGCTCCTCGAATGCAAGGTCGAATCGGCCGTCCCCGACGCACTCAAGGGGGACGGCGGCCGCTTGCGCCGCGTAGTGGGAAACATCGTGGGCAACGCCGTGCGGTTCACCGAGCGGGGCCAGATCGTTTTTACGATCGAAGTGGAGTCGAGCACCGATGAGAGTGTTCTTCTCCGGTTCATCGTGAGCGATACAGGGATGGGCATCTCCGAGGAGCAGAAGCAAGCGATCATCGAGTCGATCGAGAACGAGGACCCCGCCGGTGACCCCGGAGAGAAGGGGATCGGTCTCGGCCTTCTCATTTCGTCAAATCTGGTCAGGCTGATGGGAGGCAATCTCTGGTTCGAGACCCAAGCCGGCCGCGGCAGTTCGTTCCACTTCAATGCTTCCTTCGCCCCGGGCCGGGTCGACCGACCCGATCGGGAAGGACAGTCAAAAATCACCCGGCCTGCTCCGCAGACGGTCCCCGAGGCTCCGGCCGTGGGCGCACAGCCCGACGGGGTGCGTTTTGACCCCCTTGCTCCCACTCCGGCTGGCGAAAAGGTTGAGCCCCCAAGCATCGACAGGCCGGGGGGCGACAGGATCGATCATAAGCCTTCGGCGCAACCGGACCGTGGGCGAGACTTCGCGCAGACCGATGCGGCAACTCAAGTCTTGACGCCGCCCGCGACCGAAACGCGCCCTGTGCAGGAAAGGGTCGATCCCGTTCAGGCGCAGCCTGCCCTGCAAGCGCAGCCTGTGGTCGAACAACCGGTGGCCGATGAGCCAAAGGTCGCTGCTGAACCACAGGTCGCCGCCGAACCGCAGGTCGCTGCCGAACCAAAGGTCGCTGCCGAACCAGAAGTCGCTGCCGAACCAAAGGTCGCTGTCGAACCAACAGTCGCTGCCGAACCAAAGGTGGCTGTCGAACCAAAGGTCGCTGCCGAACCAAAGGTAGTTACCGAATCAAAGGTCGCCGAGCCAAAGGTCGTCACCGAGCCGCAAGGTGCAGATCAGGCCCAGGTGGACGTCAAAACGCAGGTTGCCTCACAGCCACAGCCCGCCACCGCGTCGCAGACGACCGTCCAGCCAGAAGCGAGTGACGCGCCGCAGGCGGATGCCAAAGCGGCTCCCAATGGGGGACCGGGGACGCCCCCCGCGGCCACTGCAGGCGACACTAAAGAACCTGTAAAAGAACAGGATGACGAACTCGAATCGTTCGTGGCGCGCTTCGATCCTCTGTCACCGACATCCAAAGCGGGGCGGATGAAGCTGCGTCTCGCCAACGCGGCCGCCGCGGAAAAGGCGGCCAAGGAAGCGGAAGAAAAACAGGCCAAGCAGAAGGCCGCCGAAGAGGAAGCGTCGAGAGCAATTGCCGCCGAACTGGCCCGAAGACAGGCTGCTGAGAGATCCGAAATCGAATCGGAAGCAACAAAAAGAGCGGCCGCCGAAGAAGTTGCAGCTGCCGAAAAAGCAGCCGCCGAAAAAGCAGCCGCCGAAAAAGCAGCCGCTGAAGAAGCGCAAAAGCGGGCTGCCGAGGTCGCGAAACAACAGGCTGCCGAAGAGGCCGCCCAAAAAGCGGCGGAGAAGAAGGCTGCTGAAGCCGCCGCGGCCAAGGCTGCAAAAGAAGCCGCCGCCAAGGAAGCCGAGAAAAAAGCGGCCGAACAGGCCGCCGCCGAAGCGGCCATGAAGCGCGCTGCCGAAGAAAAGGCCGCCAAGGAAGCTGCGGCCAAGAAAGCCAAGAAAAAAGCAGATGAACAGGCCGCCGCCGAAGCGGCCATGAAGCGCGCTGCCGAAGAAAAAGCCGCCAAGGAAGCTGCGGCCAAGGAAGCCAAGAAAAAAGCGGATGAACAAGCCGCCGCCGAAGCGGCCATGAAGCGCGCTGCCGAAGAAAAAGCCGCCAAGGAAGCTGCTGCCAAGGAAGCCAAGAAAAAAGCGGATGAACAAGCCGCCGCCGCCGCGGCCATGAAACGCGCTGCCGAGGAAAAGGCCGTCAAGGAAGCTGCCGCCAAGGAAGCAGCTGCTAAAGAAGCCGCCGCTAAAGAAGCCGCCGCCAAGGAAGCCGCGGCGAAAGCGGCGAAGAAAAAGGCGGACGACGAAAAGGCTCAGGAAGCTGCAAAAGCCAAAAAGGCAGCGCAAGCGGCCAGCGACGCCTCAAAAGAGGAGGCCATCAAAAAGGCTGCCGAAGAGGCTTTGACAGAGGCGATGGGTGGCAAGGGATCCAAAGACTCCGGCGGCGGAGCGGAGGGGGTGGCCAAAAAGGACAAGATGACCACCAAGACGATCACCGTTCCCGTGAGCGCGGCTCAGGATGCGTCCCCGGATGCGGGTGACGAGAGCGGCCGTTCTCCCGAGACTACCGAGACCCCCGAAACTCCCGAGGCGGCGAGTGAGGAATTCGATCCCGATGATCCTCTTCTCAATCTCCCCGTGCTCGTCGTAGACGACAATCGCAAGAACAGGCGGGAACTCAAGGCGATGCTGCGCGGCTGGAACATGAAGCCCACCGTGGTCAATGGGGGGCGCGCGGCTCTTGCCGCACTGCGCCAGTCGATGCAGTCGGGCAAGCCTTACGGTCTCATGCTGCTCGACGCCGAGATGCCCGAGATGGATGGATTTCAGATCGCCGAGAAGATCAAGGAATCCGATCTCGATGTGGGCGAGATCATCATGCTCACCTCCGACGACCAGCTCATCGATTCGGCGCGACTCAAGGAGTTGGGGATTGCCGCATGCCTCTGGATGCCGGTGAAACCCAAGGTCCTGCTCGCGAAGATCACCCAGGTGATCGAGGCGGAGTTCGACAAGAACGAAAATCCGCCCGACGAGGAGAAATAGCCGGGCGATCGTGGACCCTCATTACGCTGTCAGGTTGTGGAGCGCGTCCGACCATCGGGCGCGCGCCTCGTTATAGGATGCAGTTGCCGAGTGATCGGGTTCGATGACCGCGGCCGCTTCGAGCCCCTCGAAGGCCTCCGTCGTATCGCCATAGATTCCGCAGCCGATCCCCGCACCGCGCGCCGCTCCCTGCGCTCCGTCTGTGTTGAAGAGCTCCACGCGCGTGCCCGTGACGGTTGCGAAGGCCGATTGGAAGAGTTGGCTCAGGAACATGTTGGCCCTCCCCGCGCGTACGGTGTGCACCTCGATTCCCATATCGCGTACGATTTGCAGTCCGTGGTCGAGCGCGAAAACGATTCCTTCCTGCGCCGCCCGGAAGAGATGGCCGAGACCGTGTCTGTTGAAATCGACGCCGCCGATGCACGCGCCCGGATCTTGATTTCCGAGGGTCCGCTCGGCGCCGTTGCCGTAGGGAAGGATCACGAGCCCCGCCGATCCGACGGGAGCCCCGGCCGCAAGATCGTTCATCGCGTCGTAGGACATCCCTCGGGCCAGGGTCTTGTTGATCCATCGATTGAGACTTCCCGTGCCGTTCATGCAAAGAAGGACGCCGTACCGGGCGTCGTCGTCGGAATGGTTCACGTGCACGAATGTGTTGACGCGCGAGTCCCGATCGAAAGCCCGCACCGCCGAGACGGCATAGACCACGCCCGATGTCCCGGCGGTGGCCGCGACCTCACCCGGTTGGAGCACGTTGAGAGCGAGGGCGTTGTTCGGCTGGTCGCCCGCCCGGTAGGCGACCACGGTCCGTCTGGAAAGCCCGAGTTCTTCGGCGGCGCGGGGCGTCAGTTCACCTTGAACCGAAAAGGTGGGCACCACCCCGGGGAGCTTGTCCTCGCCGATCGCGTAGTGGTCGAGCACCACGCGCGCCATGCCCTGGTCTTCGAAATCCCAGAGGATTCCCTCGGACAGGCCCGATGGTGTGGTGGCGATCTCGCCGGTCATCTTCATGGCGATGTAGTCCCCGGGGAGCATCGCCTTGTGAAGGCGCGCGTAGACAGCGGGCTCGTTGTCCATGACCCACTTGAGCCTCGATGCGGTGAAGTTTCCGGGGAGGTTGAGCAGGCGTTCGAGGCATCGCGTCCTGCCCAGGGCGTCGGCCGCTTCGCGGCCGATGTCCACGGCGCGGGAGTCGCACCAGATGATCGAGGGCCGGAGCACGCGGTGCGCCTCGTCGACGAGGACGAGGCCGTGCATCTGGTAGGAAATTCCGATCGCCTTGACGTCGTCGGCGTCGAATCGGATCGAGTCGCGGATCTGGGCGGTTGCTATTTTGACGTGCTCCCACCAGAGAGACGGCGGCTGTTCGGCCCACCCGGGCGCGGCGGAATCGATGGCGAGTTCCGTCGCCGGTGACGCGCAGGACGCGATGAGCTTCCCCGTGTCGGCGTCGAGGAGCGCCGCCTTGATCGCCGAACTTCCGATGTCGTATCCAATGAGCAGAGCCATCGTTTTTTTTCTCCCAGTGGATGGATCGATGGTCGGAGAGACTGCCGCCATCTTAACAGTCGCCGCCGCCCGCCCGCAATCGATTCAGTCCCCTCGCGGTATGCGGCGCCCTTCGCCGATCACCCATTTTTTTAAACCGCATTCCATGGAAAATTCCATCAACTGATCTCGCATACATACGAGTTTTCTGGAAAGTATAAAAAAAAGGACATTTTATGTATCCCGCCCAAGGCCTTGTCCTGCGCGGTTGAGGTAAAATAAATGTCACTCCGATGATTTCGAAATGATATGTAATGATATAATTATGAAGCGATTTTTGTATGTCGGTGCTCGGCCGGCGCCTCAATGTCCGGGCGACTTCCGCCTACGATCCACGAGCCTTGTATCACTGTAACAGTCAGAAGAAAAAAAGATTAGATCGGCTGAGTCCAGGTAATATACTGTTGTATCGTCCGAAATCTATATTTTCGGAGCAGTTGTTTCCTTTGCCATGATCTGATATCATCTGGCTCAGCAGTATCATATTGCCCAGATCGATTTTTTGCCGAGCCTCTTCGTTCCCGTCGATCGAGGACAGGCAGTGTATGTAAAGTGCCTTTTTAGGAGCCAGTGAACATGAAGCTCTTCAGAAGAACTCCGAAGGCTGTGGGAAGTTGGATTCTTGTTTTTGCACTTCTCGTCGGACTTGCGGTTGTGAGTTGCTCGCGTACATCAACGGGCCACGGCAACGGGGGCGGCGGGTACAAGCATCCGCCTCAGAGCTGGGCCAATCAGCCCGGCGCCGATCTGCTCTGGTCGGTCGATCGCTTGAAAACAGCGATGGCCAAGAGGGACGACTTCATCCTCGTCGACTGCCGCTACTCGGTTGCCGACTTCGACGCCGGTCATATCGAAAAGGCGATCTGGATCGACTGGCACGAGATCTCCAACGATCCTCCCATCGACTTTCCTCCCGTGGGCGACGTTGAGACATTTCTCGGAGAAGACCGAGGGATCAGGACCGATTCGAAGATCGTGCTCTACGGGGACGGATTGAGCGATGTGGAAGCCCCGTTCCGGCTGTTTTGGATGCTCGAATACTACGGCTGCCGCGACGTGCACATCGTCGACGGCGGCTTTGCGGCCTGGGTCGCGGCGGGCTACACCGTCGACAACACGCCCTGGGATCCGACCGCCATCGTACCGGAGACTTTTGTCGCCTTCGTCGACAGTCTCGGGCTTGCCGAGGCTGACGACGTTCAGCTTTTCCTCGCCGATCCCTTCTTTGCCGGCAGCGTGCTCATCGACGTGCGCGACAGCGCCGAGTTTAACGGAGAGTTCGCCGGCCCATACCAGGACCGGGCGGGGCGAATCCCTCACGCCAGCCGGTTCGACTGGCTCGAAACGATCGATCCCGCCACGGGACTCCTCGTGGGCGTCACCGATGTGATCGACCTGTTCGAGAACGCGGGCTATGACAATCAAAAAGAGATCATCGCCTACTCCACGACCGGCGTGGAGTCGACGGCGCTCTATTTTCTCTCGCGCGTACTCGGCTACAATTGCCGCGTCTACCACGGCGGAATGGCGAACTGGACCGATGTGGACGCGCCGCCTCTCGGCACTCCCGGACTGCTCGAGAGATCGGGGCCCTTCTTTCATCGGAGCGTCATCGCCGGCGACAAGCGTCCGCACTACGCGGGCGACGCCGTCGTCCTCGACGGACAGGTCTATCTTATCGGCGGATTCCGGTGGGATGAGAGCGAACAGAGGCTGCGCCTCAATCGGAGATTCTGGCGTTTCGATCCGACGGTCAGCCCAGTCCATGAGGGCACCGATGCGACGAACTGGACCATGCTCAACTGGCACACCGGGATGCCGCTCTACGCGAGCTCTGCCGTAGCGGTCCCCGATGCGAATGCCATTTACATTTTCGGCGGCATCAATTCGGTGGGCAAAGTGTACGACCTGATTCTGCGCGTCGATATCGATCCGGCGACTCAAAACGCGATCGGCGTCACCAAGCTGGCCGAGACGCTCGCCGAGCCTCTCGCCTTCGGCAACGCGGTTTACAACGACGTGGACGGCCTGATCTATCTCTTCGGCGGACAGACAGGTCTCGATGCGTCATCGGCTTCCTCCAATGTGTACGCCTACACACCGGGCGCTGCGCCCGTGGCCGTCGCCTCCCTCCCGAGTGCCCGAACACGCATCGGGTCGGCCGTGGTCAACGGCAAGATCTACTGCCTCGGCGGCGAGGAGACCGACGGAACACTTCTCAACGAGGCTCTCGAATATGATCCGGGCCTCGATCTCTGGAACCCGCTCAGCGCCATGAACAGCGCGCGGCTGCGCGCCGAGGGCGCCGTGGCCTTTGGGCGCATCTACGTGTGCGGCGGATTCAGCCACGACCCGGTCGAGGGATATGGCGCCTCCAAAACCGTCGAGTCCTACGATCCGGAAGATCCCTCGGCAGGATGGCGCGATGAAGGTGCCATGACCTTCGGTCGCTTCTGCAACCCCGTTGCTGCAGTGAACAACAGGATCTATCTCTTCGGCGGTTACGACGGCCTGACGCCCCCTCTCGACAACGAGATCGAGTATATGAACGTGCTCGAGTTTCAGCCGGCCAACGAGGTTCAGAAAACCGCCATGCCCGCTCCCCAGCACGGGGGCGCCGTGGCCACGGTCAACGGAAAGGTCTATCTCTTCGGCGGCAACGAGCGGACGGCTCTCACCGATCGTGTCCTCGAGTACGATCCGATGACCGATACTTACACGGATATGGACTCCTACCCGGCCGGACCGGTCGGAGAGTTGAGCGCCGTCGCCATCGGCGCCAAGGCCCATCTCTTCGGCGGGAATCTGGGCAGCGATACGACACAGGCCTCCTTCGCCTTCGATCCGACGCAGCCCGCGGGGAGCCAGTGGACCGCGCTGGCCGACATGCCCCTCGGCCTTTACGGCGCGGCGGCGGCAGCCTACAACGACGCCAATAACAATCTCGGCTACGGCGCGGGCCACGACCTTGTCTTCGTGATCGGCGGCATGGATCGGCATGGGATGTACAGCGACTACACCTACATCTACGACGCCACCAACGACAGTTGGGATACGGCTGCCTTCCTGCTCCCCTCGGGGCGCTCCCACATGGCGGCCGCAACGTGCATGAATGATCTCATTCTCACCGGCGGGATCGGCGCCCACGACGAACCTCTGTCCGACACGCTGATGCTCGTCCTCGATGCGGCCACGCCGACGTGGAACGAGATCGGCGCCATGCCGACTCCGAGGTACGGCCACGGCGCGGTCATGGTCGACGGCCGCTTTTACAACATTGGCGGTTTCGTCAAGGCCAAGGCCAAATATGCGGGAACGGGCGCCATCGAATTCTTCGATGCTCTCAAGAACCGCTGGACGGCCCTGGAACCTCTCACCACCGGCCGGGCGCTCCCCTTCGTGAGCGCGGCGCCCACAGCAACGGGGATGTCGCTCTTCCTGATGGGTGGCTTCACGGGAACGACGGGCGGGACCTATTTCGACGATACCGTTGAACTCGCTCCCTGATTGAATTGATCGTTTGACGAATCACGAGCCGCCGGCGTCCCTTAGCCGGCGGCTTTTTTTGTGCCTCAACTCCCTCGGCCGCCTTTCGCCCCTGAGTTGCCCCTCCCCCCGGAACGGCCTCGTCCTCCGGAGCGCCCGCCACCTTGAGAGCGTCCGCCCCCCTGGGGGCGCCCGCCGCCCGAACCTCCGCTCCGAGGGCGCCCCCGTCGCTTGGACGATCGGTCTCCGCCCGAGGGCCTGCCTCCGCGGCCGCCACTGCTCGGACCGCGGCTCTTTCTACTGCGCGGTTGGGAATGGTCCTCGACGCGTTCCTTCCGCTCTTCCCGCGGAAAGAGCGGCTTGTGCAGAGTGTCCTGGTAAAAGCGGTCGAAGAGCATGGCGATGATGTTTGCCGGATCGCCGCTACGGGCGGGATCGCCGTCCTTCGGGCGCTCCGCGTCGGGCGCCGCGTCCGGTTCTGAATCGTTTCCTTTCGAAAGAGACCGGGCGAGGGGGATGAAGCGTTCCAGGCGTTCGCGCTCCAGGTTGTCGAGGCCGCGGAATTTTTCCTCGAGCATCACGCGCAGCCGCGCGGCCACCTTGGCTTCCACCTCCTCGTCGGTGGGAATCTCTTTTTTCACGAGATTGATGTTGAAGCTCTTGGCGCGTTTCTTGAGCTCCAGCTCCTCGATGATCGACACGAGGCTGATCGCCATGCCCCCCTCGCCGGCCCGCCCCGTCCGCCCCGCGCGGTGGATGTAGTGGTCGTGCGCCTGGGGCAGGTTGTAGAGGATCACGTAGCCGAGGTTCGAGATGTCGATGCCGCGGGCGGCCACGTCGGTGGCGACGAGAAACCGCAGCTTGCCCTCGCGAAGCCGGGCCATGACCTTGTCCCGTTCCTTCTGGCTGAGATCGCCGCTGAGAAAATCGCCGTCATAGCCGAAGTTCTGAAGGAATGTCCCCAGATACTCGGCCTCCCTTTTGGTGTTGGAGAAGATAAGAGCCGATTCGAGGTTATCCATCTCGATGAGCTTGAGCAGCGCCCGGTCCTTGTACATCGAATCGACCACGTAGTAGACATGGTCGACCTCCTCCACGTGGAGCGTGTCGGCGCTGAGGCTCACCTGTTCGGCGTTGCGTGTGAAGCGCGATGCAAGGGCCGACACGCTGGGCGGGATGGTGGCCGAAAAAAGCGTGGTCTGCCGCCTCTCGGGCACGAAGGAGAGAATCTTGACCATCGATTGATAAAAACCCATGGACAACATCTCGTCCGCCTCGTCGAGCACGAGGCAGCGCAGCCCCTTGAGCGATACGCGGCGGCTCATGAGGTGGTCGATCATGCGACCGGGCGTGGCCACCACGATGTGGACGTGCTTGTTGAAGGCGTCGATCTGGGGGCCGTAGGCGGCGCCGCCGTAGACGGCCACCGATCGGATCCCCGTGCCCTGCGTCAAATCGCGGATCACGCCGCAGACCTGTTCGGCCAGCTCGCGCGTGGGAACGAGAACGAGGCCCTGTACATCGTCGCAGTCGGGATCGACAAGTCGGCAGAGGGGGATGCCGAAGGCGCCCGTTTTACCCGATCCCGTGCGCGACTGGACCACGATGTCCTTCTTGTCGACCATGAGTGGAACAACTCGCTGCTGGACGAGCAGGGGGGCCGACCACCCCATGCGCTCTACATTTTTCCTCAGCGTACCGGAAAGATCGTCAAAGGAGAATAGGACCGGATCGGGTTGCTCGTTCTCGAAATCATCAGATGCCATAGGTTTTGCTCCAACCTGTTTTTTTACAAAAAGCCGATTCTAACAACCCGGCCGCAGAGTTGCGGGTAGGAAATGGATCTTTTCGCACCCCGGCGATCGACTCCTCTTTCCGGCGCGAACGCTTGATTGACCGCATCGGGCCGCTCCATTAACATGCCCTATCGCGTGCGGCGGCGGTCGAGTCTTCCGCGCGGCCCGAAAAACAGAATCTGGAGGATCATGATGCGTTTTTGCTTCTGCCTTGTCACGGTTGCTGCTCTTCTCGCTGTCTGCCCGATCTGGGTGTGGGCCGCAATCCCGGCCGACGAGCCTGCCAGAGAAGAAGGCTTCGTCTCCCTTTTCGACGGAAAAAGCCTCGACGGCTGGATGCTGCTCGACGGGAGCGGTCCCGGTTATGCGGTGCGCGACGGCCTGCTCGTCTGCCAGAAGGGCACGGGCGGCCGCTTTTTTCTCGCCGACGAGTATGAGGATTTCACTTTTCGTTTCGAATTCCGCCTCGAGGCGGGCGGCAACAACGGCGTGGGGATTCGGACACCACTCAAAGGCGATCCGGCCTATCAGGGGATGGAGATCCAGATTCTCGACGACGATGCCGAGAAGTACGCCAACCTCAAGCCCTACCAGTACCACGGATCGGTTTACGGCCTTTTTCCGGCAAAGAGGGGAGTCTTGAAGAAGGCGGGGGAGTGGAACGAGGAAGAGATCGACGTGCGCGGTTCGAAGGTGCGCGTCACCCTCAACGGGGAGATCATCGTCGACGCCGACCTCGCCACCATCAAGGATCCGGCCCTCGTCGCCCGCCATCCGGGGATCAAGCGGCGCTCGGGCCATGTGGGATTCCTGAGCCACGGCAGCGAGGTCGAGTTTCGCAACATCCGGATCAAGGATCTCACGCTCAACGTGCCGCCCGAGGGTTTCGGCCTGCTCTTCAACGGCCGCGACCTCCAGGGGTGGAAGGGGCTCGTGGCCAATCCGCCCAAGCGCGCCGCGATGACCGCCGACGCGCTCGGCGCGGCCCAGGCCGAGGCGGACAAGCAGATGGCCGAGCACTGGAGGGTGGAGGATGGGATCCTCGTCTTCGACGGCAAGGGACACAGCCTCTGCACAAAAAAGGATTACGGCGATTTCGAGCTCCTCGTCGACTGGAAGATTCCGCCCGGCGGCGACAGCGGCATCTACCTGCGCGGCAGCCCCCAGGTGCAGATCTGGGACCACGAGCATGGTTCGGGCGGTCTCTACAACAACAAGAAGAATCCGAGCCGCCCCCTGAAAAAGGCGGACAAGCCTCCCGGCACCTGGAATCGCTTCAGGATTCTAATGCAGGGCGAAAAGGTCACCGTCTATCTCAATGGCGCGCTGGTGGTCGACAAGGTGACCATGGAAAACTACTGGGAACGGGGAAAACCGATTTATCGGGAAGATTCGATCGAACTGCAGAGCCACGGCGGCGTTCTCTATTTCCGGAACATCTTCATTCGCGAGATCGCACACAAGCCGGAGACCGAGGACGGGGGCTGAGAGGCGGTCGATAGGGCGTGGATGATCGTGTTCGAGGAGTCATCATGGCAGGCGAATACTTCTCTTTTTTTCTGATCGCCGTCGTCGGTGTCGTGGCGCGCCAGTCGATCGGTAAAACGATCGATCCAGACGCACTCAGGCAGGCGGTCAACACGGTGGTTCTCTACATCCTGGTGCCCGCATTCCTCCTCACGGCGATCTGGAGTCTCGACGGCGAGGCCATTGATTGGCAGGCGCCCGCCCTGCTGGGGGCGGGGATCCTGGGCACACTCTTCGTGGGAATGTTCGCTTTCGGTTTCTTCAAGCTCGATCAGCGGACCAAAGGCGCCCTGATCCTCTCCTGCGCGTTCGCCAATGTGGCTTGCTTCGGCACGCCGCTCGTTGCGAACTATTTCTCCCTCGGCGATGGCAGGGGGCTGCTGCTCATCGGCGGCTCGATGACGGCCTCTACCGTGGTGGCCGGCTCGGTGCTCGCCGGATGGTACGGCGCCGCCGGCAGGAATTCCTTCGCCTTCGTGAGGAGCGTGGGCGCACTATTACGCCTGCCGCCGGTCTGGGCGCTCGTGGCCGGTTTGGGGCTCCGGTACTACGAGGTGTCTATTCCCTACTGGGTGCGCGACGGCGCCGGCCTTCTGGCGGCTGGGATCACGGGGCTCCTCATCTTGAGCGTCGGGCTCGCCCTCCGCCTTCCCAAAGGCGACGAAATCTGGCCGATTCTGCCCGCCGTGGCCACCAAACTCGTTGTGCCGCCACTGCTTGTCTTTTTTCTTCTCAAAGCGCTTGGAGGCGGTTTCGAAAGCGATCTGGGACCGACGGTGGTAATGGCGGGTGCCCTTCCCACGCAGCTTCTCGTCCTCGCTCTGGCTGACCGATTCAAACTCGACTGCGCCATCGTTGCACTCGTGGTCGTGGCGAGCACGGCCCTCTCCTTCTGGACGATCCCGTTTATTCATGGATTGCTGTACTGATGATGAAGAACCGCCAAGGTCTGATCCTCTCGATCGTCGTCTTTCTGACCGTCTGCTTCAGGTTAGTCCTCTGGCACCGTGCCGACCTGTGGCACGGCGAAACACTCTGGCTCATGCGGTCGGCGTCGGAGAGTGCCGGCTCGCCTCTTTTTTGCCTGCTGGCCCGGTTCTGGAGCGCCATCTCTCATGACGAGACCTGGCTCCGAACGCTCCCCCTCGTTTTTTCAGTCGCCGCCGTGGTGATGATCTATCACTTGGCGCGGCGCGCCTTCAACGGTATCGGCTCCACGGAGGCGACGAGTCTTGCCGTCGTCTCGTCGCTGCTGTGCACGTCGGCGTGGGAATTTCATCCCTGCTCGTTCGAAATCTTTCTCGCCGCCCTTTGGCTCTTCGCCTTTCTCAAGGCGATCGACAGGCAGGGCGCCAGAGACTGGGTGCTCCACGGCGTGGCCGCCCTGCTGGCGCTCTGTGCAAATCCCCTCATGGTCCTTCTCGTGCCGGGGCAGGCCGCGGTGCTCGCCATCTTTCGCCGCACGTCGGCGGCGATTCTCGTCCGGTGGATGCTCACGATCGCTCCCGCGATCGGGCTCATCGCGCTGCTCTCCCTGATGGGGGGGGCGCAAAGCGCCGAAGCCCAACACCATCCCGCACCGCAGGGCTCGTTCACCTGCTATGACATCGGTTATCTGTTCACCGACATCTCTCTCGGCCGCCTTCATCCCTGGAAGCCGCTGCCGCCGGCGTTCACTTTTGCGAAGCCCGGATTCGAAGATGCCCAGATCGCCGGAAGGCAGATCGGCGCCGAGGGTGAGAGGGCGATTCATAGTTTTTTCCAGGTGGCCCAGTTCCTGCTCACCACGTGGTTTCTCTTTGCCTTGGTACTGGCCTGTCTATCGGTCTGGGGGCTCAGGACGTGGATATTGCCCTCTCATCTGCGGAGCAGGGCGCTACTCAGAAAAGTCCAGGAACCGGGGCACGAAACAGCCCTTTTGCTGCTCTTTTCGATTTTTGTCCCGCCTCTCTACGTTCTTCTTGCCGGCACGCCGATCGATCAGCCCTTTCCCGAACAGCGGCTCTTTTTTGTCGCCGTTCCCTTTATGATTCTCGTGGGGAGGGGGCTGACCCGTTTTCAATGGGTTGTGATTCGCTACGGTTTCGTGCTGGTCGTGGCTGCTCTGTCCTTTCTTTACTCATCTCAGTCGATCGGCCTTCAAAAAGTTTTTGACGGTGTCCGATCGGCCGCCAGCCAGGTCGCTCGAGAATGGGATGAGGGCGACCGGTTGGTCGTCGACCCCTTTCTGGCCGGCCCCTTGCGGTGGTACGCGGGAGATCTGGCACAGGGGGCGCCCGGCGGGGGCGATCACGATGGGCGGCTCTGGACGGTGCGCCTCAACCCTGACGAGACCCTGTTCGGCCAGGGGGCGGCGGCGTTCGTCGGTGCAGCCTTTGTCGACGGTGATTGGCAAGATCGCACACCCTTCGAGAGCTCGACGACCGAGACCGTGTCGACCGGCCATTACACGATTCTTCGAAGGCCGCCCTGATCGGCGGAGCTGCAAAGGAGGGTCTCAGGCCGGAGGTGGTGAGGTTTTTTGCCGCCTCCGCATTCTGTCGTGGCCAATCTTGGAGTCGGGTAATCGGTTGTTCCGACAGACTGAAGTCGGCGGCAAAAAAACTCACCACCTCCGACCTGAGCCACCCCTTTTCATATTCCCAAGCCGGACAGGCTCCGTCTATTCGGCAAAGATCCCCGCTTCGAGTTTTCGGCGGAGATAGGGGCTGTAGAGAGCGCCGATCGGGTTGTGGGCCAAGACGCGGTCCTTGGCCACGAGGACCGTCACCGGGGCGTCCGAGTGCTTGAAGAAGATCGAATCGTGGCCCACACAGAGACCGATGAGTACGTTGAGGTCGGTCTGCGCCTCGTTGAGCCGTTCGGCCTGGCCCTTGGGGTTGCACATCGATTCCCTTTTGACCGGTTTCACGTGGGGCATGGAGAATGTCTTTTTGGGCACGGCGCAGTTCTTGCAACAGACCGACGAGATCTTGAATCGGCGCCGCATCAGATCGCAGTAGATCCGCGCCTCCGCCTTGAGTCCGGTGCAGAACGCCACACCCACGTGGCGGGCGTCGATGGCGCGCGCGAAGTGGACGATCTCCTCGAGTCGCGTGGCGCGGCCGTAATGGGCCGCCTCCACGTCGGCGGCTGCGGCGGCGAGGGTCAGCGTCGGCTGATCGTCGCGATAGCTTTCGATCGTGTCGCGCCTCCCGTCAAAACAATCCTTGGCCTGTGAACAGGCAAAATGATCGCAGAGATCGCATTCGGTTAGAATTTTTTCTTTGTGGCCTTTGTCCTCTTTGTGGCTCTTGGTCATGGTCGAAATCCTGCAGCAGAAGGGACGATCAGAAATGGGAAATGGATAGATCTAATTGAGTGTGTTTCTCCCGAGCCCCGATAAATCAAGGGCTCCGGGCATTCGGCTGATAATCGAATGTGCGATATCGATCGGATGTGTGATTGGAACTCCTTATTTTTTATTATTTTTTTGTGAATATTGTGCTCCAGCAGCCGATTAAAAAAATAGACACGAACAGTTTTTTGCCTTTGACTTCAAAATCAGTGTTGGTTATCTAATCCATACAGTTCGATCTAAACGCGATCTAAATAAATAGTTAGAATAGACATAGGTCTATATTTCGCGTGTCGCACTTTGAAAACCAAAGATAAACTGAGGCAGCCACTGGTCCCCTTTTCTTAGAGTCCTTCTACTAAGATCCTTATTTAGGCTTTTAATAGGTGTTTTCCTCTATCCACCTTTCCTACAATTCCAGTGGCTGCCTTTTATTTTTGGTGCCTCTTTTTCCTGCCCGCGAATTTTTCCCGCCTTGCGCTCAACGATTCCGGAAGATCTCCGCTGTGGGCGGGGCGTTCTGCAAAGAGCTTTCTAAAGGATCGTATCCAACTTTTCGATAATCAGCGATGACCAGGTCTCGAAATTACTCGCGGGATCTTGAGTGAGCTTTTTCAACTCTTCGACGGGAACGAAGCTTCCTTCCATCATGTCCGTTTCCCTGACCTTGACGGCGCCCTTTTCGAGACGCACGAGATGCACGATGCCAAGGTGAACCGATCCCACCGCGTTTGATTCGTCGTTGATGATCCCCACGGGCCGCGGTGCGATCTCCTCGGCGATCTCCAGTTCCTCGGCGATTTCACGCGCGCAACCCGCCTCGAGGAAGTTCTCCACCCCGTCGATCGGATTGATATGGCCGCCCACGCCGATCGACATCTTGTTGTGGAGTCGGCTCTCGCCCTGCGATGCGAATCGTCGCAGAAGAAAGATCCGATCGCCGTGCAAAACGATCGAGTAGGGAATGATCTGCTTAAAACTCGAATCCTGCTCGCAATACCTTCGCTCGGCAAAAAATCCGCGCTTCTCGATCCGTTCGAGATAAAGTGTCCGGAGCGTCTCGGCGTCGTGGCGCTCGAATCCGTGGGGAAACTCGAGATCGAACAGGTCATACCGCTTGATGACAAAAATGAACTCCATGGAAGTGTCTCCGCTCTCAGATCAAAGGATGAGTTCCGGATTTTATGCCATCCCACCGGAGGATGAAAGGACTTTCCCCTAGGCGAGAGTCCTCGGAAATCGGACTGCGCGTGCACCGCGGAACCGAGGCCGGAGCCACAAAGCGCGGCTCTTGGCCATTGACACGCTCAACCCTTCGTGATTAGTATGGGCGCGCTTTCGGGGAGTCCGGGCGGCCGCTCCCGCCATTCGTGGCGGGGGAGGAAAGTCCGTACTCCACAGGGCAGGGTGGTGGGTAACTCCCACCGTTCGAAAGAATAGGGCCAGTGCAACAGAAAGTATACCGCCCGGCTTGACTGGGTAAGGGTGAAATGGTGCGGTAAGAGCGCACCAGCAGGCAGGGTGACCTGCTTGGCTTGGTAAACCCCACCCGGAGAGAGACCAAATAGGGGAGGATGATGCGGCCCGCATCGTTAGCACTCCCGGGTAGGTCGTTCGAGTTCCGCCGCGAGGCGGTTCCCAGATTAATGGCCGCCGCCTGCCGATTCATTTCGGCAGGAGACAGAATGCGGCTTACAGGACTCCCCGAAAGCACTATCTTCTCTCTTTTGCATTTGATACAACTCTCCTGTTTCAAAAATTATCGTGCGAGAGTTTATCACCATGGACCTCCTTGCCGCAACCGCTCGTCTCCTCGGCCCGCCCTGGGCCGATCCCGTCATCCTCACCGATTATGAACCGCCCTCCGAGTTCATTCCCGTGATTTTGGGCG
>Ga0180430_10001519_pt1 | contig 22392 bp, 19 predicted proteins | sample SS_ome_9_FD_132999 | JGI IMG/M metagenome (GOLD analysis project Ga0180430, IMG submission 132999) | Hypersaline lake sediment archaeal communities from the Salton Sea, California, USA - SS_1_S_2 metaG | ecosystem: Environmental > Aquatic > Non-marine Saline and Alkaline > Hypersaline >... | reverse complement strand
TTCACCGATGCGGTCGACATCACCGCCGACACCACCGACCGGGCCAAGAAGGCCGGGCTCGGCACGAGTGACTCCAAACCCACCCCGCGCGCCACGCCGACCAACGAGAAGGGGAAGGCCAAGGGCAAGGGCGACGAGTGATTCGATAGTCCGGCGCGATCGCGACCGCAGGCTTGAGAGCAAACCATTCCTTTTCATGGCAACCAAAGTAGGAATCATCGGAGCGGGTTGGATGGCCCTCTACCACGTCGAGGGCTTCAAGCGGGCGGGCGCTTCCGTCGTCGCCGTCTGTGACACGAACGAGGAAGCCGCGAAGGCGGCCGCGGAGAAATATGGCATTCCCCAGGTCTACACCGACGTGGCGGAAATGCTCTCGAACGGAGAGATCGACGCGGTTTCGATCATCGTGCCGAACAAGTTTCACGCCCCTCTCTCGATCCAGTGTCTCGGGGCGGGCAAGCACGTCTTCTGCGAGAAACCACCGGCGCTGAACGCGGCGCAGGTCGAGGAGATGATCGCAACCGCCGAGAAGGCGGGGAAGCGGCTCATGTTCAATTTCAACAACCGGGCCCGTCCCGAGTCGATGGCGATGAAGGGCTACGTCGACGACGGGACGATCGGCACGGTCAACTCGGCCCAGGCCAAGTGGGTCCGGCGCTGCGGAATTCCCGGTTTCGGCGGTTGGTTCACCCAGCGCGAACTCGCCGGTGGTGGGGCCGTCATCGACCTGCTTCACATGCTCGACCTCGCCATGTATTTCATGGGGTACCCGGAGCCTGCCTACGTGGTCGGGAAGACCTTCGACACCTTCATGGGGGACTCCAGCTTCAAGGGGCCGTGGGGAATTCCCGATGTGGAGGGGGGCATCACCGACGTCGAGGCTGCCGCCCACGGTTTCGTCACCTTCAAGACCGGCCAGGTCCTTTCGCTGCAGATCTCGTGGGCCGAGATGGTGAAGCGCGAGGAAGTCTCGGTCGTCTTCCAGGGCACCGGGGCCGGGGGGAAAGTCGAGCGACTCTTCGCGGTCGATGGCGACGACGCCACCGCGATCGACACGTGTGAACTCTACGTGCAGGAGCAGGGCAACTCCGTGAACCGGACGATCGTGGCCGAGCCCTGCGAGGACATGGGCCGCATCCGCAGCGCGACGAATTTCATTCTCGCGATCGAGGGCCGCGAGGAGCCGATCAACACACCGGACCAGGCGCTTGCCCTGATGAAGATCATCGATGCGATCTACGAGTCCTCGAACACGGGCAAGCCGGTCGAGATCTGATGCTCGCCGCGCCAGGCCGGGAGAGGGCGGTTGGCTTCACTCAGCGAAACAAACGACAACACTGACGCAATGAATCGGAAACTGCGCATGGGAATGGTGGGGGGCGGACGTGGCGCCTTCATCGGGCAGGTGCACCGCATGGCGGCCAACCTCGACGGCAAGATCGAGTTGACCGCGGGTTGTTTTTCCTCCGACCCCGAGAAGTCTCGGCTCTCGGGAGAGGACTTCTTCCTTTCGCCCGATCGTGTCTACGGTTCCTACCGGGAGATGGCGGAGCAGGAGGCCCGGCGCGACGACCGGGTCGATTTCGTCTCCATCGTGGTGCAGAACCACCTCCATTTCGACGTCGCGAAGACATTCCTCGAGGCGGGATTTCACGTGATCTGCGATAAGCCGATGACGCAGACCTACGAGCAGGCGCTCGAACTCCGCGAGATCGTGCAGCGGACGGGGCAGGTTTTCGCGCTGACGCACAACTACACCGGTTACCCGATGGTCAAGGAGGCGCGCCGCATGGTGCGCGACGGCGAACTCGGCCGGCTCCTCAAGGTCGTGGCCGAATATCCCCAGGGCTATGCCGTGGGCGACGTCGAGGGCGACGGGCAGGGAAAGATCAACAACTGGCGGTCCGATCCGAACATCGCCGGCATCTCGAACTGCATGGGCGATATCGGCACCCACGCCCACAACCTCGTCCGCTACATCACGGGGCTGGAGGTGGACGAAATCTGTTCGGAGTTGACCGCCTTCATCCCGGGCCGCGAACTCGACGACGATGGCAACAACCTGATCCGGTTCGAGGGTGGGGCCAAGGGAATCATCTATGCCTCGCAGATCTCCAACGGAGACGAGAACGCCCTGAACATTCGCGCCTACGGTACCAAGGCCTCGCTCGAGTGGCACCAGGAGGATCCCAACGAGTTGATCGTGAAATACGCGAATGCTCCTCGCCGGGTCTATCGCCGCGGCAACGACTACATCAGCGAGGCGGCGGCGGGCCACGGCTACACCCGGACACCCTTCGCCCATCCCGAGGGATTCATCGAGGCCTTCGCCAACATCTATCTCGCCGCGGCGAGAGCGATCGCGGATCGCATCGAGGGAAATCCGTCTCCGGAAGGGGGCTACGATTTCCCGACCGTCGATGACGGGGTCGCCGGAATGGCCTTCATCAAGGCGACGGTGGAGAGCTCGGCCTCCGACCAGAAGTGGGTGAAGTTTCCCGCGATCTGACCGTGGCGGACGAGGGGTGGGGTGGTGAAGCAAGCCAAGCCCTACGTCAGCTTCGCGGCGAGTCCCTCGACGCGTCGGACGCATTCCTCGCGTCCGATCAGTTCCATCATCGGAACGAGATCGGCGCCGGCGGTCGATCCGGTCACCGCGATGCGGCAGGGCTGCATCAGCTTGCCCATCTTCAAACCGAGTCCCTCGGCGGTTTCGGTGATCCCGGCCTTGATGCCTTCGCCGGACCAGTCTTCGACGGATGCGAGTCCCTTCGCCAGCGCGGTGAGGAGATCCGCGATTCCGTCGCGTCCATCGATCTTCGCGACGGCGTCTTCCTCCCAGTCGATTCCGTTCGAAAACACGGGCGCGATCACCGGCGGGATGTCGGCGAGGAGCTGGGCGCGTTCCCGGGCGAGTTCGAGGGCCGGGAGGATGCGCTCGTCCTCCTTGTCGATTCCGGCTATTTCGAGAAATGGTGCGACGCGGACCGCAAGGGCGTCGGCGCTCATCCTGCGCAGGTGTTCGCCGTTGACCCAGCGGCACTTTTCGTAGTCGAACTTCGAGTTGGAGGGGGTGATCCCGGCGAGATCGAAGCGTTCCCTGAGGGTGGCCGTGTCGAAAATCTCGGAGTCGTCTTTCGGTGACCAGCCGAGCAGGGCCATGTAATTGTTCACGCCGTCGGGGAGGAATCCCTTCTCGACGTATTCGTGGATGAGAGCGCCCTCGTCGCGCTTGCTCATCTTGCTCCCGTTCGGGTTCAGGTTGAGAGGAATGTGGGCGTAGACAGGCGGCTCGACACCGAAGGCCTCGAAAAGGGCGAGGTGCTTGGGCGTGTTCGGCAGGTGATCCTCTCCACGGATCACGTGCGAGATCCGCATCTCGATATCGTCGACCACGTTGACGAAGTGAAAGATGAAACTGCCGTCGGGACGGCGGACGACGATGTCGGGATTCGCCTCGACCTCCTTCTTCGTTTCGGCGTCGTAGCGTCGCGATCCCTGTTCCTTGAGATTCACCGTGACATCGGCGCAGACCTCGTCGTGAAACGTGATCTCCTTGTCCGGCACGCGAAAGCGGACGGCTCCCTCGTCTTCGTAGACGAGACCGGCCGTTTGCAGCTTCTCGAGATACCGGTCGTAGATGCCCCTGCGCTCACTCTGGTAATAGGGTCCGTGCTCGCCGCCGGCCGCGGGACCCTCATCCCAGTCGAGACCCAGCCAGCGCAGGCCATCGAGAATGATGTCGAGGGATTCACCGGTGCTCCGCGCCGCATCGGTGTCCTCGACGCGAAGGACGAACGCGCCGCCATGCTTGCGGGCGTAGAGCCAGTTGTAGAGCGCGGTTCGAGCCCCGCCAATGTGGAGAAAGCCGGTGGGGGAGGGGGCGAATCGGGTGCGAACGGTCATCGCGGCCACATTGGCCGAATCGCCCCCGACTGCAACGGGAAAAAAGCGAACCGGATTACCCTCCCGCGCTCACGGGTTGGCGCAGCTGGAAGGTGTCCTCGCCCCATTCCAGCCGTTCCGCCAGGTCGGACACGAAGCTCCACGGGGCCGGATCTTTCGCGTAGATCCGGATCCGGGTGTCGCGGGCGGCCATGGCAACGGCCTGGGGCAATTCGAGGAACCGAAGCACGTTCAGGTAGGTGGGGCCATCCCGATGGGTCGAGGGAAGCTCGTGGAGGTCGAGGCGGGCGACGTCCTCCTCGAAGAGCGAGGCGTACACGGCGTTGACTCCCATCACCCCCTCGGATTGCACCCACAGGGCGGGCTCCTCCATTCCCTCGATCGATCGCAGGGCCCGCAGGGAGCGCCTGATATCCCAGACCCGCATTCCGTCGAGGGTCTGCCCGAGCAGGTTGAACCGGCGTCGAATGTGGGTTCGCTCGCGCTCGTCGGACGTCCAGGCTGTCGGTCCGATGCCGCGGGGAGCCACGTAGGCCATGCCCCACTTCTGCGTCTCGTACATCCGCTTCTCCGCTTCGAGAGATTCCTCGTCCAACTCGGGAAGCTCCATGTCCGGAAAGGAACCCGCGAAACGCCCTCCGACGGTCAGGAGGAAGTCCTGCCATCCCTTTTCGCCGAGTACGTTGAGAACGACCAGATCGAGATCCGCCGGCTCGTGATCCTCGTGATGAACGAGGAAAAGGGGCAACCTCACGCCCTGCTGGCTGTCGAAGGTATACTTGGTGAACACGAGGCCCTCCGCCGTCTCCCGAAAGTCGGTGGTGAGCCCGGGCTCGGTGGCGGTGGCAGGCCATCCCCGGAAGCTCTTCTTCTCGAGGCGGGAGAGGGACAGCGCCCGAAAGGCGTTCCAGTCTTCCGCGGCCTCCGGCAGGGCGAGGCGACGGGGAGTGCGGCGGGTGAAGTACTCGTCGATGACGGTGTTGCGTTCGTCTCCGGGGATCTCGTCGAGCACCTTCAATTCGGCTGGCTCGAAGACCTTGGGTGCCGCGGTATCGGACATCTCGGTCTCGATGGGACGACCCTTGAGATGCCTCTCGAACCAGTGAAACGCGGCCACCCGGAGAGGCTGCGTATCCTTGTGCGGGCCTTCGTAGAGCGCCAGCCCGATGTTTTCTTCCGCTCCGTCGAGCCGGTAGATCGCACGCGTTTTCTCGTAGACATCGACCACCCCGTCGAGAGGGAAGATCCGGTCCTTGTCCGTGTTGAGAATGAGAAGAGGGCGGGGGGCGATGAGCGCGGAGACGGTGGAGAAATCCCAGCGATAGGTGTTGACCATGAACATGCAATCGCAGTGGCCCTCGATGCAGCCGTCGACGACGTGGTTCTCGAGCGAGGTGATGCCCGCGACGGGGGCGGCGGCCTTGATCCTCTCGTCGAGTGCGGCGACCCAGAAGGTATAGGCTCCTCCGCCCGAGCGGCCGGTCACCCCGAAACGATCCGGATCGACCTCCTCGCGCGTCTCGAGATAATCGAGTGCGCGGATCCCGTTCCACGCCTCCACCCCGGCGGACGTGTAGCCACGGGAATTCCACCACCAGCGACCCTCGCGATGGGTGCCGTGATGGATCCCCTCGATCTCACCGAGCTGCAGGGTATCGATCGTGAGACAGGTGTAGCCGTTGCGGGCAAACCAGGCCCCGTGGTGCTGGTAGTGCGTCTTGTTGCCGTAGCTGACTCCGTCGATCTTGACGCGGCCGTGCCCGCAGACGTAGAGAATCGTCGGCAAGGGGCCGTCCTGCTCGGCCGGCCGGTAGAAATTCGCGGTCACGTAGAGCCCGGGCCGCGATTCAAAGACGATGTTCTCGACGATGATACCGTCCCGCTCGAGGGTACCGGTGACCTCTGCCTTCAGGTCGGCGCGCGCGGGGAGTGGTTGCAGGCCGAGCATCTCGAAGAGCTGGCGTCGCAGGTGAGGGCGGCGCGTCTTCCAGTCTTCGGGTGCGTCGATGCCAGCGAGATTCCGGTTGGCGAGCCGGCGTGTTTCGATGTCGAAATACTGGGCCAGCATGGCGTCGCCGGGGAGCGGCTCGGTCGGGATATCCCGGAAGTCGGAGGCACTTGCGACAAGGGGTGCGAGCGAGAACAGGGCGGCAATCCGGATGGCAAACGACATGGTCCGATGCTAGAAAACAGGGCGGGAGCAATTCAAGCATTTTCGGGTTCCGAGCCGGTATCCTGACGGATTTCAGGACAGGTGGACGACGAAGCGAGTCCAGAACACCACGAGGGGGACTCCGACGATTCCGACGATCGTTCCCGGCACGAGGAAGTCGCTCGACCGGAGGCGTTCACCCGCGTAGGCGATCGCGTTCGGTGGAGTGGAAATCGGGAGAGCCATCGCGATCGAGGCACTGAGCCCCATCGCAATGGCGAAGGATGCCGCTTCATCACTTCCGCCTGCCTTTAGTCCGGCGGCGAGTCCCACCGGGATGAGGATGTTCGAGGCGGCGGTGTTGCTCATGAAGTTCGAGAGCAGGAGAGTCAGGTATCCGAAGAGGAGGGCGAGCGTCCAGACGGGAATCTCGAGGTCGCTGATTCGCGATGCGATCCAACTGGCAAGACCGCTCTCGGAGACGCCGACACCGATGGAGAGTCCTCCGGCGAGGAGAATGAGGATGTCCCAGTCGAGGGAACGCATGTCGATCGCTCGAATGACGCCACTCATGGAGAGAAGGACGATCGGCACGAACGAGACCACCGCGGTGGGGATGTGGTGCCATCCCCCGGTGAGCCAGAGCCCGATCGTGAGGAGAAAGACCAGGATGACGAAGTAGCGCTGCCATCGCGGAACGCGGTGGCCCGGTTCGTGGGCGGGAAGGGCCGAGGGATCTTCGCCGGCCTGTCGACCACGGTGGAGGCGGAATTCGGCTCCACGAACGGAACCGGCGAGGGCGATCCAGAGGCCGATCACGAGCAGGGTGGCGGGTGGCAGACCGAAGGCCATCCAATGAAGAAAATCGACAGGCTTGAGTTCGAGGAGAAGTCCGGAAGCGATCGCGTTCGGGGGCGTGCCGATGATCGTTCCCATCCCTCCGATGTTGGCGGCGAAGGCCACGCCGAGGGTCATCGAGCGCGCCGCCTTTTCTCCCCCTTCCCGGGGCAGCATGGGAGCCAGGATCGCCAGCATCATGGCCGACGTGGCGGTGTTCGAGAGGAACATCGAGAACGAGAATGTCGTGAGCATCGCGACCAGGAGGACACCGGCGGGCCGGGCCCCCGCCAGAGCGAGAAGGTGGGACGCCATCGACCGGTCGAGTCCGGTTCGTGCCGCCGCGCGAGCGAGGACGAAGCCCCCGAAGAATAGCCACATCGGCGGGCTGGCCCAGGGGTCCACGAACTTCTCCCATCCGTCGGTGTCGCCCTCGGGTGTCAACACGCCTCCGGGCCGACCGAGGATCGCGATCTGCAGGCCGATCGCGAGGAGCGCGACCGCGAAGGCGGGAAGTGCCTCGGTCATCCAGAGAAGGCCGCAGAACAGCACGATGCCGAGCGTCCAGCGGGCGGCTTCGTGCAGCTCGGGATAGGGCGGGACTACCGCGATCGCGATGGCGGCGACGAGACAGAGAATGAACTTCACGACCGCTCGTCCTGAGCGGAACTGCATTTTTCCGAGGATTCGAAAGACCTCGGCGCGCGTGTCGGAAAAGCCGGCGGTACGAGCCATAACGAAAGGAGGTGGAAATGTCGGGAGGTCACCGGCTCGATCCGCAGAATTCGGGCCGGGCCGCTCGCTTTTTCTGATAACGATAGTGGCACGGGGAATGCTCCATGCTCGTGACAATGCTCGTGACAATGTTCGACATTGCGCTCGAGAAGTTTCCGGTTCGCGCCACGTTGCGCGACGGTTCCCCGTGTTCGATCCGTCTCATGACGGCGGACGATGAAGCCTCCTTTCGATCCTTTCACACCGCGATCCCCGAGGAGGGGCAGCTGTTCATCCGGAGCGAAATCAAGGATGGCTCACTGTTCGGACGTTGGATGGAGGACGGCGAAAACACCGAGTTTCTCCCCTTGCTCGCCTTCGTCGATGGGAGCCTTGCGGCGATGGGCACGCTCCACCTCCGTCCGGGTGGTTGGAAGCGCCATATCGGCGAGGTCTTCTTCCTGATCCATCCCGAGTTCCGGGGCATCGGAATCGTCGACTGCGTGATGGAAGAGATTATCGAGTCCGCCAGGCACTGCGGCCTCCGGCGACTCGAATCGGAACTGAACGACGAACGCGTTTCCGCCATCGAAGCGATGTCGACAGCCGGATTCGAGGAACTGGTTCGGCTTCCGGGGTATGTTCTGGACATGCGAGCCCAGTCCCAAGACTACGTGCTCATGGGAAAGGAGTTGGTCGCGCCTTTCGAGCACTTTGGCGCGGGCGACTGAGCGTGTAGGAAGCCGGAAACCCGGGCCCGCGATTGTCCCGCGGCCTAGACTTCCACTTCGCCCGGATTGCGGGAAGCGTCCCGCAGCTCGCGGTGGTTGAGGACATGAAAATCGCCGGGATCCAATTCCGGCAGGACGAGAGAGCCGATACGGAACCTCTCGAGCGCCCGCACCTTGTATTCGAAGCGGGAAAACATGCGGCGAATCTGCCGGTTGTAGCCCTGCGTGAGCACGACGCGGAGCCGCTTGCGGGAGTCGGCGTGGACCGCTTCCGCTTTGGCGAGACCCTCGGTGATCGGGATGCCCGCCAGGAATTCGGGGATCAGGGAGGTGTCGAAGGCGCGGTCGAGGACGACGTGATACTCCTTTTCCACGTGATGTCTCGGATGCGTCAGCAACTCGGTGAACTCTCCCGAATTGGTGAGAAGGAGGAGGCCGCTGCTCTGCGAGTCGAGGCGTCCCACGTAGTTCAGCTTGTGAAAGCGCCGGGGAAGGAGGTCGTAAATCGTCTTTCGTCCCTCGGGATCGTCGCGGGTGCACAGGCAACCCCTGGGCTTGTTGAATGCGATCGTCAACAGGGACGCGGCACGGACGAGACTTCCGTCGAGTTTGACGTGGTCACCCTCCCGAACCCGCATGGACAGGTCCCTCACGACGTCACCGTTGAGGGTGACACGGCCCTCCCGGACGAATGCTTCGCAACCGCGACGCGATCCCATTCCACACGAGGCGAGATAGCGATTGATGCGAACGCCGTCTTCGGGAGATTCGGTCATGGGCGGACACGTAGCCCGACGTGACGAAACCGCGGAAAAGTGAGGGGCCGGAGCCGGGAAGAGCGGGAAAGAGAAGCGAGGACCGGGAGGATCACGCGTCCGGCTTCGTCTTCGGCAGCCCGATCGGGCTTGTCCCGTCTTTCCACTCACCGCGGCGCTGCAGGGTCTTGACGCGCTCGAAGCGCTTCAACACGTTCCGCTTGGCGCCGACGCTGCTCGACTTCTTGAGGCTGGAGTGCTGTGACATGGCTCGGAAGGGTCTGTTGGAAACGGAGCGCGGAGAATACGCCACGATGGATGGTTTCGCAAGTGCTGATTCGCCGGTTGACCCCGGCAGGGGGATTGCGCTAGAAAGCGCCCCATGACATCTTCCCGACAGTCTCCCTTTTCCCGCCGCCGGTTTCTCAGAGCGGCTGGAGCCACCGCTTCGCTGAACATTCTCCCCCGGGGCCTCCGGGCCCAGGGCGCCCTCGACTCTCTCAATCTCGCCTTCATCGGGGCCGGTGGCAGGGCGGGTGGCAATCTGAAAGGCTGCACGGAAGCCGGGGCCCGGGTGCATGCCCTCTGCGATGTGGACACGATCCGGTGCAAGGGCGCGCTGGAGACATACTCGGATGCACCTTTTTACACCGATTTCCGGGAAATGCTGGAGAAGGAAGGCGACGGGATCGATGCGGTCGTCGTCTCCACTCCGGATCACCTCCACGCGGTCAACGCGATGGAGGCGCTGAAGATGGGCAAGCACGTATACGTGGAGAAGCCTCTCACGCTAACGATCTCGGAGGCGCGGGCGCTTCACGCCGAGGCGAAGAAGCAGGGGGTCTGCACCCAGATGGGGAACACCGGACACGCCCGGGAAGGAGCCCGCCTCACCAACGAGTATCTTCGCTCCGGTTCGATCGGCACAGTCGAACAGGTGTATTGCCGGACCAATCGTCCGATCTGGCCCCAGGACATCGTTCGTCCCGCCGCCGAAACGGCGCCCGAGACTCTCGATTGGGACCTCTGGCTCGGGCCCGCTCCCGAGAAGCCCTACAGCAGCCAGATCGTGCCGTTCAAGTGGCGCGGCTATCTCGACTACGGCACGGGCGCGCTCGGAGACATGGGGGCGCATATCATCGATCATCCGGTCTGGGCGTTCGATCTCGGTCTGCCGGAGAAGATCTCGGTTGAGAAAGCCGACCGCGCCACTCCCGGAGCGGAGAAGGACTCCCATCCCTCGTCCTGCATCATCAATTACGTGTTTCCGGGCAACGACAGCCGCGGACCGGTTCACCTGCAGTGGCTCGACGGGAAATACGAGATCCCGCGTCCCGAGAACGTGCCCGAAGACGTCGAACTGCCGAAGAACGGTTGCCTCTATCTCGGGAGCGAACATGTCATGATGCATGGCAGTCACGGCGGGAATCCCCAGGTCGTCGACGGGGACAGAGACGCCTTCGAGGCGCCCGAAAAGACCATGGAGCGGTCGCCGGGACACTACCGGGAGTGGATTGATGCGATTCGCTCCGGCGATCCGTCGAAGGCCAAGTCGAATTTCGACGTGGCGGTGCCACTGACCGAGACGCTGCTCCTCGGGGTGATCGGTTCGCTCCTGGGACCCGGGACGGAGTTCGGCTGGGATGCCGAGACCATGACGACGGGACACGCCGAGGCCGACAAGTGGATCCGCCACAGCTACCGGGAAGGCTGGAGCCTCTGAATCGCGGCAGCGGGATCGTGCCCGGCGGAATTCACTCGTCGCCGGCGAGCACGTCCAGGGTGAACCCCCCCTCGATCGACCCGTCGGGGGTGGGGTAGATCCAGTCGTTGAGACGATCGAGTTCGACCGAGACGGCCGCACCACGGTGCACGTCGAGAAGGTCGAGCGGATCGTTCGTGAGGATGCCGTGAACCATGTCGCGGTCGATGGCTGTGACCGCCACCCACATGAACTCGGCCTTGCTGCCCTCGCGGAACTCGGCCTTGACGATGAATCGGTCGGTGTCTTCGTCCGAACGATCGCGAAAGGCGGAAACGAATTCGGGCCACCGCTGCAGGGCTTCGTCGATCGCTGCCTGCATCCGGGGATCGTTTTCCGCGATCTCGATGATGGGTTCGAAGGTGGGACCATCAAAGATGCGCAGGGGATCGGATCCCGACAATTCGTCGATGAGGGAGGGATCGAATTCGTTGCAGCGCTGCAACTCGGGAGAGAAGACGGCGAGGCAATCCGGTCCCGCCATCGAGGCGAGGATCTTGCCGATCGCCTCGTAGGCCTTCGGATCCGAATCGCCACCCTCCGTTTGATCCATGCTATCGACGGAGATCCAGGCGCGATGATTCTCCACGGCCTGGCGGAGGCGCTTATCCCGGATCGATTCCCGGGCGAAAGCCGCCGGATTGGAGACATAGGGGGTGTTGGAAGCAATCACGCTGAAGAGTCCCTGGGGCACTCGAACCATGAACTGCCGGGAAGCGGGAAAGAGGGGGGCATCGCCGGCCGGAGAATCGATCTCGATCACGAAGTACTCGGCGTCGGGATTCGCGGGGTCGAAGACGATACCCAGGGCATGGGAGACACAATCGCGAATCATGTTCTCCTCGGGAGCGCGCTCTTCGGAAAGGAAGAAAACGAGTGATTGGGGTGTTTCGGTGGCGGGCTTGGCTTCGCTGCTCCGGTGGTGACGCAGGCGGACCACCACTTTGCCGGCCATGAGCCAGCGAACCAACTCGAGGGAAAACCAGGCGAGGCCGACGAGGAGGGCGACCGCCGCGATCCAGGTGACGCCCCAGAACAAGAGGCGGACAACGAGGAAGAGAAGCAGGGCGAGCGGAAGATAGGGAAAGTTCTTGAGCCGGTTCAGCATCGGTTTCGGAGAGGAGACCTGATCGGGATCGAAGGGGGAATTTCGGTGCCGGGTGGAACGGGGGCAACCGATTTCCTGCGCCGGCAGGCTAACGGCGATTCACGGCCCGGTGCACGGGAACCGGCCTGGCGGTAGCCCGGATGCGCAGGGTTCGCTGTCCCGAAGAAAACGGCTCGATGTATCCCTGCCAGTATGGGTGCCCTTCGAGGGGGGTAGCTCCCGCGAGGAAGACCGTGCCGGATTCTGAGCTGAACGGGGCGAGTTCGCGCCGGGGTGGTCCGTCTATCGGGAGTCCGAGTGTCGATTTCGTCTTCGTCGGCACCATCACGATGCGCTGGGCCGCGACGAAGAGCCCGTCCGGTCGGCGCAGGAGAATGCGGCCCTCCGCGGGAACCCAGGTCTGTTCCGCCTCCCGTTGCAGCCTTTCTTCGGCCTGTCGCGCGGCTTCGGCAGCTTTCGCCTTTTCGGCCTCGTGGAGGAGTGTCTTTTTGAGGACACGCTGCCGCTCGAGATCCCTCTTGTATTGCGCCATCGCGGTGACGGGATCGAATTCGTACTTCTCCTGGATGTCGGAGGGAAGGTCGAAGAGGGAGACGCGCGCCACGCCGCGGTCGTGCCGGATCACGAGGGCGTCGCTCTCCGCGCGAACCACATGACAGTCGCGATAGACGGTGTCGTCTCCTACAGTCAGTCTCGCGAAGTCCGGGGGCTCTTCTCCCTCTGCAACGGAGAGCCCGGAAAAGACGAGGACAGCGGCTGGAATCCAGCGTGGGGTAAGGCGGCACCGGGTTTTCACCATGCAAAAGAGTTTGCGGGTTGTGCGCGGGAAACGCAACTTCTCGGGTTGTCCGGTTTTTCATTCCACGAGATGAAACCTCTTGTTTCTGCCTGTCGCCATTCCTTCGTCGCGGTGAGCCTTGTCGTCACCTGGCCTCTGGCAGGTCTCGCCGACACCTCTCCCGGGTCGAGCGGAGGCGGGGAGAGCGGGAGCCGTCTCTCTTCGGGAGAACGGGAAGCGCTCCACGAAGCGATGCGTGCGGTATGGTCGGATCCCGAGGTCGTGAGCGCACGGGAAGAGGCCGAACGGTCGATGGCCGCCTACAAGGAGACCCTGCGCAAGTCGATGGAGCGGGCCGATCCCGGCGTTTCGGATCTCATCAAGCGGTTTCGTCCTGCCCCGGATCGCCGCCCGCCGATGAGGAAAGGAGGGCGTCCCTCCGAAGAGGGTCCGTCCGAGATGCGGAGTCTCGATCAACTGGCGGTGCCGCCGGGTTTTCTCGAAGAGCTTTCTCAGGATGAGCGAGAGCGCTTTCTCGCGGCGCAGGCCACCGCCCGCAAGAGTGACGCCGTGAGCGAAGTCGTCGCCGAACTGCAGGGAGTCCGGGAAGAGGACGAGAAGCTGCGGAGGCGGCGGATGGCGGTGATGTGGAAGTTGCGGCGCACGATTCACCGCGAAATGGTGAAGAGCGATCCGTCGCTGGAAGAGATCCTGGGACGAATCGGGCGTGCGGGTCCAGCCAGAGGCAAAACGAAGGGAAGGCAGGATGACACCCGGGCAAAAGGCTCGGACGCGCCCGGGAAGGCAGATCGGGAAAACCCCGAAGAGGGCGAATCCACGGGCCAATCCACGGGCGACGAAACGGGATCGAACTGAACCCGCACCCGGGCGCCGGATCCTCGGGGCGGTCCGCGGAGAGGGAGCCTCTTCGATTCAGGTAGGGGCGAAGAGGAAAAAGAGGATGGGCTTCAGGGGAGCCGGTTGACGGCGTAGTAGACCGTGGCGTTGAGAAGCGCGTCGCCCCGTTCGGAGACCAGGCCGGGGAACTTGAGCCGGACGACGGTTGCCGGTTCGAGTTGGGTGGTGCGAAGAATGACCCCGAATCCGTCGGGTTCGACCAGGGGTTCCGGGATGGTAATGGCTGTTCCGCCTCCGCCACGGAGAGGAACCGACTCGACCGAGTAGGTCTCGGGAAGGATTCCGGCACTGCGATCGACCGGATGATTGAAGCGAAGCTCGATTCCGTCGTCGACCAATCGCGCCTCTTCCAGGCGGAAGACCGGCTTCACGTTCGCTGTCGGGATGAGTCCCGCCGGACCGGCGCCCAGGATACTCCCGTCCGCCAGCTGCAGGACGGAGACGACGGGCTCCGCCGTTTCGGAGCGGAGAAAGATCACCCCTTGCCACACCTCCTCGTTTCGTTCGGGAAGGATCTCGATGAGGCGGCTCGTGTGAGGGGAGCAGGCAATGATCTTGCGTCTTCCGTTTTCCCGGACGATTCGGATCGACGAGGGGGGATGGTTGCCGGTCATTTCCGCGGGAATGATGAGACTGGGCAGGGTCTGGGGAAGCGGGGGTGGAGCGGGGGTTTCCTCCGCCTCGACTTCGGATTCCTCTCCTGGATCCGGGGCAGGGGCCGCTTCGGCTTCGGTCGAGGAGGTGTCGTCGATCCGGGTTGACGAGGGGGCCCCCACGGGTGCGGGAGGGGCTTCCGGATTTGGGGAATCGCCTGGCGAAGAGCTCGCCGAGTCGGGGGGGGCGGGCAGACCAGTCAGGGAAACGTAGTAGCCGGCGCGGTAGGAGGGCATGTCGAGAAGAGCGACGAAAAGCTCTTTGTCCGCACTCATCGAAATGACGGGTAGTTCGCTGACCATCACCGGGACGACCTGATCCTGTCCCGGGGTCCAGGCCACGATGGATGCGAGCGGCGCCTGGCCCGGCGTCTGCGCATGGGGCGAGAGGGCGATCAGCACGCGGCCGTGCCGGTCCGCGATCGGTGGGGCGGTGATGAAGACCCCGCTCTCCACACCGGGCCAGGATCGGACGAGGGCCTGGAAGAAGTCGTGGGAGCCGTTCCCATCGGTGTCGAAGGCCTGCGACAGCTCGGTATTCGAGGCGAAGATCACTCCGTTGCCGGGAGCGGTGACGAGTCCCGGAAGAACCTCCTGCCGCACCTGTGATTCCACGCCCCATTCGACCGGCTGCCGGGATTCATCGAGCCGGACGAGACCGGTGCGCCCGTCGGTGGTGAGGATTCGGACGAGCCCGTTGGGAAGGGGGGCGGCATCGACGAGGGAAGGGAAAGCCTCCTGCCCGGGCGATCCGGTCTGCGCGGAGGAAGCCGACGCACCGAGAGCGAACAAGAAGATGGCGAAAACAAGACGGACCTGGCTCATGGATCGGACGAATCACGGGTTGTCATCCAGGGTGTAGGCGAGGTGGACGACGAACTCGCCGGTCGTCTTCTCTTCCTCGCTGCCTTCGCCACCGGTGAGCGTGAGGGTCGCCTGCTTCCACTCGCCTCTCTCGGCCTGCGACCGGGCGCGCCAGTGGGGAGGAAACTGCAGCGAGACGTCGCCTCCGATATTGCGCAGCCGCCACCGCTGCTGCAGCCTGCCGCTGGTGTCGAACCAGAGACGTTCTTCCACGGCAACGCTACCCTGCGTGTAGAGGAATTCGGGAAGCCCTTCGACCAGGCGAAAACCGAAGAAGGACGAGGCACCGGTCGCGGCGGGAGTCGCGGTCAACGGAGGTGTGCCCATCGCGAGAAGGACGAAGGGGGCGGGAGGCACGTTCGGAGGCGGGTCGCCGGTTGACTCACCGGTTTCCGCCGTGGGTTGATCTGACTGGGCGGACGGCTCCTCGGTCTCCTCCGGGGGCGTGAGCCGGAGGACGCCCGCCAGGCGACAGGCCGTGGGGTCCCAGATCGCGCGCCAGGTGCCGTCCGGCGAATCGATCGTGTAGGTGGATTCGAGTGGGGCCGGTGCGGATCCATCCCGCAGGAATGGTGTCAGGGCGATCTCGTCGACCAGGAAATTTTCCAGGGTATACCGTGTCACCAGCGGGGGACCGGCCGGATCGGCTGCGGTTCGATCCGGATCGCCGGGCTCTCCCGACTCCTCCTGAGCGGCACCCTCGGGCGGGCATGCAAGCAAGGCCACGCTCGCGACGAGTCCCGCCAAAGACGGAACACGCGGCAGGGGGACGAGTGGCGCGAAACAGCTCATGGTGCGGCGGAGGTCGCTTCCTCGCGCGTGAAAACCCAATTATTACCCTCACTGAGATCGGGATGAAAGGAATATCCGGCGACATCGAACTTCCTGAGGTCCTCGACATCATCGATCTTCTCGCGAACGAGGAAGTCCGCCATCAATCCGCGGGCCTTTTTCGCGTGGAAGCTGATGAACTTGTAGGTTCCGTTCTTCCAGTCCTTGAACTGGGGAGTGATGATCTCCCCGCGAATTTCGTCCTCGTCGATGACTCGGAAATACTCGTTGGAGGCGAGGTTGACGAGGGGGCCGCCCCCCGACTTTTTCAGGGCGTCATTGAGCGCGGTCGTGATCCGGTTTCCCCAGAACGCGTAGAGATCGTTTCCCCTCGGATTCTTCAGAGAGGTCCCCATTTCGAGCCGGTAGGGTTGGATGAGGTCGAGAGGGCGCAGCAGTCCGTAGAGCCCCGAGAGGATGCGCAGGTGCTTCTGGGCGCGGGCGATGTCGGCCCGGTCGTAATCGTCGAGGGAGAAGCCGGCGTAGACGTCGCCGGTGAAGGCGAACAGCGCGGAGCGGGCGTTGTCCTCATCGAAGGGGCGCGACCAGTCCCGGTAGCGCCGAAAATTCAGATCGGCCAGCTTGTCGCTGATGCTCATCAGTTCGGCGAGCCGCGGCCTCGACTTCTTTCGGAGGGTGACGACCAATTCTTCGGCCTCTTCGAGGAAAGCCGGTTGCGTCGAGCGATGCGGTGGCGTGGCCGATTCGAAATCGAGAGTTTTGGAGGGAGACAGAATCGCGAGCATGGCAACGGTTACGAGGAGAGGCGGGAAAACTGGCATGATCCTTACCGGCTCTCAAGGGAAGAGGAATTCCGGGCTGACTCGCACGATCCAGGGTGGGATTCAAGTTGAGTTTACTTGATTATTTTTAAAACTTAAATAAACTTCCCTGTATCGATCGCTATCCTGCCTGTCCATGCCAACGATATTCCTGTTCTTCCTTGCCATGTGTGCGGCGTCCTTCGCCCTCTTCTGCATGATCGCATGCCTGCTATCACCGGAGTTGATCGGACAGTTGAAGAGAAGTGTCCGGCTATGGCAGGCCCGGCATTCTCGCAGCGAACGATTCCGGGTGGATTGGCCCGAAACGGAGCGGGAAGCCCGCGCGATCGAGAGGGTTCTCTACTTCGATTGAATTGATCCTGCCGATTCAGGCGAGGACCAGTGTGCCGGGCTCCCGGGCGCACTCGGAGAGGTAGTCCTGCGCGATTTCCTCCAGCTCCGCGTAGCTCTCCACGGTCGAGAATCGTCCACGCAGTTGTTTGCCGCGCGGGAGGCCGCGGGAGTAGGCCATCAGGCGAGACCGGAGGGACTGCATCGCGAACCGCTCCTTGGGAAATTTCTCCCACTCGATGAGCATCCTCGCGTGCCGGAGAATCAGGTTCCATCGCTCCTCGATCGAGACGGGTGGCAGGTGTTCGCCTGTCGAGAGATAGTGTTTCGCTTCGGCGAAGACCCAGGGATACTGCATCGCGGCGCGGCCGATCATGACGCCGCGCACTCCCGTCGTGCTTCTCCGGTGCTCCACGTCTGCTCCCGAGGCAATATCGCCGTTCCCGATGATCGGGACAGTGACCGTGTCGGTGCATTCGTCGATGACCTCCCAGTCGGCCTCGCCGGAGTAGCCCTGGGCCCTCGTGCGGCCGTGGATCGCGATCGCCTGCATGCCACAATCCTCCAGGAGCCGGCACACATGAGGAGCGTTGATCAGGCCCTGGTCCCACCCGATCCGGATCTTTGCCGTGACGGGAACCTGGTCGCCCACGCCTTTCGCGATGGACGATGCGACCTGGGCAAGTACCGGACAGTCCTTGAGAAGGGATGAGCCGCCGTTCCGCGCCACAACCTTCTTGACCGGGCAGCCGAAATTTATGTCGATGAAGTCCGGTTGTTTCCAGTCGATGATCTTCTTGGCTGCCTCGGCCATGCGCGGACCGTCCGCCCCGAACAGTTGCACCCCGACGGGCCGCTGTTCTTCCTCGAACTCGGTGTAGACGCGGGTGCGTTCGTCTGCCTGCAGGATTCCTTCGGCCGAAACGAACTCCGTCACCATCACGTCAGCGCCGAGCTCCTTGCAGAGGCGGCGAAAGACAAGATCCGTCACCCCCGCCATCGGAGCGAGATACAGGGGAAACCGGCCGTCCTGGAACCACGGGAGCATTCGTTCGATTCGACGTGAGAGGGAAAGGGAAGCCGGATGCGAAGTCGCCACGCGAGCAACAGGCACGGCGGACGGAGCAATCTCCCGTGCTTCCTTCCGCGAGCCTGGGATTCTATACCTTTTCAGCAACTCTCTCCCTGTCGGCATCGGCGGGGACGCCCTTGGGCGGATCCGGTTCTCCGAGCCCGTCGTAGACGCCGAAGTCGTTGAACCAGATGCGCTTGGCGAGCCGGTAGACGGGGTGCTTCTCGGGAATCTCTTCTCCGGTGGGCATCCATTGGCTGTTGCGGGGTTTCATCGCGTCGAGCTCGGCGATCGCCGTTTTCCGGAGTGTCGTGTCGCGTGCGCCGTGGCGCTCGGCCAACTCCTTGACCAGATCGGGGCGCTCCAGCACGATACAGCCCCGGGTGTTCCGGGCGGCCGTTTCGCGGAAGTCGCGAAGGAAGGCGGATTGCGTCAGCGTCTCGTAGATCGAACCATCCCGAACGCTTTCCGTGGCGAACTGGATGATGGGACAGGGTTCGACCCCACCGGTCGGCCCGATGTGGTGGGAGATGCCGTTCGCCATCGGACAGAGGGCCCGTCCCTCGCCGTCGTAGTAGGCGTCGATAAGGGCGAGGGGCAGCTTCGTCCGCATCGTGACGACAAATTCCCGGACGCGTCGAGCCTGCTCGGGCGTGAGCGCCAGTTGCTCGTTCGGTTCGGGTCCGACCGGGCGGTAGGTGTGATACCAGGCGTAGTGCACCCCGCGGGCGACCAGCTTCCGAAGCCATTCCTCGGTGAGGAGATCGTCGATATTCGTCTGGCAGAGGCTTGTCGCCACGCCGGTGAGGAGCTTGTTCTCGAGGCAATTGTCGAGACCACGCAGGGTCCGGTTGAGGACATCCTTTCCGCCCCTCCGTTCGTTGGCGACGATCTCGGTGCCCTCGATCGAGACGAGCGGAGTCACGTTGCCGAGCTGGCGCAGTTGACGGGCCTTCTTCTCCGTGATCATCTGGCCATTGGTGAACACCTGAAAGAAGCAGTCGGGGTGCTCGGCGAGGAAATCGAGAAGCTCGGGATGCATGAAGGGCTCTCCCCCGAGGATTCCGAAGAAGGCGTTTCCGTGCTGCTTGGCGTCGTTGACGATGGCGTTGAGCTCGTCGAGCTCGAGCTTGACCTGGGGCTTGTCGACATCGACCCAGCATCCCTGGCAACGCAGGTTGCAGCTGTTGAGAATCGACAGGTAGAGGAAGGGCGGGAAATAGACTCCCTCCTTCATCCGCTGCTTGTAGAGGTTGACGGAGCGAACCCCCTTCACACCGAAATTCCAGACAAACTTGGCGAGGTGTCGTTTGTCGGCACTGAAAAACGTGCGGGCGGCGAACTGGATTCCTGAGGCGATCATGGGTGAGGGGGCGGGGAGGATGGGCCCGCCGGATGCTACGAGAGGCAACCGAGAGCGGATTGCACCGTGGCATCATCGTGCACGATCGCGCCCAGTGCAGCCGCGATCTTGGGCGGGTCCGCGTGCTGCCAGACGTTCCGTCCCACCGCGATACCGGACGCGCCCGCATCGATCGCCTTTTTCACCATCGTGAGGAGGGCTTCGTCGTCGCCCATCGCGGCACCCCCCAGAACGATCACGGGGACGAAGCAGGAATCGACGATGCGGCGGAAGTCGTCCACCGAGCCTCCGGTGGGGAAGACGGTCTTGACGACGTCCGATCCCAGTTCGGCGGCGGCCCGGACGACGAAACCGATATTCTCCACCGTGTAGTCGTCCGGTCTCCCGATTCCAAAGGGAAGCGATTCCAGAATCACGGGGATATCGCTCTCGAGGCTCTCCCCGATCAGCTCGGCCGCTTCGCGAAAAATCCCGGATTCGTTCGCGTGGTGCGGGTAGAGCATGTTCATCACGGCGTGGGCCCCGACTTCCTCGGCTTCGTCCATGCCGAAGAGGCGATAGGCGCCCTCGTCGAGGTTGTTCCCATGGGCGGGCTTGTAGCAGTCGGTGCGCAGGCAAATTCCCTTTCCTGCGAGCACGTCCGTGGCAGCGCGAGCCACGCCGAGATTGACGACGTAGCCATCGACATGGTCCCGGGTGCGCTCGATCATGGCGGCTGGCGATTCGAGTCCGGGAACGGGAATGGCGGTTCCGTGGTCGATCGGGAGAATGACGGTGCGACCGTCGGACGAGAAAAAGCGGGCAAGGTTGGCGCTGCGATCCATGCGGGACTGAATACCCTGCGAGACGATTGATCAAGGATCGCGTCAAGAGGAGCGAGAAAGGCGCGAGGGCAGGGGCGCGGATGAGTTTGTGCTTGCAAGCCGGTGGGCGGGCGCGGCATAGAAAGGTCAAGTTGTCCGGGGGCGTGGCTTCCGGCTCTCCTGCCGGAATTCTCGAGATATCCTGGTCTTTTCGTTTTCAACCGTCCCCTCGGGGAGCCCTCATGGCCATGATCCGCAATACCTCGCTCTGTTTCATACTCCTCATTGGCCTGTCGGCGACGGCTTGGGGGGAGCCGCGCGATCCCGCTGTGCTCTCCGAGGCCCGGTCCATGAAGGGGATGGTCGTTTCCGTCTGTCCCCACGCGACGCAGGTGGGTACGGAGATCCTGAGGGCGGGGGGGAATGCGGTGGACGCGGCGATCGCGGTCGAGTTCGCCCTCGCCGTGACCTGGCCCGAAGCGGGAAATATCGGGGGCGGGGGATTCATGATGGTCCATCTCCCCGGCGGGGCCGAGGTCTGGTGCATCGACTACCGGGAAACCGCTCCCGGGGCCGCGACCGAGACCATGTTCTCTCCGGAGGACGGTCGACACACCCGTATGATCGTCGGCGTGCCGGGCACGGTTGCCGGCATGGCGCTCGCTCACGAGGAGTTCGGGTCCCTGCCCTGGCGTGCGCTGGTGGAGCCTGCTGTCGAATTGGCACGGGAAGGATTTGCCGTGACGAGCGATTACGCACGCTCCACCAACGGGGTGCTGGATCGGATCCGGGCGGGAAAGAATCCGGAGGAGTATTCCGAGCTGCTTCGAGTCTACGGAAAGGAGGCGGCGGACGGGGAGCCCGGATCCTGGGGCGAGGGGGACACCGTCGTGCTGCCCGACCTCGCGGAGACCCTCGACCGGATTGCGGACCAGGGAAGAGACGGATTCTATCGGGGACAAACCGCCGAATGGATCGTCAAGGAAATGGCTCGGGGAGATGGGATCATTACCGCCGCCGATCTCGCCGGTTACACCGCGAAGAAGCGCCACGTAATCCGCGGCAAGTTTCGCGGTCACGATGTCTACGGGCCGCCCCCTCCCTCGTCGGGCGGCACCTGCGCGGTGCAGATGCTCCACGTCCTCGAGCGGCTCGACCTGCGCCGGCATGAGCGGTTTTCTCCCGAAGCCCTGCATCTCCTCGCCGAAACCATGAAGCGAGCCTTCTGCGATCGTGCCCGGTTCCTGGGCGACCAGGACTTCGTCTCCGTTCCGGCCCGCCTCACCCGGCCCTGGTATGCGAGGAAACTCGCCGAGGACATCGATCTGCGCTTCGCCACACCGGCCGAGACGCTCGTCCCGGCCATCCCGATCACCGATGAGGCTCCCTCGACGACGCATTTCAGCGTGATCGACGGAGCCGGGCTCGCGGTCTCGAACACCACCACCCTCGAGGCGAGCTGGGGGGCCCGCATCGTCGTTCAGGGAGCGGGTTTCCTGCTGAACAACGAGATGGGCGACTTCAACTGGTTTCCCGATCACACGGATCGCTCCGGCCGAATCGGGACGGAAGCGAACCGGATCGCTCCGGGCAAGCGCATGCTCAGTTCGCAGACTCCGCTGATCGTCGCCTACAAGGGACGGCCCGTGTTGCTCACGGGAAGTCCCGGCGGGCGGACCATCATCAACACGTCGGTGCAGATGGTGGTGAATGCGATCGAATACGAGATGCCGCTCGACGAGGCGATGCGGGCACCACGGATTCATCACCAGTGGCTGCCCGACCGGATCCAATACGAGTCGTTCGACGAGAGGATCACCGCAGAGACGATCGCGGCGTTGGAGGAAAAGGGGCACGCGACCGCCCCACGGGGTGGTGCAAGCTACCAGGGCGACGCCCACTCCATCGCGATCGACCTCGATTCGGGCGAATACCACGGTGTCGCCGACTGGAGGCGGGGCGGCAAGGCCGAGGGGTTGTAGGGGGTGCTGCTCGGTCGCCCCGACGCGGGGACGCGGAAAAGTGGTCGT
>Ga0180430_10001515_pt1 | contig 22418 bp, 16 predicted proteins | sample SS_ome_9_FD_132999 | JGI IMG/M metagenome (GOLD analysis project Ga0180430, IMG submission 132999) | Hypersaline lake sediment archaeal communities from the Salton Sea, California, USA - SS_1_S_2 metaG | ecosystem: Environmental > Aquatic > Non-marine Saline and Alkaline > Hypersaline >... | reverse complement strand
GTCACGTCGACCTCGCACGCGCTCGGGTTGAGCGCGTCGGACAGCATGCTCATGATCGTGCAGGGCACGACGCCGAAGTATTCTTCCATCGCCGTCCAGCACTGCACCGCCGTGGCGGACAGATCCTGATCGGCGACCCATTCGTCGACGACGACGCCGAGCTTGGCCATCTTGAGAAGCGACGCCGCAGGAACACCCGTCGTGGCCGTGTAGGCCTTGATCGCCTTGAGCTTCGCCTTGACCGACGGCGCGCCGCTTCCCAGCCGTTCCACCCGGCCAAAGAGATCGTAGAGATCGATCGTCTCCACCGAAATCCCCGCCGACTCGAGGATCTTCTCGCTGTAGCGCACCGTGTTGAACGCCGCCGGCCGCGCGCCGATCGCGCCCACCCGGGCGCCGTCGAGACCGCCCACCACGCGGCAGCAGGCGCCGAACTGTTGGAGATCGCCCTGGAACGACTCCGACTCGGGCGCCGCCGTGTGGAGGGAGGTGAGCGAGTAGGCGATGCCGTACTGGGAGAGGTTGTTGCAGACCGACATCTTGCCGCAGAAGGCGTCGCCACGATGCTTGCTCGTCATCCGGTCCGCCTCGTCGGGAAAGGCGTGAACGAGGACGGGCACCTTGAGACCGGCCATCTTGAGCGTGTCGGCCACACCCCGCTCGTCGCCGAAGTTGGGCAGGGTGACCACCACGCCGTCGATGCGGTCCGCCCTGCGCTTGAAAAGATCGGCGCACTTGCGGGCGTCGGCGCGTGTCTCCACGCTGCCGTGCTTCGTCTCTTTCGGACTCAAGGCGACCACGTTGAATCCCGCCTTCTTGAGAGCCTTGATCATGCGCTCACGCCCTTCGCGGCAGAGAGCGTCGGGAAAAAAGCCGCGATTACCCACGATGAGTCCCACTGTGGTTTTTGACATGGGGAGGACCTCCACCTCGATGCGTACGCCGCCAAATAACCTGCAAAAAAAGGTTTGAATTACATTCCGAGCGTCTTAAATTAACAATGTTAAAAAAGTATTGCAACGGGATTTTCAGGTCCCTCTCCGGCCGGCCCTCGGGGGCCCACGATCGATTCGGGATCGAAATTTTTTGGGATGCGGAGATGAAGAAATATTCGATCGGCCTCGACTTCGGCACCAACTCCGTGCGGACCCTCATCGTCGATGTGGCGACCGGCGCAGAGATGGCGACGAGCGTTTTCGACTACGAGAGGGGAGAGGGGGGGGTGGTCGTCGACAAAAAGGATCCCAACCTGGCGCGCCAGCATCCCGCCGACTACCTCAAGGGGCTCGAGTTCTCCGTCAAGAGCGCCCTCGCCGCCGCTGCGGAGAGCGATGAATTCGCTCCCGACCGGGTGATCGGTATCGGTGTGGACACGACCGGTTCCACGCCCCTGCCCGTCGACGCCGACGGCGTGCCGCTCGCTCTCAAGGAGGAGTTTGCCGCCAATCCCGACGCAATGGCCTGGCTCTGGAAGGACCACACCGGCCACGCCGAGGCCGAGGAGATCACCTCCTGCGCCGCCACCGACAGGCCCGAGTATCTGGCCAAATGCGGGGGGACCTACTCGTCGGAATGGTTCTGGTCCAAGATTCTCCGATGCTGCCGCGTGGCGCCCGACCTCTTCGGCGCGGCCCACACCTGGGTGGAGATCGCCGACTGGATTCCGGCGGTGCTCACCGACACGACCCATCCCGACATGCTCAGGCGCGGCATCTGCGCCGCCGGGCACAAGGCGATGTTCCACGCCTCGTGGGGGGGCTATCCCGACGCCGGTTTTCTCGGTGGGATCGAAGGGGGGCTCGAAAGGGTGCGGCGCACCTTGCCCGACCGTTCCTACCATGTGGCCGAGGCGGCGGGGGCTCTCACCGCAGAATGGGCGGCCAGACTCGGCCTGAGCGCCGGCATCCCTGTGGCGACGGGCGCTTTCGACGCCCACCTCGGCGCGGTCGGATCGGGGATTCGCGACGGCGTGCTCGTCAAGATCATCGGCACGTCGACGTGCGACATGGCGGTCAAGCCGCTCGACGCCGATCTCCCCGACATCCCCGGCCTTTGCGGCATCGTGCCCGAATCGATCCTTCCCGGATTCCACGGACTCGAGGCGGGGCAGTCGGCGGTGGGCGACATCTTCAACTGGTTCGTCAACCGTGTGGCGCCGGGCGGGGCCGAATCGGGATCGCACGAGGCGCTCACGCGGGGCGCCGAGCGGCTGCTCCCCGGCGAGAGCGGGCTCCTCTGCCTCGACTGGCACAACGGCAACCGTACGGTGCTCGTCGATCAGCGCCTCACGGGACTTCTCGCCGGAATGACCTTGCATACCACCCCGGCCGAGATCTACCGGGCGCTGGTGGAGGCGACCGCCTTCGGCGCCCGTGTGATCGTGGAGCGCTTCGAGGAATACGGCGTCGCCATCGACCGTGTCGTCAACTGCGGCGGCATCTCGGCCAAGAATCCCATGGTCATGCAGATCTACGCCGACGTGATGAACCGGCCCCTCGAAATCTCGCGCAGCACCCAGACCTGCGCCCTCGGCGCGGCGATGGCGGGCGCCGTGGTTGCGGGGAGTGCCGCCGGCGGCCACGAAGACTTCGCGGCGGCCACAGCGGCCATGACGGGCGTGCTCGATGAGACCTTTCAGCCCGAACCAACGAGCGCCGCCGTCTATGACAGGCTCTACAAGCTCTACAGGCGGGTCCACGACGTTTTCGGAACAAAGGACCGCGCCGAGAATCAGTTCGGCGTGATGAAAGAGCTTCTCGCCCTGCGCGACGAGGTGCGCCTGCGCAAGGCGGAAGTCGGAGGTGGGGGAGGAGCGCCATGAAACACGAAGCCCTGAGGAAAGCTGTCTGCACGGTGAACAGGGAACTCTTCTCCACCGGCCTGGCGGCGCTGACCTTCGGCAATGCGAGCGGCATCGACCGCGACACCGGCGTGGTGGCCATCAAGCCGAGCGGCGTCGACTACAACGAGATGACGGCCGGCGACATGGTGGTCGTCGACGTCGCGTCGGGTGCGGTTGTCGACGGCCGGCTCCGGCCCTCGTCGGACACGGCCATTCACTGCGCCCTCTTTCGTGCCTTCGGCAAGATCGGCGGTGTGGTGCACACCCACTCTCGTTTTGCCACCGCCTTCGCCCAGGCGCGCAGGCCGATTCCGTGCCTGGGGACGACCCATGCCGACTATTTTCACGGCCCCGTTCCGCTCACGCGCCTCCTGACCAGGGACGAGGTCGACGACGCCTACGAGCTTCACACGGGGCGGATCATTGTCGCGCATTTCGAAAAGGAGTCGCTCGATCCGGCAAGTTTTCCCGGGGTTCTCGTGGCGGGCCACGGCCCCTTCGCCTGGGGGGAGAGCGTGGCCGAAGCGTTCGAACATGCCCGTGTGCTCGAGGAGGTGGCGCGGCTGGCCTTCGAGACACTCCTCCTCCGTCCCGACCAGGACTCGCTGCCCGATTATCTGATGGACAAGCACTACAATCGCAAGCACGGATCCGACGCCTACTACGGGCAGAAATGAGTCGATGAGCCACCGCGCTTTCAAGCGTTCCAACCAGGCGGCCGCCCGCGTTGAACCGGCACTCCTCCGGCGGGTCAACGCCCGCCATGTGCTCGACGCCCTGCTCGAGCTCGGCCCCTGCACGCGCACGGCGCTCAGAGATCACACCGGCATCAGCGCACCGACCATGTCGAAGCTCATCGATCACCTCATGAAAAAAAGCCTCGTCGAGGAATCACCCGAGCCGCTGCTCACCGCCGGCCGGCCGAGCAAGGTCTTCGGCCTCGCCCGCGCCACCGCCCACGTGATGGGCGCGGTGATCAACATCGACGAGACCAAGGTCTTTGCCTGCGGGCTCGACGGGCGCATCGCCGATGGAGCGGTGCGGGAGTTCACCACGCCGCGGACCTATTCGAAGTTGCTCGCCAGCGTGGCGCGCGAAGCGGGGAGCCTCGCCTCCGAGCACCCCTCCCCCTGTCTCGGAATGGGCGTGAGCGTTCCGGGTCTCCTCGACGCGCGCCGGGGGCGGATCATGCTTTCGCCCAACCTGCGCTTTCTCGACAACACGCCCCTCGCCGCCGGTCTCGCCGAACGCCTCGATTTCGATGCGATCATCGTGCAGGAAGAGCGCGCGCTCTGTCTCGCCGAGCAGCTCTTCGGCGCGGCGCGCGGCCTCGACGACTTCGCCATGATCGATATCAGCGCCGGCCTCGGTATGGGGGTGGTGAGCGGCGGGCGCTTCGTCGGAGGCCGGGACGGTTTTGGCGGCGAGCTCGGCCACATCACCGTCGATCCCCGCGGGGTGCGGTGCGGGTGCGGCAATCGGGGCTGCCTCGAGACGGTCGCCACCGACCGTGTCTTCGCCCGCATGGTGGAGAAGAAAGCACGACGGCCGTTGAGCGCCGACGAGGCGATCGAACTGGTGCGGTCGGGAAAGATCGGCGCTCGGCGCGAACTCTCGCGGATGATCCAATTCCTCGCCCAAGGACTGGGCGTGGTGGTCAATCTCTTCAACCCGGCCGGCGTGTTCGTTTACGGCCGGCTTTTCGACGCAAAGGATGGACTCTTCGACGAGCTCGTCGCCGCTGTGGGGAAACACGCTCTCAAGCCGTCGCTGTCGGCGTGCTCGATCGTCCGTTCCCGGGGGAGCAAGAAGCAGGGGGCGGCGGCGGCGGTCATCGCTCATCTTTTCCAGGGCGCCGGTCCTTCGATCGAGCCCTCGTGACGGGACACAGCGGGTCCGCCCGCTGGCTCAACAGCGGGTCCGCCCGCTGGCGAAAGGCAACTAGCATGGAGACAGGTCTGGTTACACTCGACTGGCTCGTGATCGCCGTCTATTTCAGCGGGATCGTTGTTCTCGTCTGGTGGTCGTCGCGAAAACAGGATACGTCGGCCGATTACTTTCTCGCCAGCCGGAACATCGCCTGGTTCGTGGTGGGGGCGTCCGTTTTTGCGTCGAACATCGGCTCGGAACATATCGTTGGCCTCTCGGGCAACGGCGCCACGAGCGGCATGGGGATGGCCCACTGGGAGTTGCATGCCTGGGTGCTGATCATGCTCGCCTGGGTGTTCGTGCCCTTCTACTACCGGTCGGGCGTCTTCACCATGCCCGAGTTTCTCGAGCGGCGGTTCAGCTCGAAGGCACGGTGGATCCTTTCGCTCGTCTCGCTCGTGGCCTACGTTTTCACCAAGGTGTCGGTCACCGTCTACGCGGGCGGCATGGTGTTCGGCGCTCTCTTGCCCGACACCTTCGGCTCCCCGCAGAATGCCTTCTGGGTCGGTGCCCTGGCCACGGTGATCCTCACCGGTATCTACACCGTTCTCGGCGGCCTGCGCGCTGTGGTTTATACCGACACGGCCCAGGCGTTCATCCTGATCTTCGGCTCGGTTTTTATCACCTGGTTCGGCCTGAACAAGCTCGGCGGCTGGAACGAACTCGTCGAGATCTGCAGCGAAAACTCGGAAGGCTTCGCCCTCTGGCGGCCCAACAGCGATCCCGACTTCCCCTGGCTCGGCATCCTGATCGCGTCGCCCATCGTGGGGATCTGGTACTGGTGCACCGATCAGTACATCGTGCAGCGCACCCTCGCCGCGCGCAGCCTGCGCGATGCCCGGCGCGGCGCGCTCTTCGGCGCGGCTCTCAAGGTCTCGCCCGTGCTCATCTTCCTGCTCCCCGGTCTGATCGGCTATGCGCTGCACCAGAAGGGCCTCCTTGCCATCCCCACCAAGGTCGTCGACGGTGAAACGGTCCTCGCCGGCGATCAGGTCTTTCCCGTCATGGTGTCCACACTGCTTCCCGTCGGGCTGCGCGGCCTCGTGGTCGGCGGGCTGATGGCGGCGCTCATGAGCTCCCTCTCGTCGCTCTTCAACTCCTGCGCGTCGCTTTTCACCAAGGATGTTTATGAGAAGATCAATCCCCACGCGTCGGAGCGGCGGCTCGTCAACGTGGGACGCATTGCGACGGGCGTGGTGGTCGCTCTCGGCATCGTGTGGATCCCCGTCATGCCGCTGATCTCCAAGGGCGGACTCTACAAGTACCTGCAGAGCGTGCAGAGTTACCTCGCGCCGCCGATCACCGCCGTCTTCCTGCTCGGACTCTTCTTCAAGCGGATCAACGCCACGGGAGCCGTCTGCGGCCTCGTTGCCGGATTCGTCCTCGGCATGGGAAAGCTCACGATCCAGGCGCTCGTGGGGGGCGGCACGATTACCGGCCCCGATTGGCTCGTTTTTATCGGCGACTACAATTTTCTTTTCGCCTCGGGCTGGCTCCTCGGCATCAGCGTGGCGATCGTTGTTGTTGTCTCACTCTTGACGCCGCCCCCCGTGGATAAAAAGATCTCCGGCCTCACCTATGCCACGGCAACGGCCGAGCAGAAGGCCGAGAATCGGGCGAGCTGGAACAAGTGGGACGTGATCGCCAGTCTTCTGGTGCTCGCCGTGGTGGTCGGCCTCTATCTCTATTTCAGTTTCTGGCTCGGTTGATGAAGAGGCCGTTCAAAGGAGAAGAAGAGTGATAGAGATCGGCCCCGATGTTCGAGGATTGATCTTCGACTGCGACGGAACTTTGGCCGATTCGATGCCGCTCCACATGGAGGCGTGGGAAAAGGCCTTCGTCGAGTTCGGCGAACCCTACCGGCCCGACTTTCTCGACGCCCTGCGCGGAATGCGTGAGGAGGAGATCGTGGCGCTCTACAACGAACGCTATGAGCGCAACCTCGATCCCCGCGCGGTGGTCGACGGGAAGCACGCTCATTTCAAGAAGAGAGTTCACCTCATCGAACCGGTCGAGCCGGTGGTGGAGGTGGTGAATCGATTTCACGAAAAGCTGCCCATGGCGGTTGTTTCGGGCGGGAGGCGCGAGACGGTCGTGCTCACCCTCAAGGGTTTGGGCATCGAGCACTGTTTTCCCGTCGTCCTCACCGCCGACGATCCGATCGCGCCCAAGCCGGCGCCCGATCTCTTTCTCGAGGCGGCGCGCCGGATCGCCGTGGCGCCTGAGCGCTGCCACGTTTTCGAGGACGGCCACATGGGACTCGACGCCGCCCGCCTGGCGGGAATGACGGCCACCGACGTTCGCGACCTTGGTTTTGAGGGAGATCGCCCATGATCAGCAGCGCCGTCGCCCTGCGCATGGAGGGCGTCTCCAAAGCCTATCCGGGTACGCTCGCCGTCGACGCCGTCGATTTCGAGGCGCGCGTCGGCGAGGTGCACGCGCTCATGGGCGAGAACGGCGCCGGCAAGTCGACGCTCATGAAAATGCTCGCCGGATCGTTTTGCGACTACACCGGCCGGATCGCGATCAACGGGAAGGAGGTCAAGCTCCATTCGCCCGCCCTCGCCAAGGCGCACGGCGTCGGAATGATCTATCAGGAACTGAGCCTCGCCCGGCCGATCAGCATCGCCGAAAACCTTCTCGTGGGCCGCCTGCCGTCCCGATTCGGATTCATGCTCGACAGACCGGCGATGATGGAAGAAGCGTCGCGGTGCCTCGAACGGGTGGGGCTCGATCTCGACCCGAAAACACCGGTCGACGCGATCAGCCAGCACGAGGCCCAGCTCGTCGAGGTGGCCAAGGTGCTCGGCAACGATCCGTCGATCCTCGTGATGGACGAGCCCACGTCGGCGCTGTCGCGCGACGAGACGGAACGCCTCTTCGCCATTATGAGGAAGCTGAAGAAGGCGGGCCTGACCATCATCTACATCTCCCATCATCTCTCGGAAATCTTCGCCGTCGCCGACAGGGTGACGGTGCTGCGCGACGGACAAAAAATCGCCACGCGCGACGTCGGCGCGATCGCGCCTTCCGAACTGGTGCAGATGATGGTGGGCGAGAAGATCGACGAGTTCTACAGGCGGAGGACGGCCACAGTGGGGCGGACCGTCCTCAAGGTGCGCAATCTGACGAGAAGGGGTTTCTTTCACGATGTCTCCCTTCACGTCAAGGAGGGGGAGATCGTCGGTATCGCGGGGCTCGCCGGCGCGGGGCGGACCGAGGTTGCCCGATCCCTCTGCGGCCTCGATCCAGTCGATGCGGGCACGGTCGAGCTCGACGGCCGCCCACTGCGGCAGGGGTCCTATGAGAAGGCGGCGGGGAGGGGACTTTATTATCTCTCCGAGGACAGAAAAAGGGACGGCCTCTTTCTGCGCCTCTCGCTGCGGCGCAACCTGCTCTCGGCGCTGATCGCGAAAAACACGACCGCCGGTTTCCACTCCGACAGGCGGAGCGGGTCCACGGCCGACGCGATGATCGAAGAGCTCGAGATCGTGGCGGCGTCGCCGGCGGCCGACGTGGGTAACCTGTCGGGCGGCAACCAGCAAAAGGCGCTCCTCGGTAAGTGGCTCGCCGCCGAGCCGCGGGTGCTCGTCCTCGACGAGCCGACGCGCGGCGTCGACGTGAAGGCCAAGAAAAAGATCCACGAAGCGGTGATCGGCCTCGCCGATCGGTCGAAGGGCATCGTCCTGATCAGCTCCGACCTGCCCGAACTGGTGGGGCTTTCCGATCGCGTGGTGGTGATGAGGACCGGGCGGATCACGGGCGAGTTGAGCGGCGAGGCGTTGAACGAGGAGTCGGTGCTTCTCGCCGCAAACGGAGAGAGGGAGCCATAAAATAAGCGCCGCGAAGGGAAAGAATCGGGCAAAGATCTTCGACACTCTCGGCATCTATCTGATCGCCGGCGTCCTCGTCGTTGTGGGTTGCTTCGTCTCCGACGAGTTTTTCACGATCAAGAACCAGATGGGCATTCTCAACGCCGTCGCCCTTCTGGGAATCGCCGCATCGGGCATGGCGTTCGTCACCTTCTCGGGCCACATGGCCGACCTCTCCGTCCCCGCCATCATGGCCTTCTCGGGAATCGTCACCGTCGCCGCCCTGCCCCTCGGCGTGGTGGCCGCCGTCGGTCTCGGCATCGCGGCCGGAATGGCGATCGGCGCTCTGAACGGGCTGGTGGTCGGCCTCTTTCGCGCCAATCCGATCCTCTGGACCCTCGCCGTCGCCTTCTTCATGGAAGGCTTCATGCGCTTTACGTGGAGCAATAATCAGATCTACCCCGACACGGCGCCCGGAACGGCCGGCGCCGCCTTCATCGGTCTTTTCAGGGTCACCGTCGGCCCCGTTCCGTTGATCGTGGTCGTCATGCTCCTTCTTTTCGCCCTGGGACAGGTCGTCTTGACGCGGACCCGCTTCGGCGTGGAGACCCGTCTCGTCGGATCGTCGCCCGCAGCGGCGAAAACAACGGGAATCAACGTGCAAAGGGTGGTCTTCGTCGATTTTCTCGCCGCCTCCGTCGCGGCGTCGGTGGCGGGGATCTTTCTCACGTCGATGAACAAGCTCGGCGTCTTCTACCTCGGCAAGGGATACGATTTCAAGTGCGTCACCGCCGTGGTCATCGGCGGCATGATGCTCAGCGGCGGCCGGGGCCACATGCTCGGCGTGCTCGGGGGCGTTCTCGTCATCGGGCTCCTGTCGAACATCATGACCTTTCTGGGGATCAACACGTTTCAGCAGAACATCGTCACGGGGATCATCTTCATCGCCGTCGTCTGGATTCAACAGTCTCATTTGCGGAGGCAGGGTAAGGATTTTGTCTAGCAGCCGCCCGAAATCGAGAAGATCGCTCAACCGATCGCTCAACGAGCATCGGGCGCTGATCCTGCTGCTCGCGCTGTTTGGCTTCCTCAGCCTCTTTGCGCCCAACTTCCTCTCGGTTCACAACGTGACCACCATCTTGCGCGGAGCGAGCCTCAACGCGGTGGTCGCCATCGGATTCACGGTCGTCTTCATTCTCGGACAGCTCGACCTGTCGATCGGCGCCGTGGTCATGCTCTGCGGAATGCTCTCCATCGGCCTCCAGCCCCACCTGGGTTGGGCGGGGAGCCTGAGCCTCTCGATCCTCGCCGGCGGCGCCGTCGGCCTCGTCAACGGACTGCTCGTGGTGAAAGCGCGGATCAACTCCTTCATCGTGACTCTCGGCACGATGATCAGCGTGACGGGCATCATGCACCTCTACAGCGGCGGCGGATCGAAAGCGATCGACGAGTTCGCGCTTGCCGACTGGCTGCTCACACCGATCGTTCCCCTCGTGCCGCCGATTTTTGCGATCACCGTGGTCCTCGTGGTCGCCGCCTCTTTTGTTCTGAAGGCCACCACCTACGGCCGGGGATTCTTCATGGTGGGCGGCAATCCCGAGACCGCCTGGCTCGCCGGACTCGACCGGGACCGTTACCTTGTGGCGGGATTCGTTTTCAGCGGCCTCATGGCGGGAACGGGCGGTGTGCTCTTTGCCGCGAGTCTCAGCTCGATGACGTCGGCGGCGGTGCTCGGGACGCGGACCTTGATGACCGTGCTCGCTTCTGTCATCATCGGCGGAACCCTGATGAGCGGCGGAAAGGGAAGCGTGGCAAAGAGTTTCTTCGCCGTGCTCCTGCTGACCACCCTGTTCAACGGCATCGGGTGCTTCGGCCTCGGATTCGAGGTGCAGATCTTTGTCAACGGTCTCATCCTGGCGCTGGTGGTGGTTTACGAAGCCTGGGCCAACTACAGGTACGATTTGCTCAAAGGCCGCCGGCCCGAGCTGATGGCCGAGACGAGCGGCGGCGATGAAGAGGACGAGATCGGAGAAGAGGAGGAGGAGACGATGAGCAGCAAGGACCGGTTCGCGATCGTCTGCGTGACCCTGGCGGCGGTTGTGGCCATCGTGGCCATCTTCGCCATGTACTTCATGCACGAGGAGCGGATCGCCCTGCAAGGCGGCGGTGATCCAACGGTCCTATCGGGCGGTAATGACATCTTCGCCCTCAGGGGAACCGACGGCCAGCCCTACATCCTTTCCGAGGTGGAGAAGAAGCAGATCCCGCCGCGGCCGGCCGATCCCAAGTCTCTTCCCGAAACGGAGAGCGGCCACTGGTGGGATATCGAATACGCGGGGTGGACCGTCGACAAGGCCCCCATGCCCGAATCGCCCAGGGACGGGCCGTCGGGAAAGAAGGTGGTGCTCCTCAAGGCGGGCGACCACCCCTACTGGACCTCCTACGTGCGCGGATTCGAGACGGTGGCCGACTTCTTCGGCATGGAGACCAAGGTTTTCAATGGCAACTGGAACATGGATTTGCAGGCCCAGCAGGCCGACCAGGCGATCAACGAGCGGCCCGACATGATCATCTTTGCGCCTGTCGACGCCACGGCGTGCACCCCGCTTTTGCGGCGGATCAACATGGCGCGCATTCCGTGCATCACGTCGAACACGATCCCCTGCGACGACGCCATGGGCTACTGTCTCGCCTGGACCGGCCCCGACGACTGGGGGCAGTTCCGCATGCTGGCGCGGCATTTCGCCGACGCTCTCGGGAAAAAGGGCGGGTACGCCATCGTGCGCCACATGCCGGGGAGCTCGCCCTTCTTCGCGCGCACCTTCGCGCCGATCACCGAGCTCTGCGAGTACGCGCCCGAGATGGAGCTCCTTGCCATGGACACGGCCAATCTCGAGGCCGAAGGCACGATGCAGCTCGTCGCCGCTTGGCTGACCAAGTTCGGCGACCGGCTCGACGGGCTCGTTCTGGCCGGTGACGGATTCACCATGACGGGCGCGCTCGAGGCATTGCGCAACGCGGGCCGCGACGATGTGGTCATCGTCGCAGCGGGGAACTGCAAGACCGGCATGGACTCGGTCAGGGACGGCGATGCGCTCGCCATCAGCTACCAGTCGGCAGAGGGCGACGGCGCCCTGGGGCTCTACACGGCGGTGCGATGGTTCAGCGGCGAGTCGATCGATCCTGTCAACTACCTGCCCAAGCACGTCATCACCAAGGACGACGTGGAGAACTACATGCCCGCGCAGTGGTGACGCGAGTGGTAACAAGAATGACGAACGGAGAGGGTGAGGAGCGATGTGTGATGCACAATTCCGCAAATGACTCGGAGCGGTCGGAAAACACGCGCGCCAAGCTGACGAGGATGGCGAAGGCGCTGCGCCACGAGGAACCGGACCGCGTGCCGATCAGCGACTTCTACTGGGGCGGTTTCGTCGACCGCTGGCGGAAGGAGCTCGATCTTGAGCCCGACGCGAGCCCCTATCACCACTACGATCTCGACTGGATCGTGACCGTTCCCAACATGGATCCCCACATCCGAGCCTTCGAGACGATCTCTGAAAAAAGCGACGAGGTGGTGATCAAGACCGGATTCGAGACGACGCTGCGCAAGAAGTTCGATTTTCCCATGCCCGAGCAGATCGGCTGGGAGACCGACACGATCGAGAAGCTGGAGAGATTCGAGTTCGATGATCCCGCCGACCGCCGCCGCTACTTCGAGGCGGGCGACAACCAGATCGCCGGCGTGGGCGATGGATTCACGCGCAACACGCCCGCCTGGGTCGACACGGTCAAGAGCCTCCGCCCCGACTTTCCCGTCTACGGGAGTGTGATCGAATGCTCGGAATGCCTGACGCGCCTTATCGGCCAGGAGAACACCCTCCTCTGGATGGGGCTCCACCCCGACCGCATGGGACGGGCGATCAACCGGATCGGCGCCTTCTATCTCGAGTGCACACGGGCGGCGCTTCGGGCCGCCGACGGGCTCCTCGACGGCTTCGTGATCTGGGGCGACATGGCCTACGGCCGGGGGCTCTTCTTTTCGCCCGCCTACTGGCGCGAATACTTCAAACCCTGGGTCAAGGCGATGGCCGACCTCTGCCACGAAGCTGGCTTGCCCGTGATCTATCACGGATGCGGCAATGTCAAGGAGGTCTTCGGCGACTTCGTCGAGATCGGCGTCGACGCCTACAACCCGCTCGAGACCAAGGCGGGCATGGATGCCGTGGAGCTGCGGCGACAATACGGCCACGAGATCGCATTTTGCGGGGGGAGCGACATCCAGGTCTGGGCGCGCGGCGACGAGGCCGAGATCCGCCGCGAGGTGCTCAGGACACTCAACGCCGCCAAGGGCGGGGGATTCATTTTCCAGTCCGACCACTCGGTGCCGTCCAACGTGCCGGGGAAGGTTTACGATTTTATTGTCAAACTCGTCCGCCAGTACGGAACCTATCCGCTCGATCTCGAGGAGCATGACGAGGAAATCTGACGAAGGAGCGCGCCATGAAACGTTACGGCTGGGTGATCGGATTGAGAGACGAGAAGATCGACGAGTACAAGAAACTCCACGCCGCGGTCTGGCCCGATGTCTTGAAGATGATCGATAAGTGCAATATCCGCAATTATTCGATCTTCCTGCGAAAGCTCGACGACGGACGCCACTATCTCTTCAGCTACCTCGAATACGTGGGCGATGATTTCGATGCCGACATGGCCATGATGGCCGCCGACCGCACCACCCAGGAGTGGTGGGAGGTATGCAAACCCTGCCAGAAGCCGCTCGACGGTCTTGCCGAGGGAGAATGGTGGGCTGATATGGAAGAGGTCTTCCACTGCTAGGATCTGGTGGTCCGCCCAAAGATCTCCCGCGCCCGTTGGAGGATCCACGCGTACCGCTCAAAGGACACATCGGGCGGGCAGGAGTGATCGCTGTGCATGATGAATCCCCCGTCTCGGGCGAGCGGAATCTTGCGTTCCAGTTCTTCCCCGATGACGCTTTGCGGCCCGGACATCTTGGCCGCGTCGATGTTACCGAAGAAGGAGAGATTCTTGCCATACCTCTTGCGCAGCGCGACTGCGTCCATACCGGCCTTGACCTCGAGCGGGTTGAGAACCCGAACGCCGCAGTCGAGAAGATCGTCGATGAGCTCGATGATCGCGCCGTCCGAATGCATCCAGAAATCGATCTCCTTCTCGCGGAGAAAGGAACCGAGCCTCCTCACGGCCGGCTTGAAGAGTCGGCGCCAGCTTCGCGGTGAGATGAGAGGCGCCGTCGTCATGCCGAGGTCGTCGGCGGCGAAGATTCCGTCCGGTTTCATCCCCTCGTCGAGGCAGCGTTCGAGGACGTTGATGACCAGCTCCTGGTAGGTGTCGGCCATCTCGCGCACCCAGTCGGGATCGGTCGCCGTGTCGAGGAGCAGGTTTTCCATTCCCCGGTGGCGCCACGTCGCCTCCCACGGTCCGTAGACCATGAAGAGCATGTAGCGGCCCTGGCCATAAATGCGCTCGTATTTGCCGCGCGCGTCGCTCCACGTGGGGTAGGGGGCGAAGTGGCCAAAGTACATGGCGTCGTCGATCCTGGCCGGTTCTGCCCGATCGTCGGAGAGGACGAATCGTGGTTTGATCGTCTCCCACGTTTTTTTGTTCGCCGTCCTGTGTTCGACGAAGTCGATCGTCGACGAGATCCCCTCCGCCTTTTTCAGCGTGTAACCGAATCGATCCTCATACGTGATCATCCCCCCGTTGCGCTTCAAGATCTTCTGCCCGAATCGCGGTGACGTGTCGAGAAACATGAAGCTGAGATCGAAACCGAAGTGGTCTTCGAGTGAGACGTCGCCCGGAAGGCCCTGCGTGCGCCACGCGGCGAGCGTCTGCTCCCACGGAGTTTCGTGGCAGGGCAGCGTGTCGGGTGTCTCGTAGGCGAGAGCGGCTTTGATTCTTGAGCGGTTCACCAAAATCTAGCGCTCGCGAAGTGCCCGTTTCAGCTCCTCGATCTGCCGCGCCATCTCTTCCATCCTCTCCTCCAGTTTCCTGATGCGGCGCGCGTCGGAGTTCTGCTCCCTGGCGATCCTTTCTTTTCTGTGGGCCCACATCTGCTCGGCGAGGTTTCCGATCGCTTTCGCCTCTTCGGCCTTTCCCCACTCGCGATAGAGTCTGGAGGCCAGACCGAGGACCTCGACCTGCTCTTCGAGGGGTGGATTCCGCTCGCGGACGATGTCGGCTTCCTCTCCCTTCATCCCTTCGACGTTGACGATCCGTGCCTGGATCGCCCGCTTGAGAATGTGGGCGGCCTCTTCCCTGCCCGCCTCCCTGAGACCGTTCAGCGCTCTCTTCATGATCTCGATCTGGTGCTTGGCGTGCTCCCGTTCCTCGATGCCGCGTGTGACAGCGTTTTTCTGGCGCTCGAGCTTCTTGCGAAAGTTGCCGGCCAGCTCGCGTACGGCGGCTGCCTTTTCCTCGTGGCCGAACTCATCCCAGAGGTCGGCGGCGTACATGAGGATTTCGATTTGAACACCGAGCTCGGGCGCGCCCTGGCGGATCGCCGTGGCCTTCTCATCGCGCCGGCCTTCCATTGCGAGTTCGCGGGCGTGGATGGCGTGTTCGACGATCTCGGCCGTCTCCTTGCGATCCGCCTCGAGCAGAGCCTTCATGGCGAGGCGCATCGTATCGAGTTGCCGGAGGCCGATTTCTCTTTCGGTGACGGCGCGTTTCGCTTTTCGGTCTCCTCTGATTTCCGCGCGCACCTCGTCGGCCACTCTTGCGAGCATTTTCAGTTCTTCACGGCGGCCGAGTTTTTCGAGCGCCACCATGCCGTACTCGAGGCCGCGGAGGACTTCGTCCAGTTCAGAGCGGCCCTGGTCTTTTTCGCGGGTGAGCTCGCGCTCCAGCTCGTCCTGGGCGACCGTGAATGGAACGGCCGCGAGAATAAAAAAGACGATGGCCATGATCCGGAAGAAGCCGTTCACGGGCACTCTGACACTGTCTTCCCGGTTATTCACTGTTTCTCCTCCGCATTCAGAAGTGGTTGATCTTGACGGAGCATTCCTTCTTGAGCTGAGCGTTCAAGATAACAGGCGAAAATATAAACATGGACTGTTTTTCTTCTTTCCCGCCCTGTGATCCCGCCACAGATGCCGTGGATTTTGATATATTATGGGAGAGTTTTCGAACCACCATTGTGGGAGTGTTTCTGCCCGGCCCCCGTGGGGCAGGCGGACGCTCCATCATTCGAGTCGCAACCCGAACAGTGGTCCCTCGGTTTCAAGCGGGAGCTCTAAAGATGAGGTTAGATCGTTTTCAATATCGGACAGCCTTCCAGACGATGACATTCCTTCTGATCGCCGTCGTGATCCACTCCGCCTCGAGCGGCTCGGGCGATTGGCCGATTCCGCCCGAGCAGGATGTGTGCAGCACCACCGGCCCGACGCCGCCCCCGGGGATGTCGCCGGGCTACGCGTCGACGGCGCTCGACTACGAGGTCGTCGTTCCCGGCGTGCCCGCCTACCTCTGGTGCAACGGTTGCGGCCCCACGTCGGCCGGGATGGTCATCGGTTACTGGGACGGCCAGGGATTCGACGACCTCGTATCCGGCGACGCGTCGACGCAGACTCTTGCCGTGAACCAGATGATGTCGAGCACCGGAAACTACAACGACTACTGCCTGCCGATCGACCTCTGGCCGAACATCCTCGACGACCTGTCCGAACCCCCTCCGGGGGACACTCATGACGACAACTGCCTCGCCGACTTCATGAAGACGTCGCGGAGCGCGTCGGGGTGCACCTACGGCGGCAGTTACGTTTCGAAGGTACCGGCCGCGTTGAGAAAGTACCCGCCCTGGGCCAACGCGCGCTACGTGGGCACGGCTCAGAATCGCTCGTGGGGTTCGCTCGACTGGCAGGGCTTTCGCGACGAGATCGACGCGGGTCGCCCCCTCGTCTTCACGGTGGACACCGACGGGAACGCCGTCACCGACCACTACGTCACCGTCCTCGGATACGGCGAGCTGAACGGCGCGCCCATGTACGGTTGCTATCACAACTTCGACAGGGACATCCACTGGTACAGTTTCGAGCCCATCGGTGTCGGCCGGCCCTACGGCATCGCCTACATGACGACCTTCTCACTCGCCTTCGACAACGTGACGCTCTACGTGCCCGACGATCATCCCACGATCCAGGAGGCGATCGCCGCCGCCGTGCACGGCGATACCATTATCGTGCGGGCGGGCACTTATGTGGAGAACATCGACTTTCTCGGCAAGGCGGTCACTCTCAGGAGCGAATCGGGTCCCGAGGCGACCGTCATCGACGGCGGCAGCCCGGCCGATCCGGAGAAGGGGAGCTGTGTCATGTTCGTCAACGACGAGGGACCCGACTCGATCCTCGAGGGATTCACCCTGACCAACGGCACCGGTTCATTCTACGACGGATACGTCATGCGTGGTGGCGGCGTTTTCTGCCACATTGCGACACCGACCATTCGCGGTAATGTGATCACGCGCAACGAGGCCTACTACGGCGGCGGTATCGGACTCAAGTGGTTCTGCCACGGATTGATCGAAGGCAACAGGATCGAGGCCAACAGCGCCGAGATGGGTGGCGGGATCGATTGCGATGGATTCTCCAATCCCAGGATCGAGCGAAACTGTGTCATCGGAAACACGGCCGTGCTCAACGGCGGTGGGATCACCTCCCAGTGGGGATCGGAGCCGACGATCCGTTTCACGGGGCTTCAGGGGAACTCGGCCATGTGGGGGGGCGGCATGTCGACCGGCTGGGACGCCGAGGCGACGCTCGAGTGCTGCGAGATCGTGGGCAACAGGGCGACCGAGAACGGGGGCGGCTTCTACAGCCACAGCGCCGGCGTGGAGGTCGCGGTGAGATTGGAGAACTGCATCGTGGCCGGAAACAGGGCCGTCAAGGGCGGCGGACTCGATTTCGATCACGACTCGCAGCCCACGGTGGTGGGCTGCACGGTCTTTGGCAACAGCGCCGCCGACAAGGGTGGCGGAATCGCCTGCCGCAACAACACGGTGGCGGTGATCTGCAACACGATCGCGTGGAACAACGACGCGCCGAACGGCCCCGAGATCTTCATCGGCCCGGCGAACAACTCATCGATCGTGACGATCAGCGAGTCGGACGTGGACGGAGGCCAGGCGTCGGTCCTCGTCGAGACCAACAGCACACTCAACTGGGGCGCGGGAATGATCGACGCCGATCCGCTTTTTGCCGATCCTCTTCTCGATGATTTCCATCTCGGCTGGAATTCACCCTGCCGCGCCGAGGGCGACAACTCGGCCGTCACCACCGGCGAGGACGTGGAAGGCGACCCTCGCGTCACGGGCGGCACCGTCGACATGGGAGCCGACGAATTCTATTTTCATCTCTACCAAACGGGCGATGCGATCCCGGGGGGGAGCGTCGACATCAAGGTCGTGGGTTATCCTCTCGCGCCGGTCTGGCTCGCCTGGGGCCAGGGGATTCTCCAGCAGCCGATCGCCACGCAGCATGGTGATCTCTGGATCTGGCCCTTCTTCTGGTCGGCCCATATCGGCAACATTCCGGCCGACGGCGTTCTGGTCCTGCCCGTCACGATCTCGTCGACGTGGAATGCGGGAGACCACGCGCCGCTCCAGGCGCTCGTCGGCCCCATGGGTGGGGGATACAGTCGTCTCACGAATTTATCGGTCTTGAAGGTGGAGTAACGCCACCCGAATTCGAGTGTCAGATCTTCGTCGTGAGGACAATAGGTGACGAGAACAATCTGCTTCGCTTTTCTGGGAGCCCTCATCGCGGGCCACACCCTGCTCGGCGCCGAATCGCAGAATCTTGCGGCGCATACAATCACTTCGCCTGACGGTCATCTGGTTGCAACGATCGACGTTGCGGGCGGCGTGCCCCGATACGCGCTCGAATGGAAGGGGACCGCGCTGATCGGGGCGTCATCGCTGGGACTGACCGTGAGGGGCGATGAGGGAGGCGACTGGCGCGAAAGGGGATGCAAGACGCGATCCTATCGACGAACCTGGCAACCCGTGTGGGGCAAGAGGTCCCATGTGGTCGACGAGTATTGCGAACTCATCGTGGCGTTCGAGGATCGCTCGCCGCCGCTGACGCGCATGGACATCGTCTTTCGGGCCTACAACGACGGATTTGCCTTCCGTTACCGGCTGCAGCCCGATGGCGCGGCGCGATCGCTTTGCGTCGAGCGCGATTTGAGCACTTTTTCCTTCGAAACAGAAGGCGACGCCTGGTTTTACAACGGCGAGAACCGTCCACTCGGCCCACAGAAACTCGACGCAATCGACGGCCGACGCGCCTGTCCGATGACGGTCCGGATCGGGGACCTCTGCACCATGGCGGTTCTCGAAGCGGCGCTCTTCGATTTCGCGTGGCTCGGTGTGGAGAGCGTGGCCGGAGCTCGGACCTTTCGAGCGCGCGTCGCCGCCAGCGAGGTCGAGACGCCTTTCGCCACACCCTGGCGTGTGATTCTCGTCGGTCCCACACCGGGCGCGCTCGTCGATTCCGACACGATCGAGAATCTCAACCCGCCCTGCCAGATCGATGATCCCTCGTGGATCAAGACGGGCGTTTGCTTCTGGGACTGGCGTTCGTGGGGGCACAGGGTCGACGGCTTTACCTACGGCCTCGACCTGGCGTCGTGGAAACGTTTTGTCGATCTGGGAGCCGAGAGTGGTGTCCCCCTTCTGCTCCTCGACGCCGACTGGTACGGTCCCGAGTTCGACAAGTCCTCCGACCCCGTGAAAGGACACAAGGCGAGCGACGTGCGCAAGATCATCGAGTACGGCAGGGAACGCGACGTGGGGATTCTGCTCTATCTCAACGATGCCGCCACGCGGAATTTCGACCTTGAAACAGTCTTGAAAACCTATCGCGATTGGGGCGCCGCCGGAATCAAGTACGGTTTCATGAAAGGCGGCGGACAGGAGAAGGTCAACAAGACGCGGCGCATCATCGAGCTCTGCGCCGAGCACGAGCTGATCTGCAATTTTCACGACGGTCCCGTGCCGCCGAGCGGCGACTGGCGCACGTGGCCCAACTGCATCACGCGCGAGTTTTGCCATTCCCAGTCCGACGCCAAGCGCGTCTTCACGCCCGAGACCTTCTGCCTGCAAGTCTACGTCAACATGCTGGCTGGACCGATCGATATGTGCAACGGGCTCTTCGACATGACCCATTCGCTCGCGGAGCGTCCGAAAATCTTCGAGCAGCTCGACTCGACGATCGTAGCCGAGGCGGCGCGCACCTTGATTACGTTCAGCGGACTCACGGTGCTGGCCGATTCGGCCGACATGTATGGCAAGCATGGTGAGCTTTTCCGATTCATCGCGGCCCAGAAACAACCGTGGGCCGAGAGCCGCACTCTCTCGGGCGAGATCGGCGCCTTCATCGTCATGGCCCGCAAGACGGGCGAGACGTGGCTCGTGGCGGCGGCGACCGATGAGGAGGGGCGCACGCTCGAGATTCCGCTCGACTTTTTAAGGGACGGGGTGTTCGACGCCACGCTCTTCGAGGACGCGCCCGACGCTCACTGGCAGACGAACCGCGAGGCTTACACCATGCGCACGCGGAGCGTCACTTGCTCAGATGTGGTGACCGCCACGCTCGCACCTGGCGGCGGTTTCTGCATGCTGATCCGAAAGAGGTAGGGACTCGAGTCGATAGTACAAAGGGGAGCGACGTTTTTTCGCGTCTCTATCGGCCGACTTCGATAATTCGGCCGACTTTGATAATTCGGCTGACTTCGATAATTCGGCTGACTTCGATAATTCGGCCGACTCCGATAATTCGGCCAGCATACGGCGAATGTCGCCATAGCCCTTCAGCGCCACGACGATGGTGATCGTCGAGTACCAGAGAACAACGGCCACGGTGAGCAGCAGCCAGAAGGGGTGGTCCCACATCACTTCGCCTCCTTCCGCATGGCGATCCCCGCGATGATAACCATGAGCAGGTAGACGCCCACGATGCTTCCGTCGATCCAGGTGAAGTGGGTCATCGGAACCGATTGCGTCGACAGAGCCCTCGAAAACCTTCTCTCCTTCTGGCAAAGTAGATCGTGGGGCCGAGTTATCCGAGCAGAATGGGCTCTTGCCCTGGCGGAGAACCTCTTCACGGAGCATTACTACACGGAACGGTGCGATGAAAGACCTCGGGATAGGAATGGTTGCCATGGCGATCCTCACCCTGCTCGCCGTGGCGCCGGCTGTGTGGGCCGTTGAAATCGACCTCCCTTTCAGCGACCACATGGTCCTTCAGGCCGGTGTCGAGCATCCGCTGTGGGGGGACGGGACGCCGGGCGAGACGGTGACTGTCGTCTTCGGCGGACAGACGGTTCGCACCGTTGTGGACGACGATGGGCGATGGTCGATCCGCCTCGCACCGCTGAAGACGCAGTCGGTCCCCGCGCGGCTCGATGCCACCGGTACGCGCAGTGGCCGCGCTGTGCTCGAAGATCTTCTCGTGGGGGAGGTCTGGCTTTGCGCCGGCCAATCGAACATGGCCTTTGCGCTCGAATCTGCCACGAACGGTTCCGATGGGATCGACGAAGCCGAGTGTCTCTCCACTCTACGGCTCTGTCACCGTCTTCCGCGCTATCCGGGGGAGCCCAATCCCTGGTCGCCCGAACAGGTCGCATCGATCGCGCCCGGAACTTTTTTTGACAAGCCATTCTGGCAGCGCGCGGCGCGCGCCACAGTGGCCGATTTTTCGGCGGTCGGTTTTTTCTTCGGCCGCTATCTGGCCTTCGAGCTCGACCGGCCGGTGGGGCTGATCGACGTCGCCGTGGGGGGAACCCCGACCGAGGCGTGGATTCCGCGCGACCGCATTCTGGCGCAGCCCGCTCTGGCCGGTCTCGATCGCGATTTCCCCTTCTCGTCGCTCGCCCATTCCTTTGTCGTTAAGCGCGCGCAGGTGCATCTTCGAAGCTGGGTCGAATCGGGGCGCGAGCCTCCTCTCCCCGAGCACTTCTTTCGTCCGGGATTCATGCACGCCGCCGCGATCGAGCCGCTCCGGGGGCTGCCGATCGCCGGCGTGCTCTGGTACCAGGGCGAGTCGAACGCTCACGATGCCGACCAGCACGATCTGCTCTTCCCCTTGCTCGTCGCGTCGCTGCGCGAAACGGTCGGCAGCGCCGATCTCCCCGTCATCGAGGTTCAGCTCCCGGGCCTCGATCGTGAGGAGTGGCCGGCGTTCCGCGAGAGCCAGGCCGCGGCGCTCGGCCTGCAGGGTGTGGAGATGGTGACCACCCTCGACGTCGGTAATCCCACCGACGTCCATCCCCGTCGCAAACGACCCGTGGGCGAACGGCTCGCACGGGTCGCTCTCGAGACGGTCTACGAGCGTGATTTGTTCGGCCGTCCGCCCATGCTCGACGGGACCGCGTCGCTCGATGGGTCCTCGATCGAGGTGACCATCGCCCACGTGGGAAGCGGGCTGCGTCTTGTGGGACAAAATCCTGCGCGCGCCCTCTGGGTCGCCGGCAGCGACCGGATCTTCGAGCGCGCCACCTCTCTGGACATCGTCGGAGATCGTCTGCGCGTCGGGTGCGGCTCGATCGACGAACCGGTCGCGGTGCGCTATGCGTGGGAGGCCGATCCACAGCGGGCGCTCTGTCGGATCGATGACGACATGCCGGTGGCGCCCTTCAGAACCGACGACTGGGAGCCGAGCCGGATCTCATTCGCGGGAGAGAGCGCTGCACCGGGCCAGGATATCGTCGAGGGTACGGAGCGAGAGGATCCTTCGCCGGCCCGGTCCGACTCCTTTGAAAACCACGCGCTCGGCACGATCAAAAAGCCCCTCGTCTGC
>Ga0180430_10001514_pt1 | contig 22418 bp, 14 predicted proteins | sample SS_ome_9_FD_132999 | JGI IMG/M metagenome (GOLD analysis project Ga0180430, IMG submission 132999) | Hypersaline lake sediment archaeal communities from the Salton Sea, California, USA - SS_1_S_2 metaG | ecosystem: Environmental > Aquatic > Non-marine Saline and Alkaline > Hypersaline >... | reverse complement strand
GGGTAGCCGATGACGATCGTCGTGTCATGGGCCTCTGACAGCTCGCGGGCCAGCAGCGACGTGGGGCCCGAGCCGAAGGGCTCGGCCAGCGAGGCCAGCTCGTCCCGGTCCCTGAAGTCGTAGCCGCTGACGCAGAGCTCGGGGAAGACGAGCAGGTCGGCGGATGCACCGTCGGCGGCCATGCGCCTGATCGTCTCGTGGTTGGCGGTGCGGTCCCTGAAGACGGGGGCGAACTGGGCGTAGCCGATGGTCCGTTTCTTCATGGCGGCACCTCAACAAAAAGGTGCCCCCATTGAACCACGGGGGCGTCGAAGGTTCAACCGTGGAGGTATGTGAACGGCCCCGGCCGGGGCGGCCGGGAGCCGGTTGGTGGGACCTACGCCGGGTCGCGCCAGAGGGGCGTCGGTTCCCAGCCGTGGAGGTCCTTGGTCATCAGCCTCAGCAGGTCGGTGCAGAGCGTCTTTGTCCGCGGGTCGGTCTTCATGCGCCAGATCTTGTCCCCGAGGAAGTCGATCACCACTTTCTCCGCACCCTGCTGGTCCTTGACCACGATCTCGTGGACCACGGTGCCTTTCTTGACCGCGGTGACGATACCGCCGGTGCCGCTGCCGGCGACGATGCGGCCCATCTCCGCGAGCAGCTCGAAGCCCAGGCGCCCGATGTTGTTCGGTTTCGGCGAGGTGAGCACGTCGGGGTTTCCCAGCCCGCCGGCCAGCCGCTTGGCCACCTCGTCGGCCGAGGTGCGCATGGCGGGGATCCAGAGCCCGGGCATGGTGTTGTTCAGCCCGTTTTCCTGGAACTGCTTGCGCTGGACGAGCACGCGCTCGCCGAGCATGGCCATGGCCTGGTCGTGGGCCATGGCCAGGGCCGCGGTTTCATTGACCAGCTCCCCGCCGTGCTTCTTGACGTAGACCGCCGAGGCCTTGGCCACCTGCTTCGGCCGGACGGAGACGCGCACCCGGTCAAAGGGGAACGCCGTATCGTAGTTGCCGCCGTGCAGCACGGCATCCACCAGCAGCTCGTAGAACCACCGCTCGTGGCAGGTGTCGGCACAGGCGCCGAAGAACATGTTGTCGCCGGTGATCTCGGCGATCTGGCTTGCCTGCCAGGCCTGAGACTGCACGGCGGCCCCGAGGCCCCGGGAGAGTTTGGCCATCAGCTGAACGAAGTCTTCCGCCGTCTTCGCGTATTCGGTCTGGCCGGCGTATTCCCAGGCCTTGGGCATCGCCGCCTGGCTGCGGAAGAGGACGTTGTCGATATTGATGTCGCAGATCCCGTCGGCGTCATCGGTGATGGTCTGCTTGACGTATGGCCCGCCCGATTCGAAGGCGATCACTTCCTGGGCGTAGGGCCCCCAGGCCAGGGCGGGCCCGCTGACGGTGAGGCAGCCCAGCAGCAGCGCCAGGCCGAGCAGCGGCATTGCGGATCTCGTGTTGCTGTTCATTTCGTTCCCCTTTCGCATGGTGACAACCGATCGTTTCGTTCGCTTCCTGTTGAACTCAACGTCGGGGCGCGAAAGGTTGTGAAAATGAGCGGGGGGAGGGGGAGGGGAACGCCACGGTCCCGTTTTGCCGATTGCTGCGATTCCATTTCGACAGTTCCTACGCTACCGTTTCGCTGCGGGGAATCGGGCAAAACAGACAGTTCTGCCCGATACATTTCGAAATCAGAGGGATATATTCGTGCTGGAGCCGTTGACCATCATGTGGGTGCTGGATCCGAGGCGGGGGAAGAAGCTTCTCCACATGTTCGAAAATCAGGGCCCGGCGGCCGTGACCACGCTGGTGCTCGTGCAGGTCCAGCCGGAAGGCGGGTACGGCGGCTGGTTGTACGGGGCCGGCGTGACGTCCTCGGCGGTGAGCACGAAGGTGTTCTGGCCGATGACGGTGGCCAGGGCCGGGAAGGTCACCGGGAACTGCGTTTCGAAACTGCTTGATGGCTGGATGGTGGTGAAGCCGGCGCGCAGCGGGTCGAAGGACATTCCGTTGGCGATGGTCACCGCGATCCGGCCGGCCACGCGGCGGGACCACGAGGCGTCGCCCACGGTGATGTTGGCCAGCGTTACCCGGTGGAGCGTGGTGAAGGGCACGGTGCCGGCCCCCGGGGTCACCGTGTAGTCGCATTCGATGGTGCAGTTCGGATCATAGATCTTCACGTCATCCACGGCCCAGTAATCGATGTTGTTGGCACTGCCGGGCACCAGGATCCAGAAGACCACTCTCGTTTCGGGGCCGATGAAGTCCTTGAGGCTGAGCGTCACGGTCTCCGGGCCGATATGAGAATAGTAGAGCCAGGCCGGGTTGCTCCACGGCGTGATGTCGACCCAGTTCGAGCCGTCCGATGTGGCGGAGACATAGACCTCATGCCCGGCGGAGGCCCAGCCCAGATCGCAGTGATGCTTGAATTCCAGTTCCAGGCCGCGCGCGGCGGAGGTGTCGAGCTCGGGCGTGTAGAGCGCCGTCGTGTAATCGATCCCCGATGCCCAGTAGCAGTGCTCGACCCACGCTTCGGGTGCGGTGCCGCCGGCATGGTTGCTGTTGGTCTCCTCCCAGAAGTAATAACCGTAGGGATTGTAGGACCAGGTGATCCAGCCGTCCGGCGGGAAGACCGGACCGTCGAACGATTCGTCGAGGAAAAACTGGGGCGTTCGTTCCTCAATCGACGATTCCGGGACGAACGCTTCCCCGCCGGGGGCCTCCTCGGAATGCCCCGGAGCGGACAGGACCAGAAGGATGAGCAGGAGAGCGATTGTTTTCGGCATGATGGCCCCCTGTTGACTGGAAACAGTTCCCGTGCTCCGCGGCCGTTTCCGGCCTTCTCGTCGATACAACGATTGTACATGAAAAATATCGGAAAAGGGGGCGGCCAGGGGATGCGGAATCCTGCTCGTCAGCCCCGGTCCAGCGAGGCCCGGTACGCGCGGTTCTTCGTCACCCCGAGGAGGCCGGCGGCCAGCTCGGCGGCGGCTTTCCGCTTGAGGTCGTGCTCTTCGGCGAGCCAGTTGACGAAGCTGCCCAGGGCCCGGTCGTCGAGGCCGTCGGGCAGCCGGCCGTCCTTGGCGTCCGGCTTCGCCGGCGGGGCCACGACCAGGGTGATCTCGCCGCGGGGCTTCGTCTCCCGGAAGTGCTCGAGGATCTCCGCGGCGGTGCCCCTGAGCACCTCCTCGTGCACCTTGGTCAGCTCCCGGGCCACGGCGAGTCGCCGGTCCGGGCCCATGACCTCGGCCAGGTCGGCGAGCATGGCCTCCAGGCGGTGGGGCGCCTCGTAGAGTATCAGGGCCACGGGGTAGGCGGCGAGTGCCTCCAGCGCCTTGCGCCGCGCCTGGTGCTTCGGCGGCAGGAAGCCGAGAAAGGCGAAGCCGGCGGTGGAGATGCCGGAGACGGTGAGCGCGGCAAGCGCGGCCGAGGGACCGGGCACCGGCACCACCGTCACCCCGGCTTCGGCGGCCTTGTGCACCAGCCGGTAGCCCGGGTCGGAAATGGCCGGTGTGCCGGCGTCGCTGACCAGGGCCAGGTCCTCGCCGTCGAGCAGGCGGCGGAGCAGCTGCTCGCACTTGTCCTTCTCGTTGTGCTCGTGGAAGCTGGTCCGCGGAGTGGTGATGCCGTGGCGGTCGAAGAGCCGGGCGGTGTGGCGGGTGTCCTCGCAGGCCACCATCGCCGCCTCCTCCAGCACCCGCAGCGCGCGGAGGGTGATGTCCTCCAGGTTGCCGATGGGCGTGCTCACGAGGTAGAGGGTTCCGGCGTCAGTGGCCATGGTCGTCGCCTACACGTCCGGTTCGTACGGACCGTCGGTGATCCGTGCCGCGGCCGGGAGGCCGCGCTTGAAGCGCATGGCGCGGATCAGTCTCGCCACTTTGCCCACCGCGTCCGCGGGCAGGCCGTACGGTTTTTCGGTCAACGCCTCCGAATCGAGCCGCAGGTGGCAGAGGCCGTGGAGGATGCGGTCCGCCAGTGCGTAGGTCAGGCCCAGCTCCTCCTCGTCGGTCTGGCCGGCCCAGAGGTCGGCCGAGGGGGCCTTGTCGATGATCGCTTCGGGGATGCCGAGGAAGGCGGCCAGTTGCCGCACCTGGGTTTTCAGCAGGTCGGCCAGGGGATTGAGGGCGCAGGCGTTGTCCCCGTACATCGTGGTGTAGCCGAGCATCGCCTCGGTCTTGTTCCCCGTGCCAAGGACCAGGGCGCCGAGCTGCTGGGAGGAATCATAGAGTACGGCCATCCGCTGGCGGGCCATCATGTTGCCCCGGCGGACCTGGTCCGCGTCGGGGCGCTCGGCGTAGAAGGCGTCCACCATGGGGGTAATGTCCACGGTGAAGGCGCTGATGCCCAGTTGGGCGGCCAGGTCCTCGGCGTCGCTCACATTTGCCGGGTTGCTCGAGCGGTAGGGCATGATCAGGGCGGTGACGTTCTCCGGGCCGATGGCGCGCACCGCCAGGGCGCAGGAGACCGCCGAGTCGATGCCGCCGGAGAGCCCCGCCACCAGGCGGGTGAAGCCGGCGGCGGCCAGCTCGTCGCGGATAAAGTCCTCGAGGCGCCGGGCCACGGTTTCGCAGTCGATCTTCAGGCTGTTTTCCCAGTCCATGGTGGTCCTCCAGACCCCGTCATCGCGGAGCCGTTGAAAACGGCGACGTGGCGATCTCGTGATGATATCTCGAAGCATGATCACGAGGTCGCTTCGTCGTTCCCCTCCAGGGAACTCCTCTCGAGGAAAAAATGAATATGAATGGGACCTGACCCCATCTTTATTCATTTGTTCCTTCCACATACGTCCAGCGACGTCCGCTGGTCGGGGGCTCGTGATGACGGGGTTGCTTCGTCGCGCCTGCGGCGCTTCTCGCCATGACGAGCGATAGGGCGACTGAAATTGTAGCACAACGGCGGGGACTGGACGCCATCTGATCGATGGCCGTAAATGTTGTAGAATCTGCCGTGGCGTTGTACAGTTCGCAGGTTACATCCAATACTTGGTATTGCCCTCGAGGATTCGCCCCTGATGCGCCGGAACCGCGTATTCAACCAGCTCCTGCCGCTCCTGCTGCTTTGCCTGCTGCTGGCGGGGGGGGCCGACCTTTTTGCCCAGATGAAGGTCGGCGGGAGGGGTGGCCAGGGGATGCAGCAGGGCGAGGAGGCCTTTCCCCCGCCGGACGAGGAGGACGAGGAGGAAGGGACGGGGCGGGCCCGCATCGGCCGCACCCACTACTCCGATCTGCTGCCCCTGGGGCCCAACGACATCGGCATCTACGCCCTCTTCCAGGAGCAGCCCTCCCCCGACGTCTGGGTCGGGTCGGGCTACGTGGACATCCGCTTCAAGGACACCCGGCTGCAGGCGGACAAGATCACCCTCTACCTGCTGACCAACGACGTGGTGGCCGAGGGCAACGTGGTCTTCGGCCTGCCGGGCCAGCAGGTCACCGGCCAGCGGGCCGAGATCAACATCGAGACCGGCCTGGGCACGCTATGGGAGAGCACCGGCTTCTTCTCCCCCGGGATCTACGTCACCGCCCGTGAGCTCGAGTATTACCAGACCAACTGGGTCCGCACCACGCAGGCCACCTTCACTTCCTGCGACCAGCCCACGCCCGACTGGAGCTTCAAGGTAAAGAAGTCGCGGCTGCACCTGGAAAACTACGCCTTTCTCACCTATCCGCGGTTCAAGATCAAGAAGGCCACGGTGCTTCCGCTGCCCTACCTCGTCTGGCCGATCAAGACCGAGCGCAGCACCGGGTTCCTCTTCCCCAGCATCGGCATGTCGCAGAGCCGCGGTTTTCATGCCGGCATCAACTTCTTCTGGGCCATCAATGACAGTGCCGACGTGAACATGCGCTACGACTACTACACCAAGTGGGGCCACGGGGTCGGCGCCATCGCCCGTTACTATGTCGGCCCGTACGGCAGCGGGTTCTTCGACGGCTACATGCTGCAGGATGATATTGAAAACAAGACACGCTGGAAGATCGACTACACCCATATCCAGGATCTGCTCTACGACTGGCGTGTCGGGGCCAACGTCGACCTGAACAGCGATTTCGACTTCAACCGCGAATATTCTTCGGACTTCGCCACGTTCTCCAAGCGGTCGACCTTCGCCGAGTTCTATGCCTCGCGCAGCTGGTCCCAGTACTCGCTCAACGCGGTGGCCCAGACCCGCGAGACCAGCTACCTCACCGGCGACCAGTCGAGCGTGGAGAACCGCGAGTTGCCCAGCATCGATTTCGAGGGGCGGAAGCAGCGACTGTGGGGCTCGCCGGTCTACCTCGAGTTCGACAGCTCCTTCGGTAATCTCTACATCAACGATTACCGCAACGAGCGCACGTTCAACCGTCTCGACCTTTCGCCGATCCTCAGCGTGCCGATCAAGAAGATCCCCTGGCTGAAGGTCAACCCCGAGATCGGATACCGCTACACCCTTTACGACCACCAGGTGCCGGTGGATGAGAAGGGCAAGCCGGACCAGTCGGCCGACCTGCTCAAGGACCGTCTGACGCGCAAGTACTTCTTTTCCTCCGTGGAGTTCGTCGGGCCGTCCTTCTCCAGGATTTTCGAGACCCCGCGAAACTTCTATTCGCCGAAGTTCAAGCACCTCATCGAGCCGCAATTCTCCTACAACTTCATCTCCACCGTGGACAATGCGTCCTCGGTGCCCTATTACGACTACGGCGACACGGTGCTCGAGGTAAACGAGGTGCAATACGGCCTGGTCAATCGCATCTTCTCCAAGCGCAAAGTAACCGACGAGGGCCAGGCGGTGAGCCACGAGTTCTTCACGCTGGGGATTTCGCAGAAATACTCCCTCGATCCCGATCTGGCCACCTCCTACGGCCGGCGTTTCAACCCGCGCACCGGTAACTTCGTCGAGGACCCCGACCTGGTCAAGCGGACGTCTCCACTGAATATCCGCATCAAGCTCGCGCCAACGAGGATGTATTCTCTCCAATACGATTTCCAGTACGACACCGACCTGAGCATGGTGGTGGAGCGGCGGGCCAGCCTGCGCCTGCGCAAGCCGAAAGCCTACTTCGCGTCGATCTCCTACAACGAGGACCCGATCTACGAGCGACGCACGATGATGGGCGCCGTCGGCGTCGAGCTGTTCGATGAGCGGATCCGCGCCGAGGCGGCCACCCAGTACGACTTCGACAACCAGTACTTCCCCCGCGAGCAATACCGATTCGTCTACTTTGGCCAGTGTTACAGCTTCCAGATCGAATACCTCAACTACAGCTACGACCCGGGCGACGCCCTGGGCACCGGCTATTCCGACCGGCGGATCGAGGCCTCGCTCACCCTGACCCACATCGGCGACATCTTCCGCTTCCGCGATCGCACCGACAACTCGGAATAGTTCTGGGACATTCCTGCGTTTACACGGTTCTGATTGTGGACAGGCAGAACCGCAAGCAGACCCCCTGAACCCGAGACCTGCATGTCTCATCTCCGCACGCCTCTCTGCACATTCCCTGGGCCCGGGAACGCATAAACGCAAGTACGTCCCCTGCGTCAAATTGACACCCTCCCTGCCAGTTGATAGATTTCAATCAATCGGGGGCTGATCTGGAGTGACGACAAGGGAGGACAAGGCGTGGAATACGGGAAAATACTCGTTGTGGGCGCCGGGGGGATGCTGGGTCAGGACCTGGTGGACCACCTCCGCGAGCAGCTGGGCGGGGCGGGCGAAGTGCACGCCGCCGACCTCGAGCAGTTCGATATCACCAACCGTGAAGCCGCCCTGGCCTGGGTGGGCCGGCTCGGCCCGGACCTCGTCATCAACTGCGCCGCGTACACCAACGTGGACGGGGCCGAGGAGCACCGCGAAGCCGCCTTCGCCGTGAACCGCGATGGCGCGGGCAACGCCGCCGAGGCGGCGGCCGCGGCCGGCGCCGACTTCTACCATGTCTCCACCGACTTCATCTTCGACGGCACCAAGGACGGGGAGTATCTCGAGGAGGACGAGCCCAACCCGCTGTCGGTCTACGGGGCCTCCAAGTGGGAGGGCGAACTGGCCGTGAGGGAACGGCACCCCGCACCGGTGATCATCCGCATCTCCTGGCTCTTCGGCCCCCGGGGCAAGAATTTCGTACAGACCATGCTCAACCTGGGCCAGACCCGCGATGAGCTGAAGGTGGTCCACGACGAGGTGGGCCGCCCGACCTACACCCGCGACCTCTGCCGCTGGATCTGGTCGATCATGGAGGCCCGGCCCAAAGCTGAAACGATCAACGCCGGAAACAGCGGCCACTGCAGCTGGTTCGAGTTCGCCTCCCGGTCCATCGAGGAGGGCGGCCTGGCCAGGAAGGTCACGGTTCGGCCCACCACGGCCGCCGAGTGGGGCGCACCGGCCCCCCGCCCGCCCGCTTCCGTTCTCTCCCTGAGGAAGCTCACAGAGATGATCGGTTACGCCCCCCGTCACTGGGAAGAGGCACTCAAGGATTACATTCAATCGATCGAAACGTAGTATACGGCCGTTGATGCCGTCGCCATCACCGGATCCAGCCGGAAGGGCGTTGTTTTCAAAGGGGTTGCGAGATGAGAGCGCTGATCACCGGTATCGCCGGCTTTGCCGGCAGCCACCTCACCGGATTGCTGCTGGACAGCGGCTGCGAGGTCACCGGCATCTCCTATCCCGGGTTCCCCCTGCACCGCATCTCCGGCCACCTCGACCGCATCGACCTTTTCCAGGCCGACATCCTCTCCACCCAGGAAATGGAGGAGGTCTTCCGCATCAGCCGGCCCGAGCGGGTCTACCACCTGGCGGCCGTAAGCAGCGTCCGCCAGTCCTGGGAAAACCGCAAGCTGACCATGGAGACCAACGTCCTCGGCACGATGAACGTGCTCGAGGCGGCCCGCGGGATGGCCGTGCCGCCGCGGGTGCTGGTGGTCAGCACTTCGGAGGTCTACGGCACGGTACCCGAGGAGGACCAGCCGGTGCTCGAGCAGTACCCCATGCTGCCGGCCAGCCCCTATGCGGCGAGCAAGTCGGCGATGGAGCTGCTCGGCTACCAGTACTCCGCCGGCGAAGGCGTGCACACGGTGATTGTCCGGGCCTTCAACCACACCGGCCCGGGCCAGGAACAGGGCTTCGTCTGTTCCAGCTTCGCCCGGCAGATCGCCCGGGCGGAGAAAGGGCTCTGCGAGCCGGTGCTCGAAGTGGGGAACCTCGAAGCGCGCCGTGACTTCAGCGACGTGCGCGACATGGTGGGCGCCTACCACGCGGCGCTGGAAAACGGCCGCTCCGGCGGGCTCTACAACATCTGCTCCGGCCGGGCCCATTCCATCGAAGACCTGTTGAACCTGCTGCTGGGGATGAGCTCGACGAAGCTCGAAGTGCGCCAGTCCCCGGAACTGATGCGGCCGGTGGACATCCCGCTCATTCTCGGCTCGAACCGCCGGTTTGCCGAGGAAGTGGGCTGGGAGCCGTCGATCCCCATCGAGCGGACACTCGAGGATCTTCTCGACCACTGGCGCGAACAGGTGTGACCGAACCCAGGAAGGTGGTGCTGATGAGCAAGGCCGGCCATGCCCACCCGGATAAAGCCGAAATCATCAACGCCCTGCTGCGGGCGTCCCGATCGGTGCTGCACTCCACCAGCTTCGAGCTGACGGCGAGGAACATCTTCGACGAAGCCTGCCGGCTCACCGGTGCCTGCTCGGGTTACGTGGCGCTGCTCAGCGAGGGCGGCGAGGAGAACGAGGTGCTCTTCCTCGAGGCCGGGGGCCTGCCCTGCACCGTCGATCCCGACCTGCCGATGCCGATCCGCGGCCTGCGCGAGGTGGCCTACCTCGAGAACCGCGTGGTCTACGACAACGATTTCATGAACAGCAAGTGGGTCGAGTTCATGCCCGAAGGCCACGTGGCGATGCGCAACGTGATGTTCGCGCCGCTGGTCATCGAGGGCAAGACCCGGGGGATCATGGGGCTGGCCAACAAGGACGGTGATTTTTCGCCCCACGACGCCGAGATGGCCGGGGCCCTCGGCGAGTTCTGCGCCATCGCCCTGCGCAACAGCCGCACCCTGGACGAGCTGCGGCACACCGTGGCCGGCCTGAAAAAGGCCCTGGCCGAGGTGAAGACCCTGCGCGGCCTCATCCCCATCTGCTCCTCGTGCAAGAACGTCAAGGATGAAGAAGGCTCCTGGCAGCAGGTGGAGGCCTACGTCCGGGAGCACTCCGATGCGGAATTCACCCACGGGCTCTGCGAAGGCTGCTACGCCGACCTGATGGCCGAGGCCGACGACATCGAGGAGGGGGAGACGCCGTAGCCCCGATTTTCGGAGGACCGACCCATGCCCCACATTCAGACATCCGATCAGGAGACCCTGGACCTCGGTTTCGGAGGCTGCACGTGCAACTGGGGCGCGCACATCGCCGGGTTGTACGAGACGACGGCCGAGCGGGACGGGATCATTTTCGGCTTTCTCCATCGCGGGGATCTGGACGGCGACCTCCAGCTCTATGCGCCGTCCGAGCGCCCGATTGACCAATTTCACGATGACTACACGGCACGGTTCCCCGACTGTGCCGGACATACCCGATCCGCCGGCAGGTTTCGCATCATCCCGGCAAGGGAGCTCTATTACCCCGACGGCACGTTCTCGCCCTGGGACATGGACCGCGGGCTGGACGCGTTCTACACCGAGAGCCGGCAGGACGGCGGAAGGAACATTCGCGCCACGGCCGAGATGTGCTGGGCACTGCACAGCGTCCCCGGGGCGGAGCACCTGATGGCCTACGAGGCCCGGTTGAATTTTTTTATTCCCGGTAAGCCCTGGATCTCGATCTGCCTCTACGACGTGACCAGGTTCTCGGGAAAGATCATCATGCAGGTCCTCCAGACCCACCCCTACGTGTTCAACGGCGGTGTGATCACCGAAAACCCGTATTACCAGGACCCGGCCCGGTGGCTGGCGGCGAACGCCCCGGAGTTCCTCAACGAAAACAGGCCCGCCGAATGACCCTCTCCAACCATCCCTCCCACGACCTTTTGCTGCTGCTGCTCAACCTGGCCCAGCAGAAGTCGGCGGAGCGGGTACGAGCGACATTCATCGACGCCGCCGCCTCGATCTTTGCCCCGCTGCGTATCCGCTGGCTCGATCCGGGTGAGGTGTTCGACGGCGAGGTGGCCCCCGTGGCCACCCTGCACCGAGAGTATGGCCGCATCGCGGCGATCCCCTCGGAGCGGTCCTCGGCGGTTGATGCGCTGCCCCTGCTGCAAAATGCCGCGGGCATGCTGGCGGTGATCCTGGAAAAGCTGGAAGCGGACAGGCTGCTGGCCAGCGAGAAGCTGCTGCTCGAGGAACTGGTTGACGCCAGGACCACCGAACTCAGCAAGGTCAACGCGGAACTCGAACGGCAGTCGATCGAACTCGACGAGAGCCGGAACTTCCTGGCCAGTGTGGCCGACACAACGCCGGACCTGCTCTATGTCTACGACCTCGAGGAAAAGCGGAACATCTACATCAACCGCGAACTGATCAACCTGTTCGGCTACACGCCGCAGCAGATCCACGAGATGGGGGGCCGGGTGATGGAAATCATCATGCACCCGGACGATCTTGAGGCCGTTTTCCGGCACCACGAGGTCCTGAGGACCGTGGGTGACGAGGTTCTCGAACTCGACTACCGGATGAAGGAGGCGGACGGATCGTGGCGCTGGCTGCGCAGCCGGGACAAGGCCTACCTGCGGAACGAGGACGGGACGGTAAAGCAGATCATTGGCGTGGCCAGTGATATCACCGCGAGAAAAGCGGCCGAGACGGCGCGGCGCGAGAGCGAGCTGAATCTGCAGAAAGCCCAGCGGCTGACCCATATCGGCAGCTGGTGCTGGGACCTGGGCACGGACATGGTCGAGTGTTCCGAAGAGATGCTCAGGATGTGGGGTTTAGCGCCGGGGCAGAAGACGCTGGCCTTGTCCGATGCCCTGGAGCGGATTCACGAGGAAGACCGGCAGCGGGTGGAGGAGGCCATCCGCGGTGCCCTGAGCAAAGGATATGAATACGACCTGGAGTTCCGTCTCGTCATCCCGGACCGGGGCGTGCGCATTGTCCACGGCCTCGGGGAAGTGGTTTTTGACGATGACGGCACACCGGTGACCATGCGCGGCACCAGCCAGGATATCACCGAACGGAAGCAGGCCGAGCAGGCGTTGCGAGCGAGCGAGCAGCTGCTGCGCACCATCGCCGAGAACTACCCCAGGTCCTACCTCTCGATCATCGAACGTGATCTGACGGTCGGCTATTCGACCGGCCAGGAGTTCAAACGTCAGGGGCTCGACCCCGATCAGTTTGTCGGCATGACCGTGGAGCAGGTCTTCGGCGATCACGCACCGTTCGTTCTCCAGCGCTACGAAAAGACCTTCGCCGGTGAGGAACAGGTGTTCGAGCTGATCATCGGTGATCAGCATCAGCTGTACAAAACCGTCCCGCTCGTCGCTGGTGACGGATCCATCCCCCAGATCCTCACCGTTGTCGAGAATGTCACCGAGCAAAAGGAAGCAGAGCAGGCGCTGCGGGTCAGCGAAGCGAAGTTCCGCACCTACGTCACATCGGCGCCATTGGGGATCTTCATCGCCGATGCCGAGGCCCGCTACCTGGAGGTCAACGCGGCGGCCTGCGGGATGACCGGCTACACCGAGGCTGAACTGCTGGGGATGTCGATCCCCGACCTGCTGCCGCCGGGGGTGCCGGTGGTGAATTTTCAGAAGCTGAAGGAGGCGGGCCGAACCAGCCACGAAACGGTCCTGGTGCGCAAGGACGGCTCGCCTTTCGATGCCCGGATCGACGCCACCGCCCTTCCCGACGGCCGGTTCATGGCCTTCGTCTCCGACATCACCGAGCGCAAGCAGGCGGAACAGGCGCTGCGGGAGAGTGAAAGCCGGCTGGAGCTGGCGATCCACGGGGCCAACCTCGGCATGTGGGACTGGGACATCCCCACCGGCCACGTGACCCTAAGTGATCGCTGGTACCAGATGCTGGGCTACGAGCCCGGTGAACTGGCGCATGATTTCACTACCTGGGATTCCCTGCTCCACCCCGAGGACAAGCCGGGAGTGCTCGAGATACTCGAACAGCACTTCGAGGACGACTCCGTCGAATACGACGTGGTCTTCCGCTTCAAGGCCAGGGCCGGCGACTGGCGTTGGATCAACGCCCGGGGGCGGGTCGTCGAGTGGGACGGGGACGGCTCCCCCCTGCGCATGGTGGGCACGCACCTCGACATCACCCGGCGCATGGAAGCCGAGAAGGCGAGGACGCAGCTCGAGGACCAGCTGCACCAGTCACAGAAGATGGAGGCGGTGGGCCGGCTGGCCGGGGGCGTGGCTCACGACTTCAACAATATCCTCACCGGTATCCTCGGGTTCGCCGAACTGGCGCAGTCGGCCCTCGGCGCCGGCGACCCGGTGCACGCCGACCTGGAGGAGATCCGCAAGGCCGCCGGCCGGGCGGCGGACCTCACCGCCCAGCTGCTCGCCTTCTCCCGCAAGCAGATCATCAACCCCCGGGTGATCCAGCCCAATGACGTGCTGCAGAACTCGCAGCGCATGCTCGAACGGATTATCGGCGAGGATGTCGAGCTGCGCTTCCGCCCGACGCGGGACCTCTGGCGGATCAAGGCCGACACCGGGCAGCTGGACCAGATCCTGGTCAACCTGGCGGTCAACGCCCGCGACGCCATGCCCGACGGGGGCATGCTGACCATCGAGACGCAGAATGCGGTCATCGACGGGGCGTACTGCCGGCTTTACGAGGGCGCCGTGCCGGGGGACTACGCCATGCTCGTGGTGAGCGACAGCGGCCACGGCATGGATGCGGAAACCCTGGAGCACATCTTCGAGCCCTTCTACTCCACCAAGGACAAGGACCGGGGTACGGGACTGGGGCTCTCCACGGTCTATGGCATCATGATGCAGAACAAGGGCTTCATCAACGTCTCCTCCGCGCCTGATCAAGGGACGGTATTCAAGATCTACTTCCCGGCGGTGATCGATGAGCCCGAGGAGGAATTCCCGGTTCAGCTCGTTGCCCAGGCCACCGGAAGCGAGACGATCCTGCTCGTGGAGGACGAGGAGATGGTGCGCCGCCTGGCGACGAAGATCCTCGAGAAACACGGCTACAATGTGATCGAGAAGGAGAACGGGGGGATGGCCTTCATGTGGGCCGAGCAGAACGACGACCGTGTCGACCTGCTGCTCACCGACGTGATCATGCCGGGGATGAACGGGAGGGATCTGCTGGGGCGGCTCCAACAGAAGCGGCCGGGCCTCAAAGCGCTCTTCATGTCCGGGTACACGGAAGATGTCATCGCCAACCACGGCGTGCTCGAGAAAGACACCGAGTTCATCCAGAAGCCGTTCAACGTGGCCACGCTCACCGCCCGGGTGCGGGAGGCGCTCGACCGCTGATCCCCGCGCTCCGTTCTTCCGCCCGCCGTTCACTTCGGACAGCCGCCGGGCCAGGCCTTGCATGCGGGCCGAGGGCCGCAGGTCCAGCTCGATCCGCCGCGCCAGGAAGATGAGGGTCCACCGGGGAATCCCTATCCTTCAGAGAGTGGTTTCACTCCCTCGGCCGAGGATATCAATCCGCTTCCGGTCCTTTTCAAATTCGACGAATGAGCCGATACGTCTGGTGTGGGAGCGGTGTCCGCCTGCGGGACCGTCCCGCCGGAGTACGGGGAACGGGTTTTTGATAGGGGAATAGCCGGATGATCATTCCGCTCGGCCATGACCAGACCGAGGTACGGCGGCTGCCGTGGGTCACCTTCACCATCATGGGCCTCTGTGTGCTGGTCCACCTGCTGGTGACCTTTGCCCCGGGGATCAGCGAAAGCGAGATCGGCCAGGATCTCACCGAGGCGGTGGAATACTGGATGACCCACCCCTGGCTCGAGCTGCCGCCGCGGCTGCAGGAGGACCTGCTGGCCGGTTTTCCCGAGGAGGAATTTGAAGCCTGGCGCTCGGTACTCGAACAGACCGCCGGGGCTCGTCCAGCGGCCACGGTGATGGCCGAGCAGCAGGTCAGACTCGACGAGCTGGTGGAGAAGAGCTTCGCCGGTATCGAGTCACTGCCGCTCTACAAGTACGGCCTGGTGCCGGACCGCCCGTCCACCCTGACCCTCTTCACGCACATGTTCCTCCACGTGGGCTGGCTGCACCTGCTGGGCAACCTCTTCTTCCTCTATCTCACCGGACCGTTCATCGAGGACGTCTGGGGCCGCCCGGTCTTTCTCGGTTTCTATTTGCTGGGGGGGCTGGTCTCGGGCGGCCTTTTCGCCATGCGCTATGCCGACCTGAACATCCCGCTGGTCGGGGCCTCGGGAGCCATCGCCGCCTGCATGGGCGCCTTCCTCATCCGCTACTGGCACATCAACATCAAGTTCTTCTACTGGATCGGATTCTTCTTCCGCGGGACGTTCAAGGCACCGGCCTGGCTCATGCTGCCCCTCTGGCTGCTCCGCGAGCTTTTCGCCGCGACGATGATGGACTCCATCGATCCCAGCGGCCGCAGCGGCGGCACCGCCTTCTGGGCCCATGTCTGGGGGTTCGGCTTCGGTGCGGGCGTCGCCCTGGCCATGAAGGGCCTGAAAATCGAGGAGCGCTTCATCCACAAGGCCATCGAGGCCAAGACCACGGTGGTGAACAACGCGCTGCTGGCCGAGGCGATGGAGGCCCAGGATGCCGGCCGGACCGACGAGGCGATGACCATGCTCGGCGACGAGGTGAAGCGCAGCCCGGGCAATGCTGAAGCGGTGCTCGCGCTCTGGGGTGTGGCCACGGCCGCGTCGCGGGTCGACGAGGCGGTACCGGCGATGCAACGGCTGCTGCGCGAGGAGGTGCGGTCGGGTGAGCTGGACCTGGCGCTGACCCACCGCGCCGAGCTGGCCGAACTGGCGCCGGACGCCCCGGTCGAGCCGGCGGTGGAGATGCGGCTGGCCGAGCACCTGCTTCGGGACGATCAGCCGGACCAGGCCGGCACCCTGCTGCACAATGCCCTGGGCCGGTTGCCCGGGGACGCCTCTTCGGGGATGCTGACCCGCCTGGCACGACTGGCCTGCCGCGCCAATTCCGGGATCGGCCTGGCCGCCCTGGAACGGGCCCTGGACCACCCGGAGCTTCCCGGGGACGTGCGCGAGGAGCTGGCCAAACAGCAGACGCTGCTCGCCGCCCGGCAGCCGGCGGTGGCCGGTCCGGAGGAGGCTTTTACGGACGGTCCCACGGCGGTGATGGATGAGGACGGGATCTCGATTCCCGGCTACGAGCCGACATCCCTGGCCACGGAAGAATCCGGTGACGACACGCCTGCCCCTGCACCGGCGGCCGGGGAACCGCCTTCTGCTGCGGCGTTCATCCCCGCCGTGGGCGGCGATGCGCCGGTGGACCCGACGGTTTTCGAAGGGTTCCCGTCATCGGACGGCATCGAGGAGGCTGGCCCCGATTGGACGACCGGGGTCCCGCCGGTGGGCGGGGATGCCGGCCCACCGCACCCGGTGTCGACACCGGAATCGGGGGTCACCGTCGGTGAACGGCCGCTGGAACTGACCTCGGGGATATCGATCGAAACGGCTGGTGACGGCGACGGCGAGGTCGCCGAGGACCAGGGATTCATCGACGAGGGGATGCTTGGCGGGAGCGGGCCGGTGCTGGATGAGAATTACGTGGTTGGCGGCGACCGGCCCGAGGAGATGGAGGCCGCGCCGGCCCAGGCGGAGCAGGCGGCGGCGCTGGGGCTCGAACTGTCACCGGCACTGGCCGACGAGCCGGAGACCATCATCGAGCCGAGACCAGGGGTGGTTAACGATCTGCCCCGGCTCGGCGAACACCCGGGGGCCGAACGGCCGGGCCCGGTTCCATCACAGGATTCACCGGTGCCGGAAAAGCCCGCTGCCGGAGGACCGGCCTCGCTGCGCACCCCGGGAACCGCCGTCGAAACCGCCCCGGAGCCGGCGGCCCCGACATCCGTGATGCCGGAAACCGCTGATCCGCCGACAGCCGGAGGACCGGCCTCGCTGCGCACCCCGGGAACCATCCCCGAAGCGGCGGCCCCGGCGTCCGTGATGCCGGAAACCGCTGATCCGCCGACAGCCGGAGGACCGGCCTCGCTGCGCACCCCGGGAACCATCCCCGAAGCGGCGGCCCCGGCGTCCGCGTCACCGTCCGCGCCGGCCAAACAGCTGGAACGGCATCCGGCCGAAGCGCTGGGCCTTAACGGCCGGCGGATGACCCTTAACGTGGAGGGGCGCGGCCCCTCGGCCCTCGGGCTGGACAAGGTGCGGGCGGTTTCAACGGCGGTGATCAGGCCACCGGGCCGCCCGGCATCAATCGTCATCGACCTGCTGCTCGATCCTCCCTGGGCCACCGGCGCCCGTCTGCGCGTGGTGCGCATGAGCAGCGACAACCTCGACCCCGCGAAGATCATCCCCGAGGCGCCCAATTCGGCGGCAGCCCTGCGCATGATGATCGACCGGCTGCTGGCCGGCAGCCAGGGCATCCCCCTGCCCGACAGCCGGGCGGTGAAGGGCAAGCCGTTCCGGGAGTTCTCGTCCCTCGGCGAATACGAACGGGAAATCCTCAAAGCCTCCTGATAAGCCCGGAGATATTGCGGTCCTTCTGCTGCGGGACCGGATAGAACCACTCCCCGTGATGGCGAGGCGCTGAGCAAATGAATAAAGATGGGGCCAGGTCCCATTCATATTCGTTCGTTCCTTTGGAGGAGCCCGCGAAGCGGGTGACGTGGCAACCTCGTGACCAGGCATGAGGCACCGTCACGAGATCGCAGTGTCGGTGAGTGTCGTGCTCCGGGCGTTTGCGTTGATCGCCGAAAACGTGGATTATTGTCGGGTTATGGGCAAATCCTCGAAACGGAAACGGAACAAGGGGAAACCCGAAGCGGCGCCGGTCTTGGCGGCCGCCGCGGTACACGGTGCGCACCGCTGGTCCGGCCTGGCGGTGATCGGCCTGGCCCTGGCCGTGCGACTGGTCGGGCTGGCGGAGATCGCACCATCCCCCCTCATGGCCTGTCCGGCGCCGGACTCGGAATACTACATCCGCATCGGGGCCGAACTGCGCGAGGCCGGCCTGTGGAGCGGCGGTGATTTCCTGATCAACCCGCTCTACACCATTCTTGTCGGTTGGCTGCAGTGGATGGTCGGGCTGTCGGGCATTCGCCTGCTGCAGATCGCCCTCGGCGTTCTCACCGCCTGGATGATCTACCGTATCGGGGCCAGGGTCTTCGGCGAGCGGGCGGGGCTGTTCGCCGGGTTCGCTTATGCCCTCTACCCCATGGCCGCCCTCTTCACCCTGACCCTCGTGCCGGCGACCTTTGCCATGGCCGGATGCGCCGGGGCGGTGCTGCTGGCCCTGCGTACGGGTCCGGGGGGGCGGGCGGCGCCGGCCCTGGCCGTCGGCCTGCTGCTCGGCCTCACCACCCTGACCCGGCCAAACCTGCTGCTCTGGGCCGGGGCTTTCGTGATCTGGTACTGGCTGGTGGCGCCACGGGCCGCCAGGTGGAAACCGGTCCTGCTGCTGGTCCTCGGCGTGGCGCTGCCGCTCACGGTCAATGCCGCCCGGAACTATTCGGTCTCGGGTGAGCCGATCCTCATCGCCTCCAACGGGGGGATCAACTTCTATTTCGGCAACTATCCGGGATGCACCGCCGCCTTTTCCACCCCGCACGGTTTTCCCGATACGCCGCTGGAGCAATTGGCGGCGGCCCGCCAGCGCGCTGAAGCCGAAACCGGCCGGGAAATGGGGCCCTCGGAGGTCTCCAGCTACTGGTTCAACCGTGGCCTGGAAAACCTCGCGGCGCATCCCGCCCAGTCGATCCGGCTCTGGGCCGGAAAGACGGCGCTGATGTTCAATGCCCGGGAGTTGCCGATCAATGAAGGCCTCGTGGAGTTCGGGCACTTCTCCCGGCTGTTCGCCATCCCCTTTCCCTGGCTCGGCCTGGTGATCCCGCTGAGCCTCACCGGCCTCTTCTTCGCCATTCCGGGACGGGTCGGCCGGCCGGGGCTCTGGCTGCTGCTCCTCGTGCTGGCCGCCCACTTCGCCGGCCTGGTCCCCTTCTTCGTCTCCAGCCGGCACCGCTTGCCCCAGCTGGTCGCCCTGCTGCCCTTTGCCGGCATGGCCGTTTTCGAACTGCACCGGCGGTGGAAGGAAAAGGAGACCCGGCGGCTGATGCAGGGGCTGGTCGTGCTGGCCGTGGCGGCGATCGTCTGCTGGGTGCCGCTGACCCCGGACGTGGATCATCATGCGTACAACCGGCTGGGCTGCATCTTCCTCGAAGTCGAGGAATACACCCGGGCCGAGGAGATGCTGCGGCGGGCGATGACCATGGACCCCGGTTTCGCGGATGCCCATTTCAACCTGGGGGTGACGATGACCCGGCTCTCCAGGGCCGACGAGGCCATGGCCGCGTACCAGCGGGTGCTGGCCCTCGAGCCGGACCACCGGGAGACGCTGCTCAATATCAGCTCCCACCTCTACCGCAGCGGCCGGCTCCAGGAGGCCGAGGGGCGATACCTGGAGCTGCTGCGGCTCCATCCCGATTTTGCCACGGCGCACTACAACCTGGCGCTCATCCGGGCCCGCACCGGTCGCCAGCTCGAAGCACTTGCCGGGTTCACGGACGTCATCCGCCTCGATCCCGGCCACGCCATGGCCCACCTCCAGTCGGGCCTGATCCTCAAGAACGACACCGCCCGGTCCGAACTGGCCGCCACCCACTTTCGGACATATCTCCGCCTGGAGCCGCAGGGGCGCCATGCCGCCATGGCCCGGACCGAGCTGGCGAAACTCACCCCTGCCGCCGGCCCATGATGGCGGCATAAAAAAACACCGCCCGCGAACGGGCGGCGTTCATTCGGCCTGATCTCGAAGCGGGGGCGGTTATTCCTTCGATTGCCTGTCGAGGATCGCCTCGATCTGGTCCATCACCTCGTTCATCACCTGCACCGTGGCCCGGTAGGGTTCGGGAGCGGTGAGGTCCACGCCGGCCTTCTTCACCAGCTCCACCGAGTAGTCGCTGGAGCCTGCGCTGAGGAACTCCATGTAGCGTTCCAGCGCCCCTTCCTCGCCGTTGAGGATCTTCTGCGCCAGCGCGGTGGAAGCGACGAAGCTGGTGGAGTACTGGTAGACGTAGAAGTTGTAGTAGAAGTGGCGGATGTAGGCCCACTCGGCGTTGTAGAGCGGGTTGATCGTCATCACGCCTTCGTCGTGGCCGTGGTAGCGGCGCAGCAGCTCGCCGTAGATCTCGTTCAGCTTGTCACCGGTAAGCGCCTCGCCCTGTTCCACCAGCTCGTGGATTTTCAGCTCGAACTCGGCGAACATGGTCTGGCGGTAGAAGGTGCCGCGCAGGTTGTCGAGGTAGCTGCCGAGCAGGAAGAGTTTCTCCTCGTCGCTCTTCGCGTTTTTCATCATGTGGTCGTTGAGCAGCGCTTCGTTGAGCGTCGAGGCGATCTCGGCGACGAAGATGGTGTAGTCGGCCGTGGGGTAGGGCTGGGTCTTGTTCGAGAAATACGTCTGCATCGCGTGGCCGCACTCGTGGGCCAGCGTGGAGAGGCTGTTGTAGTCGTCGACGTAGTTGAGCAGCATGTAGGGGTGCACGTCGTAGGCCGAGCCGCTCATGTAGGCCCCGCTCCGCTTGCCGGTGCCGGGGTAGACGTCGATCCAGCGCGAGTCGATGCCGTTGGCCAGCGCGTTGACGTACTCATCGCCCAGCGGGGCCAGCGATTCGAGCATCAGCTTCACGCCCTCGTCGTAGGGGAAGTCCATCTGCACTTCCTTCACGATGGGCGGGTAGATGTCGTAGTAGTGGATCTCGTCCAGGCCGAGCATGCGCTGGCGCAGCTTGAGGTAGCGGTGCAGCGTGGGCAGGCTGGCGTTCACCTCGCGCACCAGGGTGTGGTACACGTCGGTGGGGATGTTTGCGCTGTCCAGGGCCGAGGCCAGCGCCGACTCGTAGTTGCGCACCCTGGTGTAGAAGATGTCGCGCTTCACCGCGGCGTAGAGGCTGGCGCCCAGGGTGCGGTTGTACTCGTTGAAGGCGGTCCAGAACGTGTCGAAAACGGCGATGCGGTCCTCGCGCACCGGTGAGCTGCGGTGCCGGGTGTAGGCCGACTGGTCCAGCCGCACCTCTTCGCCGGTGGAGAGCTTCATCGTGGGGTAGGGCATGTCGGCGCCGACGAAGATGCCGTAGAGGTCGAAGGGGGCGCCGGCGATGAGCGAAGCGTTGGCGATCACTTCCTCTTCGCCCTGGCCCAGTGTGTGCTCGCGCCGGCGCTGCAGGTCGTCGAGGATCATGCGGTAGTCGGCGAGTTTCGGCTCTTCGGAAAGGAAGCCCTTTATCACTTCGGGATCCAGGGCCAGCACCTCGGGGTCGATGAAGGACGTGGCCGCGCCGAGGGTGGTGCCCACCTGGCCGATCTCCTGTTTCATGGCCAGCGGGCCCGACTCCCGGGTGTCGGTGTCCGAGTTGAGGCTGGCGTAGGTGCGCAGCCGGGCATATTCCCTGGTGATATCGGCGATGAGACCGAAGGCCTCGGCCATCACCGAGGCGGATTCACCCAGGCGGCCGCGGTAGGCGTTGATCTCGGGGATGCGCGCCTCCAGAGCGGTCTTGGCCTTCTCCCAGGCCTCGTCGTTGGGGTAGAGGTCGGTGAGATCCCAGGTGTACTTCGTGTCTTTCATCTGTGCCTCGTCGGAAGCGCACACCGGTGCCGTCGGTGCGGCGAGCAGGGTGAGCAGCAGGGCCGCCAGGGTCAGCGGGATGGCATTACGGGTCTTCATGCGTCTTCACCTCTCGTGATGCGACCTCGCCGCGTCGTGCCGCTACGGGCCAGGTCATCTCAGATGGAACCTATCAACTTCATAATCAATGTCTTAGCGTTCATCGAAGAACCCCATTTATACTGGTTCATGAAAATCTTGTCAAGAAATCACTTGTTTCGGCGGCGGGGAATGCCTACTCATGTGATATAGTACGCGTCCGTTGTATTGATTCTTTCGCGGCCCCAATACGGCTGTTCTTACCAGATCTTGCGGAGCAGACTGACGATGACTAAGCAGACCCGACGCACTATGTTCCTCTCCCTGGCCCTCCTCCTTGCCGCCGGCACGGGCCCGATTTTCGCCGAGACGGTGACCATCGGCGGCCACGGCGACCTGAGCCTCAACCGGCCCTTCTGCGGCACGTGAAGCAACAACATCAGGTACCAGGTACTGGTGCTTCCCGACGAGCTTCCCGGCCGCTGCGAACTGAAGGGCATCCAGTTCTTCGCCAACCACGACTCGTTCCACAACGGCGTTTTCGATGAGATCCAGTTCTTCGCCGCCCACAGCTACCAGGACCGGCTGGGCACGGCCTTCACGTCAAACTACGTCTACGGGCTTCCCTCGCAGGTCTACTACCGCGAAAGCGAGGACATCAAGTTTACCGTGGG
>Ga0180430_10001512_pt1 | contig 22450 bp, 14 predicted proteins | sample SS_ome_9_FD_132999 | JGI IMG/M metagenome (GOLD analysis project Ga0180430, IMG submission 132999) | Hypersaline lake sediment archaeal communities from the Salton Sea, California, USA - SS_1_S_2 metaG | ecosystem: Environmental > Aquatic > Non-marine Saline and Alkaline > Hypersaline >... | reverse complement strand
CCGGCCCACCATGATCGGTGCCAGCACGCGGGATGCGACCTTTCCCATCGAAGGCACCTGGGAGTTGTTTCGCGAGGCAAAGCGGTTCTACTCCCGCCTCGGGTATCCGGAGCGGGTGGATCTCAGCGAGCCGGATCTCCGTCATGGAATGTATCTGCCCCATCGGGAGGTGGCGGCCCGCTGGATGCATCGATGGCTGATCGGCGGGGACAGGGACATTCGCGAGGTGAAACTCGAGAACCTGCCGGATCCCATCAGCGACGAACAATGGCTAAAGTTGAGTGAGGGAGACTGGACCCAGGAGGAACTCTACTGTTCTCCCGAGGGCCAGGTACTGCTGATGCCGGGAGAGCGATCCGCGTTCGAGATCAATGCCGAGCTCGAACGGGACCTGCGGGCTGACCGGGAGGCCCGATGGCGAAGCCTTTCCGCGAAAGAGAAACGAGCGCTGGTGCGGAAGGTGATTGGGAGTCGATCGACGGACGACTCTCCGGTGTTCGAGACGGTCGGCACGATCCGGCGCGAGGGCTATCGCATGGATCGGGTCATTCTCCCCGGATCGGAGAACCACATCGACCTGCCGGGGCTGCTCTTCGTGCCGAACGAGACACCGGATTCGGCCCCGATACTCTATCTTCACGGGGAGAGCATGAAGGCGGACGCCGGACCGGGCGGTCCGATCGAGAAACTGGTGCGCGAAGGGCACACCGTCCTCGCCGCCGAGCTTTCCGGGATTGGTGAAACGGAGACGGGCCACGGAAAACCGGACTATGCCCGGGGGCGTTTCGGCCCGGATATCCAGGAAATCTACCTGGCTTACCTCCTCGGAAAAACCTACGTCGGGATGCGGGTCGAAGATGTGGATCGCTGGACGGCCGCGCTCCGTGCGTTCCGTGGCACCGAGACCATTGTGCTTCAGGCCTTCGGCGAGGCAGGGGTCCCGGCGCTTCATGCGGCGGCGCTCGAGTCGGACCGGTATCGGCGGGTGCAGATCCGGGGAATGATTTCTTCGTGGGCGGACGTGGTGGCTTCGCCGGCGAATCTCAATCAGCTCGTCAACGCGGTCCACGGCGCGCTCGGGCAGTACGATCTGCCCGACCTCATCGAGTTGGCCGGACCGGACAAGATCACGATCGAGGAATCAACCGATGCCGAAGGAAATGCGAACGACGGCGAAAGAAAGAAATGACCGCGTGCGGAGGCAGCAGGGCGCCTCGATTTCGACGAAGTGTCGGGTCGTGATCGGTGTCCTTTTCGCGGGCTTCTCCCTCTCCCCGGTCGATGTGGCGGCCCAGAAAGCGAAGCCGATCTTCCAGGCCGGGGCAGCCACCAGCGACATCACCCCGTTCCTGGGAACGGACCTGATCGGAGGCTTCGCGCCTCGAGGGGCCGCGTATATCCACGATCCGCTTCTGGCCCGGTGCCTCGTGCTGGATGATGGGAAGACCCGGATCGCCATTGTCATCATCGACAACGTGAAGTTTCCGACTGAGATTCACGGGCCGACGAAGCGACGGATCGAGGAAACGACCGGACTTCCGCCGGAGAATGTTCTCATCGCGGGAACCCACACGCACTCGGCTCCCAGCCTGAGGGGGAAGAGTTACCTGGAACTGGATGAGCCTCTCGACGAATACCAGCAGTTCGTGATTCGGCGGATCACCGACGGAGTTCGGCAGGCGGTCGCCCACCTGGAGCCCGCGAGGATCGGGTGGGGCAGCAGCGACGTTCCCCGGCATGTCTTCAACCGGCGGTGGCTTCTCAAGGACGGCGAAACGGTGACGAGTCCCTACGGCGAACAGGAACGGGCCGCCATGAATCCGGGCCGCTATCTCGACCGCCTCGACAAGCCGGCCGGTCCGGTGAATCCGCGGGTCTATTTCCTTTCGGTCGACTCTCTCGATGGGCGGCCGATTGCCCTGCTCGCGAACTATTGGCTTCACTATGTGGGCGGAACCGGGAGCGGTCACGTTTCCGCCGATTACTTCGGCGTCTTCGGGCGCCGTATCGGGGAACTGATGGCGAGTCCGGAACAGGATCCACCCTTTGTCGGCATTCTCAGCAACGGAGCCAGCGGAGACATCAACAACAACGACTACGCGAACTACGGAAAGCCCGGGCGCAAGCGATACGAGCGCTACGAGAAGATGCGGGAGGTGGCCGATGACCTGGCGCGCGAAGTGGTCCGAGCCAGGGAGACGATCGAGTACCACGACTGGGTCCCGCTCGGCGCGACAGCCGAAGTCGTGACCCTGCGGCGGCGCCGTCCGACCCCGGCGGAGGTGAGGAGGGCGGAAGAAACGCTCGAGGTGTCCGATCCCGGTCTCGTGGAGTCACTCGATTTCCGGAAGCGGGCGATCTTTGCCCGCCGTGCGATCGAGGCGGCGGACTGGCCGGAGACGGCCGAGATTTTCGTGCAGGCCCTGCGGATCGGGGAGTTGGGAATGGCAGCGCTTCCGTTTGAGGTGTTCTGCGAAATCGGGCTCGAGATCGAGGAGCGAAGTCCCTTTCCCGACACCTTCGTGATGGCACTGGCCAACGGAGGATTCGGCTACCTGCCGTCCCCCCGTCAGCACGAACTGGGGGGATACGAGACCTGGCTGACGGTCGCGCATACGGAAGAGGAGTCCTCCCCCAAGCTGGTGGCAAAGCTGATGGAGCTGTTCGCCGACCTGCGGGAGTGAGGAGTCTCCGAAAGACCGAAGCGAATTGAATGAGCGTTTTTCCGGTCGTCTGATCCAACCCGACGAACCGAACGCGCCACACCGAAGAGCAGAATACCAAGACCGTGAAGGAGGGCGAAGCCGACCTCCCTACCCCGGAGATTATCCGCAAGCACGACATTCGGCTCGCTCCTCTCGCCCGGGTGTACGAAAGCAGGCCGAATCGCAGTCCCAGTCTTCGCCGTCCATCCTGATCAGGGCCCGATTCGGAAAAGGTGTTTCCGTCCGCGAATGTAGAAGCTGTCACCGACCACTGCCGGCGTGCAGGACGCGTCCTCTCCGAGGACGGACTGCCCGAGAATCTTCAATTCGCGGCCGGGTTTGAGAATGTGCATCGTCCCGCTGCGGTCCAGCAGGTGGACTCTCCCGTCCGCCAGGATCGGGGAGGCATAGAAACCGTCATCCGCATATTCGGTCCAGAGTTCCTCCCCGGTCCTGGCATCGAAACAGGCAAAGGCACCGTCATCGGCCCCGCAGTAGAGCAGCCCTTCGTGGAGCAGGGGTGTCGAGACCCCGGGCTTGGAGAAGCCGCTTTCCCACACGATCTCCCGGGTCTTCACGTCGATCGCGCTGAGATTGGCGGAATCCGCGGAGACGTAGACGAGCCCTTCACCGTAGACCGGGACTGAGGTCACCTCGCCGTATCGGAGACAATCGCGCCGCCAGAGTTCTTTGCCGGATGCCAGATCGTAGGATACCACCGTCGGTTCGGCCGCGAGAATCACTTCCTCGCAGTCGCCGATCGTCGCGACCCTCGGCATCGACCACGAAGGGCCGAATTCCCGTTCCGTCTTCCAGCGTTTTGCCCCCGTCGCCACATCCAGAGCGGCGACATACCCGAGATTCCGCTGATCATACTGGATCAACAAGGTGTCGCCGTGGGTCACCAGCGACGAGGCATGGCCGTAGGGGTTGTCCGGTTTTCCGAGATTCTTCGACCAGACCGGGTTTCCCTCGAGATCGAAGGCGGCGAGGTCGCCATTCGCAAAGCTCGCGAAGATCCGCACGCCGTCCGTCGCCATCGTCGATGCCGCGTAGCCGGTTTCCTCACCGACACGAACATCCTCGGGGGACCCGGGTATGTTCTCCACTCCCCTCTCCCATATGATCTCACCACTTTCGGAATGGATGCAGTAGACCACCCGGGTCGATGCGTCGGCACCGGTCAGGTAGAGTTTTCCCTCCCAGTAAATCGGCGAACTGTAGCCGGGCAGCGGAATCCGGGTCTTCCACTTGATTCCCTCGCCCGTCTCGCCATTCCAACTCGTCAACAGGCCCGTGGCTGGTGAAACGTTGGCCGCCGGGCCCAAGAGGTTGGGCCAGTTCTCCAGGCGATCGGCCTCGGAGGCAATCCGCCGCCCTTCCCGACTCTCGGCAGACTCCGCTGCGCTGACCTCACTCGCTTCGGGATCCGCCGCAGTTCCTACTTCCGTCAAAGAAGCAAGCGCCACCACAAGAAGCCCCACCGTGGCGAACGCCTTACCCCTACCATGGATGTTCCCCGATCGATCCGCTTTCGCTTCGACCGGGATGTTTTTAGGCGAGACAGTCTGACAGGTCTCCATCTTCTAGAATCAGTGACGGCCACAACTCGACCGCCGACAAGCGGACAAGAACAGGCGGCCTTTGGAAAGCCGCCCGATGATCATGACGTCCATTCAGCCGGCTTCGATGCGCGATGAAAGGCGGGCCAAGGTCACCGTAAGGTGACGTCCTCGTCGGTGCTGCTGAAAGAGGCGCCCCGGGAGGGGCGGGCGCTGCCCGGCGGAAAAGGGAAGCTCTCTCCGTTTCAGCTGGAGGGCTGCTTCGCCCTTTCCGGTCCCTTGGCGCGCAACTTTTCGAGTTTGCCCTTCACGTCCTTGAACCCATCGCGAGAACGGATCGCCTTGTATCCGAGGACACCGAGTTCCTTTTCGATCGCATGATCGAAGATGACCATGATCGGCAGGCCGCTGTTGGCGGCATCACTCGCGTAGGAATCCTGGACCGGCTCCGGGGTGAGGTGGAGATTCGAACCGTCGATGAAGACGATCACCGTTTCGTCCTTCACTGCATTGATTGCCGTCAAACTGGCGGCGTTGGAGGGGCCTCACGTGGAGCCCGGTTCCATCAGGAGAAAAGAGATGCCCTTTTTCCCTTCGGCGGCTTCCTTCTTGACCCCGTCGAGATTCTCGAGGTCTTCGAAGAAAATGACGTAGTCCGGAACGATCAACGGTTCCGCGGCGGGGAGTGCCGACACTCCAATCAGGGATGCTAGGACCAGAGCTATTCTCATGGCTCCAGAATCGCCAGAGATCCGGCCAGGATCAAGCTCGAAATGATACGCGAGACGGGATTCCCGTCGATGCCGGGAGGTGCCGGAACCTTTCCAGGCTTCCCGGTCGTTCACCAGCCGTCCGGCAAATCGTCGAGCGTTTCCCGGAGAATGCCGCGGATCGCCCTCTTTTCGGTGTCGGGAAGATAGGCAAAATCCGGGTCCGGATCTTCGATACGGATCGCTTCGTCGAGAAGCTGGTAGACGCGCTGCCGGAAGAGATCGGAAGTCGCCTGGAAAACGTCGCTATAGATCAGGTAGCTGCAACGGTGCTGGAAAAGCCGGGTTTCCAGGTCGAGATCCTTCAGCGAGATCCCGTTCGATGCTTCCCTGCGATCGGCGAGAAAATCCTCGCGATACTGGGGATCGACCCGGATCCCTCCCGCCGGAAACTCCGCCTCATCGGCAAACAACAGGTAGCGAACGAGTTCCTCGGCAAGGTCGTGAAGCACGGCGACTTCCTCCGGCTTGATTTTCCCCTTCCCGAAATGCTGATAGGTCCGCGCCCGGTAGGTGGCTTCCAGAACCAGGTTCATGAATCCCGACTGGTGCTCGAGGAGCAGGTGCGGAAGGATGTCGCTGGTCTCGGCGGGATACGCGGACCAATCGAATTCCGTGCCCGGCTCGATCACTTCGGTGACGATCTTCTCTCCGACTTTCTGGCCGATCAGGTTGCCCTTGTGGTCGGAGATACCCGGATCCCCGGTCACATGCCAGCCGCCAAAGCGCTCGCTGAACGGAATCTGGTGCCCGATCTGCTTGTCGCGATACGATACGAGCTTGCCCCAGTTGGGGCCGGGAATCACCGAACGCATCGAGAGACCGGGGATGCGCCGGGTATCGGCGACGGCGTGACAGTTCATGCAGCGGCCCGACCGCTCGATCACCGGAAGTTCGTCGCTTTTCGGCTTGTCGAAGATGTAGAAGATTCCTCCCAGGTCCGGATCGAGCGAAATCACTTCGACTTTTCCGCCGGGAATGTAACCGATGTAGACGTCCTCGTTGAAATACACCGCCCGGGGATTGCTCCCCGAGATATGCCGCGTCTGCAGGCTGGTCCGGGAGAAAACCAGCAACTGGGAACTGGCCGGCACGTCAAGATGCTCCAGCAGGCTGGCGATGAATGCCTTTCCACTGCGCTTGTCGAGTTCGCGTTTTCCGGATTCGAAATCCTCGATCAACCGGGTGAACGGATCGTTGAGTTCCCGGGTGTGGTAGTCATGGGCCGGACTGTAGGGGTCGGAAAAATTGGTATCCTGTCCGATGGACGACAGCGCCACGGACACAAAGAGGAAAATCGGAACGTGAATTTTCTTCATCGGATCGGAGCATCACCCAGCGAAAGCGCGAACACAACTCCCGGAATTCCGCTGTCTGGTCGATCCGGCGTAGGATTGAAGACAGGTGAGAATTGCCGTCAACTTTCCGTGAGTGCGGCTCTTTCCCCCCTGCACTCCCTCCTACCCGCGGCGATGTGCGGTGATAGAGGTGGGGGGTGAAGAAGCGAATTCCGGACCGGAATCCCGGATTGACGCCGAAAAATGGAATTCCCATAGTCCCCGACATGATCCCGATCGACCTCACCGGAAAGAACGCTATCGTCACAGGAGGTGGCCAGGGATTGGGAATGGCGACAGCAACACTGCTTCACCAGGCTGGCGCACGAGTCGCTCTCTCGTATTTTGAGGAGGGAGAAGGAAAGAACCGCGCCATTGCCGAAACAGCGTCGGAAACCCTGGGAAACGGAGCACTCGCCGTGGAGGGTGACGTGCGTTCGCCCGATTCTGTCCGGGACATGTTCAACACGGTAGGCCGTGACCTCGGGCCTATCGACATCGTCGTCAACAACGCGGCCATTCTCCGCGACCGGACCATCCGAAAAATGGACGAAGCCGAGTGGGCCGCTGTCATCGAAACAAACCTGACGGGCGTCTACCACGTCTGCAAGGAGGCTGCCGAGCAGATCTCGGATGGGGGGCGAGTCGTCAACATGGCGTCGATCTCCGGTTTCGTCGGCTTCTTCGGCCAGGCGAACTATTCCTCCGCAAAGGCTGGCGTCGTGGGACTGACCAAGGTGCTGAGCAAGGAACTGGCGCGACGCGGCATCACGGTCAACGCGGTCGCACCCGGAGTCGCTCTCACCGAGATGGGCAAATCCATCCCGGAAGGTGCCCGCGAAGAAATGCTGAAGCAGATTCCCCTGGGACGATTCGCCGAACCCGAGGAGATCGCCCGCGCCGTCCTCTTCTTCTGCAGTCCGCTGGCCGACTACGTAACCGGTCACACGCTTCATGTGAACGGCGGCTGGTACGGATGAGTGCTCCGCGGGACGAGACGATCTGTTCTGCGGATGAAGCTGTCTCGCTGATTCAGAACGGCGATACGCTCGTCTGCGGCGGCTTCGTCGGGGCGGCCCATCCCGAGGGATTGACCAGCGCACTCGAGAAGCGTTTCCTCGCGTCGGGGTCCCCCAACAATCTCACGCTTCTCTATGGTGCCGGGCAAGGAGATGGCAAGGAACGCGGGCTCAATCATCTTGCGCATGAGAATCTCGTCAGCCGGGTGATCGGAGGCCACTGGGGGCTCGCGCCGGGACTTGGGAAACTCGCGATCGAAAACCGGATCGAAGCGTGGAACTTCCCCCAGGGCGTGATCTGTCACCTGCTTCGGGACATCGCGGCCGGCAAACCGGGATGCCTCACCCACGTCGGTCTCGGAACCTTCATCGACCCCATCCACGGTGGGGGAAAACTCAACGAACGAACCGAGGACGAACTCGTCGAACGAATCGAGCTGGACGGTCGGACCTGGCTCTTCTATCGAAGCTTCCCGGTCCACGTAGGTTTCATCCGCGCCACCTCGGCCGATCCGAAGGGAAACCTGGGAATGGACGAGGAAGCCATCAACGGAGAAGTCCTCGCGATCGCTCAGGCCGTCCACAATTCCGGCGGCACCGTGATCGCCCAGGTGAAACGACTCGACAACGATCCGATCGCGCCGCACTCCGTCCACGTCCCGGGTATCCTCGTCGATCGCATCGTCGTCGCCGAGGGGAGCGACCACGACCAGACCTTTGCCGTCTCCTCACATCCCGCCTTCTACTCCCCTCTCCCGTCCGGAGCATCACGGGATCCATTCGGTTCCGTTCCGGTCGGAGCCCGCAGGGTGATCGCCTCGCGTGCCTGCGACGAGCTCCACCCCGGTGACATCGCCAATCTCGGGATCGGAATGCCGGAAGGAGTGGGTTCGGTCGCAGCCGAGCGCGATTTGCTCGACCAGATCACCTTGACCCTCGAGAGCGGACCGATCGGCGGAGTTCCCGCTGGCGGACTCAGCTTCGGCGCTTCGTCCCATCCCGACGCCATCATTGATCAGCCCGCGCAATTCGACTTCTACGACGGAGGGGGACTCGATTTCGCGGCCCTCGGCGCCGCACAGGTCGACGGTCTCGGCAATGTCAACGTCTCCCGATTCGGGTCACGCCTTGCCGGAGTCGGCGGATTTGTGAGCATTTCCCAGAACGCGAAGCGCCTCGTCTTCTGCGGAACCTTCACCTCCGACGGACTCGAGGTGCAACCTCGGGACGGCACACTCGAGATTCGAAGAGAAGGTCGAATCCGGAAGTTCGTTTCCGAGGTGGAGCAGGTTTCCTTTTCGGGCCCCTTGGCAGCGAACTCCGGTCGCCCCATTCTCTATGTTACCGAGCGCGCCGTGTTCCAACTCACTCCGGAGGGGATGGAGTTGATCGAGGTCGCTCCCGGGATCGATCTCCGGAAAGATGTGATCGACCAGATGAGCTTCTCTCCTATCATCAATCAGATCCAACCCATGGAGCCCCATCATTTTTCCTCATGAGAGAAGTCTGCATCGTTTCGGCCAAGCGAACTCCCTTCGGTCGTTTTCTCGGGTCTCTTTCCCGACTGACCGCCGTCGACCTCGCCTGCCATGCCGGCGACGCAGCCCTCGGGAGCCTCGATCGTTCTTCCATCGACCAGGTGATCATCGGGAACATTCTCTCTGCAGGCCAGGGTATGAACATGGCTCGGCAGGTGGGCGTCCGGCTCGGTATCCCCGTTTCCGCGACCGCGTTCACCGTCAACATGATGTGTGCCTCCGGGATGCAGGCGATCTCGCTGGCGACCCAAGCCATCGCTTCCGGCGAGTCCGAGACGATCCTGTGTGGTGGCAGTGAATCGATGAGCCAGGCGCCCCACCTCGTCCCTCGCTCTCGCACCGGTCTCAAGCTCGGAGACGGGAAGCTGGTCGATTCCATCCTCCGGGACGGGCTCGTGGACTCCTTCGACCATCGACACATGGCCCTGACGGCCGAAGCACTGGCCAGCGACTACTCCCTTTCCCGAGAAGAACAGGACGCCTTCGCCGCGACCTCCCAGGCGCGGGCGGCAGCCGCCGCGGAGAGCGGGATCTTCGCTGATGAACTGGCTCCACACGATCGGCTTGATCGAGATGAGCATCCTCGTCCCGAAACCACTGTGGAATCCCTGGGTTCCCTCGATCCCGCATTCGATTCCGACGGCAGCATCACCGCGGGCAATGCGTCCGGAATCAATGACGGCAGTGCCATGCTTCTTCTCACCTCGCGGGAGACGGCAGCGTCGCGGGGCTGGCCGAACCTCTGCGTCATCTCCGCCACGACCGCGGTCGGTTGCGAACCGGCACGAATGGGTCTTGGGCCCGTCCATGCCATTCGCAAGCTCGTCGATCGGGCGAATCTCCGTCTCGACGAATTCGACCAGATCGAGATCAATGAAGCTTTCGCGGCCCAGGTCCTGGCTTGCCTCCGGGAACTGGATCTACCCGGGGAACGGGTCAACCCCAACGGCGGTGCGATCGCCCTCGGTCATCCGATCGGAGCGAGCGGCTCCCGGATCGTCGCACACCTCGCGCATCGGATCGCCTCGGGCGATATCCGCAACGGTCTCGCAAGCGTTTGTGTGGGAGGCGGCATGGGTGCTGCAGTTTCCCTGACGAAACCCTAGCATTACAACTTTGTTCCACCCGAAACATGACCCCTCCCGGTGCCAACATCTCCTCCGACACGCAGAAAAACTCCGTTCGCCGCGTCGTTGTCGCGAGCTTCATCGGCACGACGATCGAGTGGTTCGACTTCTTCATCTACGGGACCGCCGCCGCACTGGTGTTCGGAGACCTCTTCTTTCCCAACGAGAGCGAGTTCGCGGGACGCATGGCCGCCTATGGCACCTTTGCGATCGGGTTCTTTGCTCGTCCGCTCGGGGGAGTCATCTTCGGACACTACGGCGATCGGATCGGGCGAAAGGCCATGCTCGTGACCACCCTCATGATGATGGGCCTGGCGACGTTTCTGATCGGAATCGTGCCAACCTACGAGACCATCGGAGTCGCTGCCCCCATTCTGCTCGTGTTGCTCCGGCTCGTCCAGGGGTTTGGGGTAGGCGGGGAATGGGGCGGAGCCGTTCTCATGGCCGTCGAACATGGCCACGAGGGCAAGCGGGGGTTCTATGGAAGTTGCGTTCAGATGGGAGTACCGGTCGGCCTCCTTCTCGCTGCCCTCGCCTTCGCCGTCTGCACGCGCCTGCCGGAAGAAGCGTTTCTCGCCTGGGGCTGGCGCATCCCCTTCCTCCTCGGCATCGTCCTGCTCGCAATCGGGATGTTCATCCGAATGCGGCTCTTCGAGAGTCCCCTCTTCGAGAAGGCTCAGAAGGAAGAGGGCGTTTCCACCCTGCCCATCGTCGAGGTCCTGAAGAAACACCCCAGGAATGTCCTCCTTGCCATGGGAGCCCGCTTCGCGGAGAACGCCTGCTTCTACATCTTCAGCGTATTCGTGCTCTCCTACGTAGTCGATCAACTGGGCCTGGAACGTTCGACCGTCCTCACCGGGGTGTGGATTGCGGCGGCGGTTCAGATTCTCGCCATTCCCGCGTTCGGCTACCTCTCCGACCATGTGGGTCGCCGACCGGTCTACCTGGGCGGGACGGTCTTCATCGCCCTCTTCGCCTCTCCCTTCTTCTGGATGCTGGACACGGGGACCGCACCGATCGTCTGGCTGGCAATCGTTCTCGGCCTGATCGGGCACGCCGCCATGTATGGTCCACAGGCGGCTTTCTTCTCCGAGCTGTTCGGCACCCGGGTTCGCTACAGCGGTGCTTCGATCGGCTACCAGCTGGCCTCTCCCCTCGCGGGAGGTCTTGCTCCCATGATCGCCACGGCTCTGCTCGAGTGGACAAACGGGAGACCATGGTCCGTCTCCCTCTACCTCGTCGGGACCGCTGTCATCACCCTCGTCGCCGTGATTCTCTCCACCGAGACCTTTCGTCACGATCTCGGGCGAAGGCACGACTGATCCGAGGATCACGCCAGGATCGGCTTCACCAGTTCGCCGTGCACATCGGTGAGACGGAAGCGCCGCCCCTGGAATCGGTAGGTAAGTCGCTCGTGATCGATCCCCAGCAGGTGCAGGACCGTTGCGTGGAGGTCGTGCACGTGAACCGGGTTCTCCGCGACGTTGTAGCTGTAGTCATCGGTCGCACCGTGGCTCATGCCGGGACGAATCCCGGCCCCGGCAAGAAAGATCGTGAAACACCGCGGGTGGTGGTCCCTTCCGTAATCGGTCTCCGTCAGGGTTCCCTGACAATACACCGTCCGGCCGAACTCCCCGCCCCAGATGACCAGGGTGTCGTCGAGCAGGCCTCGATTCTCCAGATCCCGGATCAGCGCCGCGGTGGGTTGATCGGTGTCGTAGGTCTGCCCGGCCAACTGTTTCGGAAGCCCCTTGTGCTGGTCCCATCCCATGTGAAACAGCTGCACGAAGCGGACGCCTCGCTCGCAGAGTCGCCGAGCGAGGATGCAGTTCGCGGCGTAGCTTCCCCGCTTCCGTGACTCGGGCCCATAGGCTTCGAAGACGGAGTCCGGTTCCGTGCTCAGATCGGTCAATTCCGGAACGGAAGACTGCATGCGGTAGGCGAGCTCGTACTGGGCGATCCTCGTTTCGATTTCCGGATCACCGAAGTCTTCCATCTTTCGCCGATTGATCGCCGCGATATCGTCGAGGATATCCCGACGCATCGAGCGATCGATCCCACTCGGATCATTGAGGTGAAGCACGGGATCCCCGACCCCCCGGAACTTGACGCCCTGGTGGGTGGTGGGAAGAAACCCGCTTCCCCAAAGGCGATCGTAGAGCGGCTGCCCGCCCGGCCGACCGGTGCCCGTGCTGGTCATGGCAACGAAAGCGGGCAGATCCTCGTTCTCACTTCCCAGCCCGTAACTCAACCAGCTCCCGATACTGGGACGTCCGGCAATCTGGGATCCGGTCTGGAAAAAGGTGATCGCCGGATCGTGATTGATCGCCTCGGTATGCATCGACTTGATGAAGCAAAGCTTGTCGGCGATGCCGGAAAGATGCGGCAGCAGTTCGCTCAACCAAGCGCCGGACTCCCCATACTGTTGAAACCCGAAGCGAGTCGGAGCGACCGGAAATCGCTTCTGTCCGACGGTCATGCCGGTGAGCCGCTGTCCCTGGCGAATGGAATCGGGCAGCTCCTCGTTGTATCGCTTCAGCAGACCCGGCTTGTAATCGAACAGGTCGAGCTGCGATGGCGCTCCCGACTGAAACAGGTAGATGACCCGCTTCGCTTTCGGAGCAAAATTGGGAAACAGTCCGCCATCCGCGGCCGCCTCGAGGTCGCGCGAAAGCAACGACGAGAGAGCCGCCGCGCCAAGTCCGGTAGCGGATTTTCCGAAGAATTGCCGCCTCGTCTCGAGACGCTTCGATTCGAGAAGAGGGTTCATTCCTTGGTTACTGTTTCATCGAGGTTGAGCAGCACGTTGGCTACCGTGGTGTAAGCGGCGAGTTCCGCCGCATCGAGATCATCGGCCCATTGCGACTTTCCGACAGAGATGAGAGCGGAGGCCGAATCACTGTCCCTCCGAAACCGCTCGAGACGCTCTCGATATCCCCTGGCGAGAATCTCGAGCACCTCCGGCTCCGGCTGACGGGCGAGAGCGAGCCGGAACCCCCAGGCAATGCGCTCTCCTTGCGTGGTTCCGCCTTCCCGCATCATGCGCTCCGCCATGAGCCGGGCCGCCTCGACGAACTGAGGATCGTTGAGGAGGTTCATCGCCTGCAAGGGGGTGTTGGTTCGCGTCAGGGATACGGAGCAGATCTCGCGACTGATACTGTCGAAATTCGTCATCGTCGGTGGTGGAACCGTTCGCCTCCAGAAGGTGTAGAGGCTGCGGCGGTAGAGTTCACTGCCTTGCCCCACCTCGTATTTCACGCCCTTGGCCGCGACCTCTTCCCAGAGCCCTTCCGGTTGATAGGGCATCACCGGTGGCCCGCCGATCGTTCGATCGAGTTGTCCACTCAGGGCCAGGGCCTGGTCTCGCAACAGATACCCGGACAACCGAAACCGCGGCCCCCGAGCGAGCAACCGGTTCGCTGGATCCAGCTCCCTTCCCTCCGAACTCACGACCGAGCTCTGCCGGTAGGTAGCGCTCAATACGATATCCTTGAGCAACTCCTTCGTATCCCAGCCATTCTCTCGATATTGGGACGCAAGCCAGTCGAGCAGATCCGGATGGGTGGGAAGCTCCCCCTGCGATCCAAAGTCCTCCGGAGTTCGCACGAGCCCGGCCCCAAACAACATCTGCCAGTAGCGGTTCACGATGACGCGCGCGGTGAGAGGATGCTCCGGAAGCAACAACCACTTCGCGAGCCCGAGTCGATTCTTCGGCAAGTCCCCCGGCATCGGCAGCAAGGAAGACGGCACGTTGGGAAGGAGCTTCTCCGACTTGTCGGGCTGATCGTAGGCCCCGCGTTCCAGCACCCAGGTATCACGTGGAGTCTCCATTTCCTCCATGATGCTCACCTTCGTGATCTTCTTTGCCTCGAAACCCTTGAGCTCGTTCTCCGCGGCCTGTGTCTCCTTGACCAGCGACTGGTAGGCCGGGTCGTTCCCTGCGAAATAATGATTGGAGAGGTAGGCATCGCGCCGCCCGTTCCGGGCGTTCGAAACCGTCGCGAGCGAGATGGGATCGCTTCTATGGAGCCAGGCGACCTGCTCCGGCGACAGTGCCTCGTGATACAGGCGAAGCTCGTCGAGAACGGTATTTGCCAGCAACTCGTCCCGGACGGACTTGTCAGAGGAAGCCCCTGACTCCGCCCCCACCAGGAGGTCGCCGTTCTGCTTTACAACCTGTTCCACCCGATCTGCCACCACGTGAACCTCGGCGGGCTTTCCGTTGAGAAAGAGGCCAACACCGGAAGCCTTTCCGGAACCGTCCCAACTCACCGCGACGTGGGAAAAAACCTTCAACGGAATCGTCGCCTGGCTGCGAACCTCGATCGAGCGACCCGCGGATCGATCTTTGTGCAATCGAAACCCGAGGTGAAAGGACCCGTCTTTCGCTTCGATCAGGCTGACCTGGTAGCCACCGGCGCTCCTGTCCGAAGAAACACGACTGAAGATCGGCCCTTCCGCACCCGCGACTTCGCGAGTCGGATTCACCCAGGCGGACCAGCTTCTCGGTTCATTCGACGTGAACTCTCCCCCCGCTTTCCCGAGATGCAGGTAGCCGCCCTGGAGCAGCTTGACTCCCTCTCCGAACTGCCCTTGCTCGTTCCCGGTCACTCGCCTCGCCGTGCCTTTCACGGTGGCGGGAGCTCCAGTCCTTCCCACACTGGCGGTTCGATTTTTCTCCAGGAGATCCAGGGGAAGATGAATGACAGGATCCGGGAGAGCGACAAAGCCCTTCTCCGACTTTGCAACCAGGGCCTGCTCATCGACCCAGCTTTGAAATTCCGTCTCGTGTGCGTCGATGTACCCGTCTCGTTTCGTGATCAGCTCCGTGACGCGCTTCTTCAATTCCTCGTGTTCCTCCTTTGTCCCACCCGTGTAGACGGACATGTTCGGAACCGGCGCAAGATCTCCATCCTTCCCCCGTTCGGGAATGTTGTGAAAAAACGCGTAGAGCTGGAAAAAGTCGCGCTGACTCAGGGGATCGTACTTGTGATCATGACAGCGGGCGCACCCCATCGTCAGCCCCATCCACACCGTCGAGGTGGTCTCTACGCGATCCGCCACGTATTCGACGAGAAACTCCTCGGGAATAATTCCCCCCTCGTCATTGATCCGGTGGTTGCGGTTGAAGGCAGTCGCAAGTCGCTGCTCCTCGGTCGCGTTCGGGAGGAGATCGCCCGCCAGCTGCTCGATCGTGAATTGATCGAAGGGAATGTTCTCGTTGTAGGCCCGGATCACCCAATCCCGCCAGGGCCACTGCGTCTTGGCACGATCGCCCTGGTACCCCCCGGTGTCCGCATACCGCGCGGCGTCAAGCCACGGGATCGCCATTCGTTCCCCGAAGTGCACGGAAGCGAGAAGCCGATCGACGACGGTTTCCCAGGCGGATTCCGACTCGTCCTCGAGAAAGGCTTCTACCTCCACGTGCGTCGGCGGAAGCCCGTTCAGATCCAGGGTCACCCGCCGGATCCACTGCTCCTTCGTCGCCATGGGCGAAGCACGCAGGGGCTCGTTCTCCAATCGCGCCCAGACGAATCGATCGAAATCGCGAAGTACCCACTGCTTTCCGGCATCCGACACCTCGGGCAGATCCGGTTTCTCGATCGGCTCGAATGACCAGTGCCGAGACCACGGCGCTCCTTCCTGAATCCACGCCTCGAGAATCTCTTTTTCCTTCTCTGTCAGGGAGAGCTTCGCCTTGGGCGGAGGCATCACCTCATCCGGATCGTCGGTCCGGATTCGAACGATCAACTCACTCGCCGCGGGATCCCCCGGAACGACGGCAGCATATCCTCCGAGGTCGGCTCGCATCGCATCTTCGCGATCGAGACGAAGATCGGACTTTCGCGTTTTCGGATCCGGTCCGTGGCAGGTAAAACAGCGATCCGAAAGAATGGAACGCGCCGCCCGATCGAGGTCGAGCGCACAGACCGAAGAAGCCGTCGCAGCAAACGCCGCGAGAAGGCACATCTTCGGCCAGGTGAGACGCGATCGGATCATCGAGGGATGATAGCCGGGGCACGTTCTCGATCGCGAGAGAATCCCGCCTCCCTCATTGCGCCCCTGCCTCTGTCGTCGCTACTGGAATGACGACGAGACGTCCCGCCGCATTTCTCGCGTAGATTCGACCATTCGCAATGACCGGCGCCGTCCAGCAGCGGCCGTCGATCACTCGGTGACGTGCGCGTGCCGAGAATCCCTCGGGCGATGCCTGACCGATCAACATCTCCCCCGTCTCGGTCAGCACAATGAGATCTGTTCCCGCTGCAATCACGCTGCCGTATTTCAGCTCAGAAAAGTGCCAACGCTTCTCTCCCGACTCGAGATCCAGACAGGTAAACTCGACCGGACGTCCCCGGTGTGCCGTACCATCGAAGCCGTAGAGAAAACCACCGATCAGGACCGAATTCCCCATGTGATTGCACATATTCTTGTTCTCGTAGATCTTCGTCAGGTCTCCGTCCGCAAATCGAAACAAGGCGCATCCCTTGTCGTAGCCGGTCGAAATAAAGAGGCGCCCGTCGCCGACGCGAAGCGGCGTCGTCGAATTGGTCTGAAAACTCGTTCGCCACATCGAAAATCCCAGTGTCGAGCCGTCGGCGGGATCGAGGATGACGAGTCCATCCGTTTTCAACGTGGCCAGAAACTCAGCTCCCCCCGACTCGAAGATCTGCGCCGTACCGTAGGCCGGACGATAGGTCTCGCTTTGCCAGCGCTTCTCTCCGGACAGCTTATCGAACGCGAAGGTAGCTCCCGCCTCCACGAGAACGAGATCTCCACGGATCAAGGCAGAACCGGTGAATCCCCACTCTGGTGCACGGTGCATTCCTGAGAGTTCCCTCATGCTGTGGCTCCAGAGGCGCTTTCCGGTCGCTGCCTCGTAGGCGTGAAACTGGCCATCCTTGCTGATCGTGTAGACGCGGTCTCCGTCCACGGTGGGAGTCGCTCCCGGTCCACCCTCGTGGAGATGGGGCATCAACTCAGCCGGATACGTATCCTTCCAGAGCACGCTCCCATCCTCTTCCGACAGGCACCAGACGGTCTCCATTCCACCCGCATGCCCCATCGAATAGACCCGCCCGCCAGCGACCGAAACCGTGGAAAAGCCAATCCCCAGTTCGGCCTTCCAGGCGACCTGGCCCAGGTCGATCCTTTCTGGCAGAATTTCGGTGCTTTTCCCGTCCGCGTTGGGACCGAGCCAATGCGGCCAGTCGGCAGCCGTGGAAGAAAGGCAACCAGCGATGATCGATAGAGGGAGAAGCACAGCGCGAGGATTCATGATGGGAAGAAATCGCATCCTACCTGCCCTCTCCTCACTCGAACAACACCTTTCCGATCTCCTACAGGTCGACCGGAGCTGCCCCCCTCCAACGCGGGACGATATGTGGTGACAACCGACCGAAGGAAGACAGCCCATCGCGACCCGTTCCCCGTCGTGGGGAGAAGCAGCCAGCTCTTCGACAGGTTCGTTCCCGGCAAGATCGAAATCCCGGGAGTCATTGACGAAGGGCTCGACCCTGTCAGGTGTCGGAGGCAACCCTGTCAGGTCGGAGTGAAGGCGCCGGATCAGCGTGACGCGATCCGCGTCCGGTGAAGGTTTCCATCCTTCGGACTCGAGGCGGGAAAGAACAAAGCGCTCGATCCACGTGGACCGCCACGATTCGGTCTTCACTTCTGGAACGGGAGGTTTCCCGGGCGAGACGCGGGCCCACGGTTCGGAGTAGGCGGCACCTTCCTCGATCCAGCGCGTCAGCAGGGCGAGTTACCCTCCGGTTTCACCTCCTTGTGGGGATCCTCCGGCGGCATCGGATCGTCCGGATCGGTGAGACGAAAAACAAACGCGTACTCGTCCGGCTTCCCCGAAACAATCGCCGCATATCCTCCGGGACCGGCTTGCGCGCCCTCGGCAGTGTCGAGCCGGAGGCCGGCTTTTCGCACATGCGAATCCGGGCCGCGGCAGAAGAAGCACTCGTCGGACCGGATCGGGCGAATGTCCCGATGGAAGTCAATCGGCCTCTTCGCTGATACCGTAGTCGATGTGCCAGGCTTCACTACCGGTTCCACCCACAATGCGCAGGCAGGGTAGACCAGGAGAAAAAGCCTGAGAGGCGACTTCACGCCAGGATTTCGGAAACGACACGGGAAGTTTCCACTCCGGTGAGTTTGTAGTCCAGCCCCTGAAAACGGAAGCTGAATCGTTCGTGATCGATACCGAGAAGATGCAGGGCCGTGGCGTGCAGGTCCTGAACATGAACCGGATTCTCGGCGACGTTGTAGCTGAACTCGTCGGTCGTTCCGAAGGTCGTTCCCGGTTTCACCCCTCCGCCCGCCATCCAGATCGTGAAGCAGCGCGGATGGTGATCGCGTCCCGCTTCGGGGCTGTCCCACTTTCCCTGGCCGGCAACACCGCGACCGAACTCACCACCCCAGATCACGAGGGTGTCGTCGAGGAGGCCGCGGAGTTTGAGATCCTTCACCAGCGCAGCGCTGGGTTGATCGGTGTCGCGACAGCGGGCCGTGCACCAGCTCGGGAGTCGGCTGTGATGATCCCAGTCGGGATGAAACAGCTGCACAAAGCGCACCCCGCGCTCAGCGAGCCGGCGGGCGAGAACGCAGTTGGCGGCGTAGCTTCCGGGGCGGCGCGAGTCGGGACCGTAGAGTTCGAAGGTGGACTCGGGTTCGTCGGAAAGATCGTTCAATTCCGGAATACTGGTCTGCATGCGGAACGCCATCTCGTATTGCCGGATGCGGGTCTCGATTTCCGGATCGCCGGATTGACGGAGTCGCATCTGATTCAGCTCGCCGAGCCCATCGATCATTCCACGACGAAGATGGCGGGGGAGGCCTTCCGGATCGCGGAGATAAAGAACGGGATCCTTCGCGTTGCGCAGCTTCACGCCCTGATACTGAGAGGGAAGAAATCCACTGCCCCAGTAGTGATCGTAAAGCGGCTGATCGCTGGGACGCTTCATCTTGGAAATGAGAACGAGGTAGTCCGGCAGATTCCGATTGCTGCTTCCGAGACCGTAGCTCGTCCACGCTCCGAAGCTGGGGCGTCCGGGGAGTTGGTGCCCGGTGAGAAAGCGCGTCATGGCCGGGGCGTGATTGATCTGATCAGTCACCATCGATTTGACGAAGCAGAGTTCATCCGCGATCGAGGCTGTGTGCGGAAGCCATTCGCTGACCGTCGCGCCGCTCTCCCCGTGTCGGCCGAACTCGGTGATCCCCGGAAGGATGAGCTGCTTCTGATTGCGCGTCATCGTGGTGAGGCGCTGGCCCTGCCGAATGCTGTCGGGAAGTTCCTTCCCGGCCCATTTCTTCAGTCCCGGTTTGTGGTCGAAGAGTTCAAGTTGGGATGGACCGCCCGACTGGGTCAGGAAGATGACCCGTTTGGCCTTCGGTGCGAAATGCGAGATTTCATCCTCGAGCGACGTAGCAGCAGAGGACTCGCGACCGAGCAACCCGCCCAGGGCGATCGCTCCGAGATTGACCCCGGATTGATTCAGGAAGGTCCGGCGACTGAGGGGAGAGAGAGACTCATTCATGGGTCATGGCTTCATCAAGATTCAACAAGAGGCTGGCCGTGGTCATCCACGCTGCGATCGTGGGCGCGGATTTCGCCGGTGGCGGGTCCTGCTGGCCGATGGTGGCAAACGTGACGGCTTCGTCCGGATGGCTCCGGTAGTGGTCGAGCGCTTTTCGCTGCTCGCGGAGAACGACCGTGGTTTCGTGGCTTTCAAGTTCACGGGAGAGGATCTGCCGGGCAAGCTCCTGGGCGGGCTCTTCCGTCTGGCAGGCCCTTTCGGCAAGCACCCGGGATGCTTCCAGCATCGTCGTGTCATTCATCAGGGTGAGCGCGTGAAGGGGGGTGTTGGTGCGCCGGGTCCGAACTTCGCAGACCCGTCGCTGCGCGCTGTCGAAGAGAAAAGTGGGGGCACTGGAACGGCGCCAGTAGGCGTAGACGGTGCGGCGATACTGGGCGGGACCGACGCTGGGAACGTAGGTTTTTCCTCCCATGAAGATTTCCTCCCAGACACCTTCGGGCTGCCATGGCTTTACCGGTGGTCCTCCTACCGCCGGATTGAGGAGACCGGACGCAGCGAGGGCGTTGTCGCGGATCATCCAGGCGGGAAGGCGAAAACGGGGAGCACGGGCGAGTAGCCGGTTCTCGGGATCAAGGTCACGCAGTTCCGGCGACGTGTCGCTGCTCTGGCGAAAGGTTTCGCTGGTCACGAGGAGTCGCAGGATGTGACGGAGGTTCCAGTCGTTTTCGACCAACTCCACCGCGAGCCAGTCGAGCAATTCAGGATGAGTGGGAGCTTCGCCCTGGAGCCCGAAGTCTTCCGGCGTCCGGACCAGTCCGTTTCCGAACACGAGTTGCCAGAGATGATTGGCGACGACGCGGGCTGTCAGCGGGTTATCGGGAGAGACGAGCCACTCGGCAAACTCGAGCCGCGACCCGGTCTTTTCGGCTGGCCAGTCGAGAACGGCCGGAAGAACGCCGGGTGGAACGATCTCTCCCTTGGCATCCCAGACCCCGCGCTCGAGAATGTGGGTGTCGCGGGGTTTCTCGCGTTCACCGAGAACCTGGACGTTCAATTTTCCGGCGGCCTTCCGGACCTCACCCAGTTGTCGCTGGGCTGCGACCGCCTTGTCCCGAACCGACTGGTATTCCTCATCTTCGAGAAGGAACTGTTCGAGGAGGCGATTGCGGAGATCACCCGGAATCTCGCCGGTGATGGCTGCCAGTTCTTCAAGGGGTGCCGGTTTCAAATTCCGGACAGCCTCGCCGCGCTGGTCGGTCGCGGAGATCCGGAAGCGGCCGATATTGGCGTCGCCGAGCGTCGAGCGGTGCAGGAGGACGAAGGTCAGGGATTCGTCGGGGAGAAGCGCGAGTGGTTCTGTCAGTTCGAAGACCGCGACGCGGGCACGAGCCTCCTCTTCCAACTCCGTGGTCCATCCGTTGCGGGGATCGTCATCGAGTGTGTCACGAACCTTGCCGTAGTTTCGCCCTTTGACATCCAGCTCGGCGTCGGCAACAGCGCCTCGCATCTCGATCTCCCGAACCTGGGATTCCCCCTTGCGTGACACGAGAAGCTTGACGTTTGTCAGGATGAATTTGCCCTCATCGCCGCGAGAGAAATGACCATTGGTGTGGGTCTCGTGGGGAAGCACTTCCAGCTTCCATCCGGTGATTCGTGAAAGGCCGCCCAGAGAGTCGTAGGTGATTCGATAGTCGTCCTGCCTTGGAATGGGACCGTGGGTCTGGATAGTTCCTTGAGGCTCCGCCTTGAATTCCGTGCCCTCCGCTGATTGCATCCGCTTCGGGTGCAGCGTTTGCCATGCCTGATACTCACGTGGCAATTTCGCCCGGGTTTCTTCCAGCCAGGGTGCAAACGCTTCGGAAGCCCGGGCCTTGGCCTCGCTGGATCGTTCCTGGGACTGATGGTGCCATTTTTCCGCCTCGACCACGGCGTGCTGCGCATGGGGGGACTGGAACGAGAGGTAGGGCTTGGCTTTCGTCCCGGCGGCACCGGTTTCGTCGATGCTGTTGAAGAAGGCGAAGAGACTGTAGTAGTCCTCTTGCGAAACCGGATCGAACTTGTGGTCGTGGCACTGGGTGCAGCCGAGAGTGAGTCCGAGCCAGACTGTTCCGGTGGTATTGACCCGATCGATCACATAGTCGATCCGGGATTCCTCGGGATCGCGACCGCCTTCGCCATTGGTCATGTGATTGCGGTGAAAGCAGGTCGCGAGAATCTGTTCGGGCGTGGCGTCGGGAAGAAGATCGCCGGCGAATTGCTCGATCGTGAATTGATCGAAGGGCTTGTTTTCCGCAAATGCGTCGATGACCCAGTCCCGCCAGGGCCAGTTGGTTCGCTCGCGGTCGCCCTGGTATCCGTCGGTGTCGGAATAGCGTGCCGCATCGAGCCACCACATCGCGAGGCGCTCGGCATGATGAGGAGACTTGAGCAGGCTGTTGACGAGTTCGTTCCAGGCGGACGGGCTCTCCTTCATGGTCGCTGCCGGAGGGAGCCCGGTCAGGGCGAAGGAAAGCCGCCGGTTTTGCACATGGGGCGGCGCAGGCGGTGAAGGTGACAGTCCTTGGGCGGTCAGTCGCTCCCGGATGAAGGCGTCGACGGGATGGGCCTCGCCAGCGGGGACAGCAGGGCGCTCCGGTTTTTCAAAAGCCCAGTGCTTCCCCCAGGGCGCACCCTGCTCGATCCAGCGCCGAATCAGCTTCTGCTCGGATGAGGTGAGCGGTTTTCGATGCGAATCCGGAGGCGGCATCAGCTCGTCTTCGTCTTCCGTGATCAATCGATACCAGAGTTCGCTGGCATCGAGGTCGCCCGGCTTGATGATGGCCACACCGTCCGCGTCGCGCTTTGCTT
>Ga0180430_10001510_pt1 | contig 22465 bp, 15 predicted proteins | sample SS_ome_9_FD_132999 | JGI IMG/M metagenome (GOLD analysis project Ga0180430, IMG submission 132999) | Hypersaline lake sediment archaeal communities from the Salton Sea, California, USA - SS_1_S_2 metaG | ecosystem: Environmental > Aquatic > Non-marine Saline and Alkaline > Hypersaline >... | reverse complement strand
CATCTAGGTTAGGATCGTAGATAAGCCCTTTCCAACCGTGTGTTGTTCTGGGTTTTTCACAGTAGACTCTCATAATAGGATAGAACGATCTACTTGAGATTTTTTTAAGCTCCTGACCATATTCAAACCCTTGTCTTTCATCATGAATAGAACAAGGACCAACGATAAGAGCAAAGCGCTCATCTTTGTTTGAAAAGATGTTTTTAGCAATAGTTCTTGATGACAAAACAAACTCTTTATTCTCTAAAGGAAAAAGAGTCTTTATTTCTTTTGGAGTTGGGAGTGCAGTTGAACAGATGTCAAGCATGTTGTTTTTCCATAAATCAATTTTTGATCTTAACTTTTTTTTGCAATCAATGAAAGATCAAACTTTTTAATGTATTTTCTTTTCTCATAAGCTATAGTAACCCCTTACTTTCGTAGGAAGCATCATATGAACAATCTTCACTTATTAAACTCTCTTCTTTGGAAGGGAGTGTTGATCTATTTATTTCTTTTTGTAGGGATCTACTTAACAATACGATTAAAAGGGCTTCAGTTTAGATACTTTTTTACCTCCCTTTATTTATCTTTTTCTAGAAAAGAAAGTGGAGGAAAAGGAGATATCACTCCTTTTCAATCCTTAATGACCTCATTAGCTGCAACCATTGGTATTGGAAGTATTACAGGGATGGCAACAGCTTTGATTGCAGGTGGTTTTGGAGCTATATTTTGGATGTGGGTTGTAAGTCTTTTAGGACTTATCATTAAATACTCAGAAGCATTGTTAGCAATTAAATATAGAGAGATTGACCATCGAAATGAAATGTGTGGTGGTCCTATGCAATACATAGAAAAAGGTCTTGGCTATAAAAAGCTTGCGGTTACGTTTGCTTTTTTTGGAGCTTGTGCGGCTTTTTTCGGAGGAAATGTAACACAGTCTCACTCTATTGCTGAAGCAGTCTATGAGCTAACAGAAACTCCAATGTATATTACAGGAATGATATTGGCTTTTTGTACAGCTATCGTAATTTTAGGAGGTATAAAAACACTTGGCAAGGTTAATGCTTATTTAGTGCCTATCATGGGGCTTACCTACTTTTTTGGAGGGATTATAGTTCTAGTTTTCCATATGGAAAATATATCAGGTGTTTTTAACAAGATTGTTTTAGAAGCATTTAACCTATCTTCTGCAGTAAGGGGAATTAGTGCAGTAGGTTTTATGCATGCGCTTCAGATGGGAATAGTTAGAGGGATTTGTTCTAATGAAGCAGGTCTTGGTTCAGCTCCGATCGCTGCAGCTGCAGCAAAAACAAAAAGCTCTATAAGACTTGCTCTTATCAATATGACAGGAGTCTTCTTATCAAGTTTTGTCGTTTGTACATTAACAGTATTAATTATTGGTGTAACAGGAGTATCTGAAAATACTTCTCTAAACGGAGCTCCTTTAGTTATGAGAGCATTTGAAACAACAATTCCCTATGGTAGTCTAGCTGTGACTTTAGGTATTTTGCTTTTTGGCTATTCTACTATTTTAGGTTGGTCATACTACGGAGAAAAATGTATCGAATATCTTTTTGGTGAAAGAGTGATCAAAGCTTATAGAGTGCTATTTATCGGTTTTGTATTTTTTGGTTCTTTATTAAAGCTTGAAGTTGTTTGGGCATTGGTGGATTTAACAAATGGTCTTATGGCACTACCAAATCTTTTAGCGGTATTTTTATTAACTCCTGTTCTTGTAAGAGAAACACAGCGTTTTGAAGGCTATTTTTCAAAGGTAAAAAAACGCAGGTTAAATTAAAAAAGTCCTCTTGTAAAATTTTTACTGCACAATAAATAAACTTTTTTGTATAACAAGGCTCTCCTTTTTTGGTGTTGTTTGGCCCTCATGCAAAGCATGGGGGTTTTTTTATTAGGAGGACTTTACTTTTACCCAGAGTTGTCTTGCAGAAGCTTCAGGCATAATAAAGTCTACATTATGAACTTTTGAACGATCTTTTCTTGTTTCAGCAAGAATTCTTTTATATGCATCTGTAACTTCAGTATCTTCTAACACATCTAATCTTGCAGGGAAGGTAAGAAAATAGTCGGTATTTTCTATAAACTTTTCTTTTTGGTAGATAAAGTTTAAAAACGTATAGGCAAGTTCATCTTTATCAGAAGCTTTTGGGATAGAGACATTTTCAATTGTAAGAAATGTCCCTTCGTTAGGAAGGACAAAGTCAATATCAGGATGATCTTTCATAGCTTTTAAGATAAAAGCAGAAGGAGAGAGTGCAACTTGGCAGTTTTTAGTAACTAGAAGGTAATCACCTCGTATCGCAGCATAGGCTTCTACCCAGTTTTTTTGATCTACTAAAAGGCTTGATAGTTCAGTATATTCTTGAGGTGATAATGACTCTTTTTTTCCATAAAGATAAAAACTAGCAAAAGAGATAGCTTCTATAGGGTCATTACTCATCGCTATTTTGTAGTCTACAAGATCTGTGTTAAAAATAAGATCCCAAGAAACTTGATCTTGTGGGATGTCGTTAAACTGTCTATTGATACCAAAACCAAATACTTCCCAGTCAAATGGAAGAGAATACTCATTGTCAGGATCAAAGTTTCTGTTTAGAAGAAAAGGATCTAGTTCATTAAAAAAATCGATTTTAGATTTATCGATTTTTTTAAGAAGATCATTTTTTGCTAAAATTTTTACAGCATAATCAGAAGGAGCGATAATATCATATCCCTTTCCTTTGGTTTTATTCATTTTAGCTATTAGTTCTTCATTTGTTTCATAGCTATGAACAACCACCTTTATGCCAGTAAGTTCTTCAAACTCATAAATAGCATCATATTGAAACTGCTCAGGCCAGGTAAAAAGATGTAGTGTGTTTTTATCATCATTAAATAATGATGAGTTTGTAGAGATTCTTAGACCTGAAAAGATCATAACTGCCCAGATAACACAAATAGCTATTCTAGAAAATATCTTACCCATTAAAACACCTTACTTCGGATTTTAGGAGTGAAAAACAAGATCACAAGAAGGCTACTAAATACTAAAATAAAAGCAGATAGGGCATTTACAATTGGAGAGATTCCAGATCTTAACATTGTCAACAGGTACAATGACAAAGTTTGAACACTTGTGCCAGCGGTAAAGTAAGATAAGATAAAGTCATCAAAAGATAAAATAAATACAAGAAGCCCCGTGGCTAAAATAGCAGGGCGCATATGAGGCAAAATAACTTTAAAAAAGGTTTGTGTTGAAGTTGCCCCTAAAGATAGAGAAGCTTCAACCAAACGAGGGTCAAGTTGACAGTATCGTGTGTATAAAATGGGAATAGTAAACCCTAAGCCAAGAACTGTATGAGCGATTATAAGTGTTGTAAATCCCAATGAAATATCAAAGAAGGTAAAGAAGCTAAGCAAACTTATCGCAAATAAAGATTCTGGAATAAGAAGATTGCTATAAAAAATAGGAACGGTTTTTTTTAGATTGCCTCCATTTGCTTTGAAAAACAGGAGTAATATACCCATAATTAGGCTAAGCAATGTAGATGTTATAGCAATAAACAAAGAGGTAAAAAATGAAGACCAAAGCTCTTCAGATTCAAATAGTTCTCGATACCAGTCTAGGGTAAACTCAGACCAAGGAGCTGGAAATCTTTGAGAGTTAAATGAGAAGACAACCAGTACTATAATTGGCAGATACAGGATAAAGAAAGTAAAAAGTGTTAGCAAAATTGCTAAAAAATTTGTTAGTTTGGTTTTTCTTGTCTTCATCTAAAACCTCTTTTGATCATCTTATTAAAAAGGTTGTAAATAATTATCCCGATAGTTAGCAAAACTAGTGCACTTAAGATCATAAATGCAGAGCCTAAAGTTTCTGTGTTATTACCTAAGACATATTGAGAGACCACATTTCCAACAAAATAATGTTTATCTCCACCCATAAGCTCTGGGATTATAAACTCTCCAAAAGCGGGGATAAATACTAAGAAAAATCCAGCTCGTATCGCTGGCATAGTAATTGGCAGAGTTACTTTAAAAAGAGTTTGGAACCTTGAGGCGCCAAGATCATAAGATGCTTCAATAAATCTCTTGTCAAATCTTTCTAGTGAAGAAACTATTGGTAATACCATAAAAGGAAAATAGCAATAAACCATCATCAAGACTATGGCAAAAATGGAGTTTAAAAAATGGATAGGCTCCGATATAGCTCCAACTGTAAGCAAGAAGGTATTTAAAAAGCCTTCTTGCTCTAAAACAAAAAACCATGCGTAAACATGTAATAAGATATTTGTCCAAAAAGGGACGATAAGAAAAAACAAGAAAAGGGACTTATACTTTTTGGCATGAAATATAATAAAATGAGCAAGAGGGTACGCTAGCAAAAAAGAGATTACGGCAATGGATAAAGATAGAGTTAATGATCTTAATATAATTGATAGATGAGTGGTAGAAAGTGAAGCTGAAAAGTTTTCTAAAGTAAAAGTAGAGGTTGTTGAATCTACAACTGAAGATAAGATCATTAATAAAATAGGAAGAAAAAAGAATAAGCACTGCCAGACAATAGCTGGAGATCCAATTAAAAAGAATTTTTCACGCCTGATTCTTTTTATCGCTTCCATAACTTAGTCCTTTAGTAGAATCACATTTTCTTGTTGCCAACAAAGATAAACTTCATCTTCATAGTCAATATCTTCTTGCGGAAAGTGTTCTTCATTTTGTTCAAAGACAACGATTTTTAAATTTTCATTTACTTGAACATGGTACTGTGTAGATCTTCCATAGTAGACAATCTGTTTTACAACACCTTTGATGGTGTTAGAAAAATTTTCTACCGGCTTTTTGGATATGTAGATTTTTTCAGGACGAAGGCTCATAGCAACTTCTTGTCCATCTTCCATCCAATCTTTTTTCTTTGGAATGTAAACTTTAAAAGTTCCAAGATTATCTATTGTAATTGTGTCTTTATTCAAGATTCCATAAAGCAGGTTTGTTGTTCCTACGAATTTTGCCACAAAAGAAGATACGGGAAACTCATAGATTTCTTCAGGTGTGCCAATTTGTTCTATATGACCATCTTGATTCATGATAGCCATTTGATCTGCTACTGTTAGGGCTTCAAATTGATCATGAGTTACGTAAATAAACGTAGTTTCAAGCTTATCCTGTAAATCAATAAGCTCAACTAACATCTTTTCTCTAAGTTTGAAATCTAGAGCAGCTAAAGGCTCATCTAAAAGTAACACCTCAGGCTCATTAATTACCGCTCTAGCAAGTGCTACTCGTTGTTGCTGACCTCCAGAAAGCTCAGAAGGGTATCTGTCCAAATGGTTTTCAAGGTGAAAAGAGGTAAGAATTTTTTTTACCCTTTTTTCAATCTCTTCTTTTGGCCTTTTTTGAATTTGGAGGCTATAGGCTACATTCTCAAAAACAGTTAAATGAGGAAATAAAGCATAATTTTGAAAAACTATATTAATTTTTCTTTCATTTACCGGAACATGAGTAATATCAGTGTTTCCAAGATAGATAGCTCCGCCATCTAGCTTTTCTAATCCAGCAATCAATCTTAATAAGGTGGTTTTTCCACAGCCAGAAGGACCCAATAGGGCAAAAAACTTCCCTGAGGGAATCGTCAAATCTACCTTGTTTAAGGTAATAGATTTGGTATAAGACTTTGATACCTCTTTAAGTGTTATGCTTCTCACAATAGCACCCTATAAAATATATTTTACTGAAAGAATACCTGTAAAAATTACAGGTTATTAGCGAACACTATTTTACTTTTCTTGAAACATTAAGAACAATTGTTTTTTGAGAAACTATAAAAAAACCATAAAGAAAAAATTTAAATAGAGATCTTACTTAGTTTCATTTTTATCTCTAAAAGCTTTCTTTTATTTTCTTCTAAAGAATGTTTGAGCTTTTCTACTACTTCGGGAGGAGCTCTATCTACAAACTCAGGGATACTAAGCTTTTTTTCCATAGACTCACTTTGAGAAATAAGTTTTTCTTGCTCTTTACCAAGTCTGATAATCTCTTTTTCTAAAAGGTGTTTTGGTAGAGGGATAAATAGTTTTATCTTTTCTAATACCGCACTAGCACCAAATTCTTTTGGTTCTTCAACGCTTTCATCATAAGTGATACTTAAGGTTTTTGTTAGAGCTAAAATAGCCTCTTTATTCTCTTTTGCAAGCTTATAAAACTCATCATCTTTTGATCCAAAAATACGAAGTTCTGTTTTCTCTTTTACTGGGATTTGCATCTGCCCACGAATATTTCGTATTTGGTAGATGATTTTCTCTACAAATGAAAACCTTTCTTCTATTTCATCAACGATGTCATCTTGTCTGATCACCTCTGGATAAGGGGCTACAATCATAGCTTTACTCTTTAATATACCAAATGTTTTCTCAGTATATGGATCTACTAAACCCAATAGTTTTTTATCTTGAAACATCTGTTTTAAGTAAGAAAAAATCTCTTCTGTAATAAAAGGAGCTATAGGATGCATTAAAGCAAGAGTTTGTGTTAGCACAACAAGTAAAATCTTTTGCTTATTTGCTCTTAAAGGATGATTCTCATCAAATAAAAAGGGTTTACAAAGCTCTACATAATACGAGCAGAACTCTTTCCAGAAAAAGTCATAAGCGCATGTAGCAGCTCGATCAAAATGAAGGTTTTCAAGGTAGCCATTCATTTTTTCTATTTTTCTGTTAAGAAGGCTTAAAATCCAACGATCTTCTAGAGTTAATGCAGTAAGATCAATTCCATTACAAAACTCTTCGATGATTTGATCATCAAGGTTCATAAATACAAACCTTGCTCCATTGTAGACTTTATTTGCAAAATTCTTATTGTCGTCAAAACGTCTTAAATCTAAATCTATTTGTCTTGCATGTGTTGCACTAGCACTTAAAGCAAGACGCATAGCATCTGTTCCATATTCATCACATATTTCAAGAGGATCTACAACATTCTTTTTAGATTTAGACATTTTTTCCCATTTACAAAAAACACCTTTAGGGACCTTTTTACCAAGATCGTATTCTTTTTTATCTTTGGTTTCTACGTAATGGATATTTCCTTCTTTATCTTCTGTCCAATAAGACTTTCCATAAATAAGTCCATGTAAAAAGGTCTTTTTAAAAGGAACTTTATCCATTGCATAAGTTCCCATTACCATCATTCTAGCAACCCAGAAAAATAGAATATCGTGACCTGTTATTAGAATACTTGTTGGATAAAAAGTATTCAGTTCTTTTGTTTCCTCTGGCCATCCAAGTGTGCTAAAAGGCCATAGGGCAGATGAAAACCATGTATCTAATACATCAGGATCCTGCTCCCAGTTATCAGGGTCATCTACAACTTCTTGAGGAATGTTTTCATCAGAACAAATAACTTTTTCTGGATCTTTTTTATGATGCCATACAGGGATTTGATGCCCCCACCATAGCTGTCTTGATATACACCAATCTCTTAAATTTTCTATCCAGTGAAAATATGTACTTTCCCAATAATCTGGGAGAACTTCAACTTCTTTGTCTTTAACTAGCTTTAAAAGTTTGTCTTTGAAAACTGACATTTTGACAAACCATTGCTTAGAAAGATAAGGCTCAATAACAGCCTTAGAACGGTATGATTTACCTACTCTATGGATATGAGGCTCAATGTTTACAAGTAGTCCTAACTTTTCTAATTCTTCTACAACCTTTTGTCTTGCATGTTTCATAGTAAGGCCTTCAAATTGCCCACCGTTTTCATTGATCATCCCATCAGGAGTCATGATGTTTATCTGCTCAAGATTGTGTCTTAGTCCCATTTCATAGTCATTGGGATCATGTGCCGGAGTGATTTTCACAGCTCCTGTTCCAAACTCTTTTTCTACAAATGGATCAGCAATAATCGAAAGCTTTCTACCAATAAACGGTAGTACAGCCTGTTTCCCAATAAGGTCTTTATATCTTGGGTCTTTTGGGTTTACAGCTACTGCAACATCACCAAGCATAGTTTCTGGTCTTGTAGTGGCAACTTTTATAAAAGCATCAGTTCCACCTATAGGGTATTTAATTGTCCATAGATGAGACTCAACCTCTTCGTATTCTACTTCATCATCAGATAAAGCTGTTTGTGTAAGTGTATCCCAATTTACAAGGTAATCCCCACGGTAGATAAGACCTTGGTCAAATAGTTTTTTAAACATTTTTCTAACAGCTCTAGAAGAAGACTCATCCATTGTAAATCTTTCTCTAGACCAATCACATGAGCAACCAATTTTCTTTAACTGATTAAGAATAATTTGGGATTTTTCTTCTTTAAACTTCCAGATCTCGTTTACAAACTCTTCTCTTTCATAATCTACTCTTCTTTTACTAGTAGTTTGTATAAGGTGTTTTTCAACAACTGTCTGTGTAGAGATTCCAGCATGATCAGTTCCTGGAAGCCATAAAGCATTGTAGCCTTGCATGCGTTTAAAGCGTATTTGGATATCTTGTAATGTAGAGACAAGAGCATGACCCATATGCAAAACACCAGTTACATTAGGTGGTGGCATAATTACACAAAATGGCTCTTTTTTCGATTCAGCATCAGGGGTAAAAAAGTTATTTTCTTCCCAAAACTTGTACCATTTTTCTTCTACTTTTTTTGGATCGTAGGTTTTTTCTAGCTCTTGCATTACTCACTCCTTAACCCTCAAAAAGATACCATACTTTGTTTACTAGGAAAAGAAGAAATTTCTCTTCTTATAAAGATAATTTTACAGTTTATATTTAAAAGTTTTGCTTAATATTCAAGATCTTGGTTAAATTTCTACTCATTTAATTTTTAATGTCATACCAGGAGGTTTTTATGGCAGCAGCAATTCACCGAAATCCTTTTTTACAAAAACCAGCTGAATACAAAACTAATCCGTGTGTAAATATGCTTAGATTGATACCTATTGTAGGGCCACTTTTTGGACAATCTGCAAGTTTGCAACTGGCTAAAGAAATCAATTATGAAAATGCTAAAGGAAATTCAAAAAGATTGGTTGATCTAATCGACCATGCAAATGTACATAGAAAGCTTGATATTTGTAGACAACTTATTAATCTAACAGTTGTTATATCAGCTGTTGCTTTTGGGATATTTTCTATGAATGTATTTGTAGTTCTTTATATGGCATTTGTTTCTTTGCAGCTGGTAGCACATACCGGTTTACTTATGCATAATATGAGTGTGAAGAAGCATGTTCTTTTGGGGGATATTACTAAAGTTCGTAGATTGTATTGTTAGTAGAATTGTACAAAACCCCATTAATAGATTAGTGGGGTTTGACTCTATTTATAAACATATTTCTTTTTGATATTTATGCAGAGCTTAGTGGATAGATCAAAATTGGTATGAAAATTTTTAGTTAGAATATAACTATTTAAGTTGGCTTTCTAAAAAAAGAGCAGTCAAAAACACTCCATCAATAGATTGATGAGATATTTGAGATTGAATCTCATTTTTAGAAAGTAGATAAGGGGCAATACACTCAACAGGGTCTAGATCTTGTGTGTTCGTTTTTTCAATTTCTTCTGCAAGGATGAAATAAACTTTTTGATCACAGATTGAAGGAAGAGGGTAGAGAGCTTGTAAAATAGAAAAAAAGGTTGCTGTAAAACCGGTTTCTTCTAAAAGCTCACGTTTAGCAGAAGTTATCGGATCTTCATTGTTTTCTATTCTTCCACCAGGAAAACCTAAAACAAATTGTTTTATAGGATGACGATATTCTTTTATCACAAGATACTTATTGTCTTTTGTCTTTGGAATAATACAAACAGCATCTGCTTTTGTTAGCAGAGTTAAATAAGTATCTGAAACTCCTTGTTTTTCAAGAGTGTCTATTTTTAAGTCGAAAAATCCTTCGTAAAGAAGTTTAGAGTTTTTAACCTCGGGCTTTTCCATGGGCTTTGTTTAAGTACTCATCCATTTTTTTGTCATTATTAATACAATGACTATAAAGCGCAAGCTGACGGTACAAATGTCTTTTTTCATAGAAAAATGCTTGATCTTCCCACTTAGAAGAAAGTCTATTTGTTAACTCTTGACCAAGAAGCGCCCAAGAAGATGGGTAGGTTAACTCTAAAGCTTGTGAAAAATGGCTGATAGCTTCTTTTTCACCACGAGTGAAAGCAAGAAAGCACCCATAAAGGCTAAAAAGATAAGTTCCTTCAGATAAAAGTTCTTCTTTTGAGTATTTAGAAAAGATTTTTTCAACTTCTTCCCATTCTTTTGCAAACATAAGAGCCTGAAGATATAGGGGATGTTTTTTCTCTTTTTCTAAAAGCTTTAAGGCAACTTTAGGTTTGTTTTTATCTAAAAGAAGCTGAGAAAGATGATAGGTTAAATTGAATGATCTTGTATCGAGGTTTAAAGCTTTTTCTACAGCCTTATCTAAAGAACTATGAGCTAATAGAGCGATTTGTAAAATTTCATTATTTGGAGTAAGTTCTTTTGCTTTTTCTATAAATCCTAGCTCTAGAAGAGAAAACAAACCATTTTCTAGCGTTTTTTTGCAATCTGTGTTTTTTATGATTTCAATAAGAATTTTTTCTCTTGAAAGCATAAAACAAAGTTGCAGGGCCATAAAGTTATTTCGATCTTCTTTTTGATAAAGAAGAAAGGAAAATTTATCCCAATGTTCTTCTAGGTTTAGCAATAGCGTTTTAGTGTCTTTGTTTTCTAGGATCTTTGGAAGATGTAAAAGAGATAAAAGAGAGAGTCTATATACAGCTTCTCTATCGTGTAATGCACTTTCTAAAAGCCTTGAAATGACATGATCTTCAATGTATCCAATAAGGGGATGGTTTTTATGTTTTCTTAGAGCAAACTCTAAGCAGGTAGCCTCTTCTTCAAAATCTTCTAGAGCTTCGTAAGTCATAGACTTACCAAGATATTCTAAAGGAGCTCCTGGTGTATTATAAAGCTTTTCAAACTCTTCTAAAGCTTTTTGGAATAAAGCTGGCTCATTATTGATTTTAGCTTTTTCTAAAATTGTTAACCCAGCTCGAAATAAAGCTTCTCTACCTTCAGTTCTTCCAGGGAAGGATTTTCCTATTTTTCTATATTCTTCAAGAGCTGTTTCATATTCCTTTCTTGCTAGAAAGGCATTTGGAACTGCAAGGCAACTGACTTTTACTTTATGACTTTTTCCAAAGATAGAAAAATTTCTAATTGAAAAGTCTTCATCCTTTATAAGAAGTCCAATTTTTGAACCAGGTAAAGGAAGGTGAGATGTGTATGATAAAACCGATTTATTATTAATAAACACCTGTAAATGGTCATCAACTTTTTCAATAACAATTTTAGCCCACTTATTTTCTAAAAAAGTGTCTTCAACTTCTGCTATTAAGGCATTAGAACGGTAGAGTTCTAAGGAAGGGTTTGATTTTGAGCCAAACCAAAGAAGATAACCCTCATCGTAACTTCTTCTTTTTTTTGTTCTTGGGAAAGATAATAGAAACCCAATCCCTTGCCCTTTTTCATGGATTTTAACTTCTGCTTCCATTTTGATGTTTTGAGAAAAAGATCCTTTAGCGATCATCATAGAGACCCATTCAGAAACATCAACTTGTTTTGTGATGGCAATATGCTTTGCTAAAAGCATATTCTCTTGAAAGAGCCAATCTTTTTTCTCTTTAATATCTAAGGAGCGCAAAGCTATCCAATTAGGTTTCCCTTCAATGTAGTTGTTTACTTCTTCTATAAGTTCTGCAATTGAACTATATCTTTGATCTTCATCTGCAAGACATTTTTTAACAATCTCACAAAGCTGTTTGGGGATTTCTCGATAAGGGGCTGCTTCAATTGGGTCTATTAGCCTCTCTGAAGGCATAATCTTGCGGTAATGCTTAATATCTTTTCTTCTAAATGGAAGTTTTAATGTAAGCATGCGGTAGAGAATAACTCCTAATGCATAGATTTCAGTTTTAACATTAGCATTTTTCCCCATGGCTCTTTCTGGAGCCATAAATGAAATTGTACCGGTTACTTTTTCAGGTGGTTCTTTAGGTGATGGCTTTTGTTCATCTATTTTTTCTGCAATACCCCAGTCTAATATAAATAGCTCACCATACTGACCTATCATGATGTTTTCAGGTTTAATATCTCTGTGTAAAACACCTTTAGAAGTTGTGTAGTCAATTGTTTCGCATAAGGTTAAAAACAACCTTACTAGAGTAGGTATCGATCTTCCAATAGGATTTTCTATTTTTCCTTGTTCTTGTTCTTTGTAACTATTGAACAAAATTCTCTGTAAGGTAGAGCCTTCAATATAAGGCATTGTGTAGAAAATAGTATCTTTGTCTTTATGGATAGTATAGACGGGAATAATTGATGTATGGGTTAAAAATGATGTGATATGAACTTCTTTTAAAAAGCGATTTTGAACAGCTGGCTTATTGCCAAACTCTTCTTTAATCATTTTTAAAGCAATTTGTCTTTGACAAACTGGATCAAAAGCCAAGTAGACTTTACCCATGCCGCCTTGACCAATTTCTTTCCGAATCTCGTATCTACCTATTTTTTCCATATACCCACTAATATCTAGTACGAGTTTTATAGATATTTGCCCTTTTTTGCAATTTCTACTTTTGATAAACAGACTTTTCTTTCTATACTGACTAGTAAAAGGATATTTCTAATGACAGATAAAAATATTATTTTAACAGGTGATAGGCCAACAGGCCCGTTACACCTTGGACATTTTGTTGGATCACTTGAAAACAGAGTACGTCTGCAAGATGAAAATGAACAGTTTATAATGATCGCTGATGCACAAGCTTTAACCGATCATGCAGACAGACCTGAGGTTGTTAGAGAAAACGTTTTAAATGTGATGATGGATTATCTAGCTGTTGGTATAGATCCGACAAAATCAACAATTTTTATTCAGTCATGTTTGCCAGAGCTTTTTGAGCTAACGGTTTATTACTTAAATTTAATTACAATAAATAGACTAAAACACAATCCAACGGTAAAAGCAGAAATCACTCAAAAGAATTTTGGTGATGCAACTCCTGCAGGGTTTGTGATGTATCCAATTTCACAAGCAGCGGATATCACTGCTTTTAAGGCAAACCTTGTTCCAGTGGGAGAAGATCAACTTCCTATGATTGAACAGACTTCAGAAGTTGTACGAAAGTTTAATAGAACCTACAAATGTGATGTCTTGGTAGAACCAAAAGCATTGATTCCTAAAATAGCAAGACTTCCTGGAATAGATGGTTCTGCTAAAATGAGTAAAACATTAAACAACGCAATCTTTTTATCTGACCCTTTAAACGTTTTAGAGAAAAAAGTGAAAAGGATGTACACAGATCCAGATCACCTTCGAGTAGAAGATCCTGGTAAAGTGGAAGGAAATCCGGTTTTTACCTATTTAGATGCTTTTGATCCTAATAAAGAGAAAGTTCAAGAGTTAAAAGATCACTATCAAAGAGGTGGGTTAGGTGATTCGGTTGTAAAAAAATATCTTCTTGAAGTTCTAGTTAGCTTTATGGAGCCTATCTGGAAAAAAAGAGAGGAGCTTGATCAAGATAAGGTACAATCTTTATTAAAAGAAGGGACTGAAAAAGCAAGAAATGTAGCCTCTCAAACTCTAAAAGAAGTTAAAGAGGCCATGCATTTAAACTATTTTTCTTGATCTTCTTCTATTTCATGTTTGATATCTTCTTCATATTCAGATTCGTCCAGAGGTTTTCTTAAGAAAAATTCTTTAATAAAGATATAAAATCCACCAAGAATAAAGAGTGCTGGAAGCAACATGTCCCATGGAATTTTAAACTGTACAGTTACGAATATTCCACCAAGGATAAATAAAGTGATAAACACATCCCATCTTTGTCCTAGTAAATACTGTTTAACTGCAAGAGGAATTCCTACTACCAGCGCAATTCCTGGCCACCAGCTATTTAATAAAAATAAGATTCCAATGCCTACTAAAAATAGTGCAAATGATAAAGCTTCTGCTTTTTTTCTTGATACAAGTGCTTTTGCCATAACAGACTCCTTTTTTTTGAGTATGTACAAGCAGAAGATTTTAAGCAAAAAAAAGAGGGCTTACTTTAAGCCCTCAAGTTGTCTAATAAGACTATTAGGAGAAAAATTATGATTTTGTAGCTTGGATGATTCCTGCAATCAAACCTAAGGCAGCAAATGCAATAAATCCAACAATCGCTCCAGCAGTTCCAAAAACAACTGTTCCAACTATTGGAAGAGACACCGCAGTACCAAAAAAAGATCCGATAGCTCCACCGAAGATTGCCCCCCAAACACCATATCCAAATGTGCTTTTAGCTATAAGAGATACCCTGCCTTTGATTTTATCCAGCCCTTTTGCAATCTGGTCTTGGCACGTTAATCGAATTTGAGGATTAATACCATTTCTAATTGTGTTTGCTGCGCTCATTTTATTAACTTTTTTATGTTTTTATGTATTTATTATAACATATTTTTGAGTTTATTTCATTTTATAACAAATCCGTCTATTTCAAAAAAAACCATATAGCACTTATTATAAGTGTTTTAGGTGAAAATAGCTGTTTTAACCTTTTTTTCTTGATATCAAGAAATAATTTGAGCATCTTAGACTCCAAACATTTTGGAGGGAAAATATGCTTAAGACTATAGTGTTAGCTCTAGTGGCTTTGAATATGGGATATGCTAATAGAATTCATATAAAAGACCCTATTAAAGGGGTTTTAGAAGAAGCTAGGCTTATATCTCCAACAGGCATTCTAAAGCAAAAAGGGAATGGAGATGTGTATTTAGATATCTCAAACGACTATATATCAGCGCTGTATCCTATATATGAGCTAAGGTTTTCTACTTTATGGGAAAGAGCAAAGCTTTCTTATCCAAAAGATTACACTCCAAATGGCATAGGAGCCCATATATTGGTTATGACTGGAAAAGAGCTTAAAGAAAGGGGAGTTTGGTACTTTATAAAAGAGTGTAATCAAGAATACGGATTTTCTTTAGATAAAGAGGGGTATTTTTCCTATGAGGGGTTTGATGCTAAGAAGCTACATGTCCTTATAGTAGAGTCAGAAGGTCTATTAGCTTTAAGAAAGAAATATGGTCTTAAAGATTTTCCAAACAATCGACCTTTTCATATATGTACTATTTATCAACATTTGTATGAGGATGAGTGGTAATATGGTGTTTTAACTAGCAAATTTTTTAGCAGGATAAATACTTTCCAATAAGAGACTTTTTACTAGAGTGAATTTTTTTTGTAGTCCCTTCTTCTAGTAGGTGACCACCTTTTTCTCCACCTTCTGGACCAAGCTCAATTAAATGGTCACATTGAGAAAGTAGCTCTGTATTATGCTCAATAATTAAAAGAGTATTCTTTTTGTCTACAAGTCTATGGAAAAGGGGAATGAGCTTTGCGATATCATCAGGATGTAAACCTATGGTTGGTTCATCGATTAAGAAGAGGGTGTCTTTGGTAGAAGCTTTCGCAAGTTCTTTTGAAAGCTTTAACCTTTGAGCTTCTCCACCAGATAGGGTTGAAATTTCTTGGTTAAGTTTTAAATACCCTAGACCTACATCAATAAGCATTTTTAGTTTTTTACGGATCTTTGGTATGGCTTCAAAAAATAGATCAGCTTCTTCTATAGTAAGCTCTAAGATTTGTCCGATGTTTTTTTCTTTGTATTTAACCGAAAGACTAATAGGGCTTAAACGGTGCCCTTTACAAGAGTCACAGGTTACCTTTACAGAAGGTAAAAACTGTAAATCTACAATGTTATATCCAATACCCTGACACTCTTGGCACATTCCTTTTTTATGGTTAAAACTAAAGTATCTAGGCTGCAGACCATGAGCTTTAGCAAATGGAAGAGAGGCAAAATGAGATCTAATTGATGGTAAAACCTCAGAATAGGTACTTACATCAGAACGGATGTTTTGGCCAATTGGACTTTGATCTATAACAATTAATTGGTTAAAGCTTTTTAAACCTTCAACCGTTCCAGTTTCAAGTTCAATAAAATCTTCTCTATATTTACTTTTCTTTACTGCAGGTTTAATAATATCAAAAAGAAGAGAGGATTTTCCAGAGCCTGATACCCCACATATACCAACAAAGGAATGGAGAGGAATATTTAGATTGAGCTTCTTTAAATTATTTGCTCGAGCATTTTTAATTGTAAAATGTTCTTTTGCTATTCTATACTTTTTGGGGGTCTCAACTTTCTTTTTACCTGAAAGATAAGCTCCTGTTAATGAGTTTTTATCTTTGCAAATCTGTTTGTAAGTGCCTTTTGCGGTAATCTGACCGCCAGCTTCACCTGCTCTTGGGCCAAAATCTACAATATAGTCAGCTTTTTTAAGTACTGATTGATCATGTTCTACGATTAATAGTGTGTTGTTATGTTCTTTTAGTTTCAAAAGAGCTTTAATTAAAAGTTCTGTATTACTTGGATGAAGCCCGATTGTTGGTTCGTCTAGGATATATAAACAAGAGTGTAGTGAAGACCCAAGCTGCTGAGCTAGTTTGATTCTTTGTAGTTCTCCACCTGATAGAGTTGGAGTTTTTCGATCAAGGGATATGTAGTAAAGGCCTATAGAAATTAAAAAAGATAAATTCTTTTTAATTTGCTCTAGTGTTTCAACAAGATACTCTGGAACTTTTTTTATCTTTTTTATGAATATTTCAGCCTTGGCAATTGAGAAACTGCAAAGATCTACAATGCTAGTTTTGTCTAATAATACATGTCTTGCAAGTGGATTTAACCTTGATCCATGACACTCTGGACATGTATGGTCTTTCATTAAGTTTTTTAAGAAAAACTTTTCAAACCCTTTTAAGCTCCTAGCTGCTTTTGCAAGTGTTTTATCTATTCCTTTCCAAGTTACAGAACACTTTTTTAATTTAATGACTTTGTCACTTCCATAGATAAAAAAGTCTCTGTCTTTTTTGTCTAATTTTCCAATTGGAAGATGCACATCGATAAAAAGTGTTTCAAATAGATCGTAGACAAAGTCTATAAAATAGCCACTTTTCTTAAAAAGCATTGAGCAGATATCTATGATGCTTTTCTTTTCAAAGTTAGCAAGTTTACTAAGGTTAACCCCATAAATAGTTCCCAAGCCTTGGCATTGTAAACACATTCCCTCTTCTGAGTTGAAAGAAAAGGTTTGTGGAGTAATTTTTGGAAAAGATTTTCCTGTTTTTTCTACTGCAAATGCTAAGTTAAAAAATAGATCTTCTTTTTCTGTTGCTACTGTAAATGTTTGATCAGACATTTTTGAAGCTATTTCTATTGATTCAAAAAGTCTTTTTTCTACATTAGGTTTTACAACCAGTCTATCGACTACTAAATATAGATCATTTTTCTTGTGTTTTTCATAAGGTATTTTATCTTCTAGCTGAAAATAGGTTCCGTTAAGCCTTATTCTTAAAAATCCCTTTTTAGCAAGATCTTCAATTTTTTTATCAAAAGATTCATGAGCAAATATAGTTAAAGGAGATAAGATGTAGATTTTTTCATTTTGGTAATCTTTAAAAAGCCTGTTTACAACGTACTCTTTACTGATCGTTTGAATTTTTTCACCTGTCTCAGGGCAAAAAGCTTCTCCTAAATGAGCATATAATATCCTATAGAGATCATAGATTTCTGTTAGGGTTCCTACTGTAGATCTTGGGTTGTGACTTTTAGTTTTTTGTTCGATTGCAATTGTAGGATTTAAGCCATCAATCTTTTCAATTTTTGCTTTTGGCATCATATCTACAAATTGACGCATAAAAGTTGGCAGTGTTTCTACGTATCTTCTCTGGCCTTCTGCATAAATTGTATCAAATGCTAATGAGCTTTTTCCAGATCCTGAAGGGCCACAAAAGGCAATTACTTTGTTTTTAGGTAGAGTTAAAGATACTTTTTTTAAATTGTTTTGAGATGCTTGTTCAATTGTAATTGGAGGTTCAACTGCATTTTTCTTTGGGAATTCTTTAATTTCATGAATCTCTTTTAAAGCTTCTTGTAAAGAAAGGCCAGTAGGTGTTTTTTCTTTAACAATCTGTTCTGGAGTGCCTTGTCCAATTACTTTACCACCTTTAATTCCACTTTTAGGACCAATGTCAATAACCCAATCGGCAGATTTAATAATTTCTAAGTTATGCTCAATTACTAATACAGTATTTTTTTTATCTACAAGCTCTTGTAAAAGGTTAATCAACTTTTCAAGATCATGAAAATGTAGTCCTGTTGAAGGTTCATCTAAAATATACAATGTTTTAGATGTTGATGGACGTATTAACTGCTTTGCTAGTTTAATTCTTTGAGCTTCTCCACCAGATAAAGTTGTAGAACTTTGGCCAAGTGAAATATACCCAAGACCTATTTTAGATAGGAAAAAGAGCTTTCTTTTAATATGAGGAATGCTTTCAAAAAGCTTTAGTGCTTCATCTACATCCATCTTTAGTACATCATCAATGGTTTTATCTTTGTAAAGGATAGATAAGATCTCCGGGTCGTAACGCTTTCCTTTACACTGCTTACATTCAACTTGCCGATCTTCTAAAAAGTCCATGTCAATTGTTACATATCCAAGGCCTTTACAATAGGGACATGATCCTTCTTTAACATTAAAACTAAAGTGACCTGGTAGATAACCTCTCAATTTACTTTCAGGAAGGCTTGAGAAAAGCACTCTAATGTCATCTAAAAGCTTTATGTAAGTTGCCAGATTAGATCTTGATGTTCTTCCTATAGGGGATTGATCAATTGCAATGATTTTATCAAGATGGTTGTCACCTTCCATCTTTGTATGTTTTCCAACCTTTAACTTTGAAGTTGTATAAAGGTTAGATAAAGCTGGGTAAAGGGTGTCGATTATCAATGAACTTTTTCCAGATCCTGAAACACCAGTTACACAAACAAACCCTTCTAAAGGAATATCTACATCAATGTTTTGTAAGTTATTTTCCTGACATCCTGATAGGGTGATTTTTTTAGTAAGTTTTCTTCTTTCTTTAGGAAGAGCAATTTTCTTTTTTCCAGAAAGATAAGCTCCTGTTAGAGATTTTTTATCGTTGATAAGTTCTTGGTAGTTTCCTTTAAAAATAATCTCGCCACCAAGTTTTCCAGCATACGGTCCAATATCAACAATGGTATTTGCTGCCATCATCATGTCAGGATCATGCTCAACGCAGATAATGGTGTTTCCTTTTTGCTGAAGCCTTTGAAGTGTTTGTATAAGCAATTTGTGATCCTGCGCATGCAAGCCGATAGAAGGCTCATCTAAAACATAGGTTGTTCCTACAAGTCCAGAACCTATTTGTGATGCAAGTCTTACTCTTTGTGATTCACCTCCACTTAAAGAAGGAGCTGTTCTATCTAAACAAAGATAGTCGAGACCAACATCTAACAGGAATTTTAGTCTTTTGTTGATCTCTTGCAAAAGATCTTCTGCAATTTTCGTTTCTACTTTTGACAAACTTAACGATGAAAAAAACTTATAAGCTTCTTCAATGGTCATCTTGCAAACATCTAATATTGTCTTATCTTTAAGCTTTGCTGCTGCAGGGTAGGATTTAATTCTAGAACCTAGGCACTCTTGACAAGTCCCTTTTTTCATTAACTCTTCTGTTTTTCTTCTATAAGAGTCACTTTTAGCTTTTTTATAGCGTTCAAATGCTTCGTAAATCACCCCTTTCCAAGACACATAGTCAACCCAAGACTTTCCAGTCTTTGGTGAAGTGAATTTCATCCGAATCCATTTTCTTTTAGAACCATGCAAAAAGATTTTTTTTGCTTTTTCTGATAGCTCTTTCCAAGGGGTATGAACATCAAAATAGTAAAGATCTGCTAGATTATCATAGATGTTTTGGTATCGAATGGTGTTATAAGAACTTGCGATACTACAACAATCTTCTGCGATGCTTTTTTCTTTATCGATGATTTTATCTAAATCATATTCTTGAGCAACTCCTAGCCCATGGCAATTGGGACACATTCCCATAGGATGGTTAAAAGAAAAATCTACAGGCTCTAATGGCCCATATGAAAGATTTGATTTTTCAGAAAAAGCAAACTCAGAATAAACTTTCTCTTCATCACTATCTTTATCTAAAACACTAAAATATCCTTTACCAAGATCCAAACAGCTCACAATAGATGTGCTTATTTGCTCTTTAGAAGTTTTCCCTGTAATCACTCTGTCAATCACAAGATCAACAGTATGATTTGCATTTTTATCTAATAAAAGGCCTTCTTCATTATCAACAATTTTTCCATCGATACGAAGTCTGATAAAACCTCTTTTTAAAAGATCTTTTAACTCTTCTTTAAGCTCTCCTTTTTTAGCTTTAATATAGGGAGCTAAAAAGATAAGCTTTTGTCCTCCTGGATACCCTAAAAGAGTTTCTATAATTTTTTCTCTACTCTGGTTTGTTAAAGGTTCTCCACTTTCAGGACAATAGGGAGTTGCTACTCTTGCAAATAACACTCTTAAATGATCATAAATCCCTGTCATAGTCCCGACAGTAGACCTAGGAGTTTTAGTGATTTTCTTTTGCTCAATTGCTATAGAAGGAGAGATCCCTTCAATACTTTCAGCGTCAGGTTTCGCAAGCTCTTTTAAATGCCTTCTTTGTTGATGGGATAAAGACTCAATATACCGTCTTTGACCTTCTGCATAGATAGTGTCAAAGGCAATTGAGCTTTTCCCAGAACCAGAAACCCCAGTAATTACAATAAACTCCTGGTTTTCAAGCTCTAGGTCAACATCTTTTAGATTGTGAACTTTTACTCGTTTTAATTTTAGCTTCATAGAGAGAAATCTTCTTTAAGACTTAATAATAAGGTTTTAAAGCTTTAAGATCATCTTTTTTGTCTTCTGGGGCTTGGGTAAAAAAAGAATATAATTGGTTATTTATTGCTTTTTTCAACCGTTTCCGAGATCCTAGGTATAAAGGATTTAAGAGAATTTGTATGAAAAAAAATCAGTCACTAGGTTTTTGGATGTTAACTGCACTTGTTGTAGGGAACATGATAGGCTCAGGTATTTTTTTAATGCCGTCTGTTTTAGCTCATTTAGGAACTGTTACTATTTTTAGTTGGATGATCACAGGAGTCGGGGCTATACTTTTATCTTTAGTTTTTTCAAGATTAGCAACGCTTTTTCCAAAGACTGGAGGGCCTTATGTCTACTGTAGAGAAGGTTATGGGGATTTTGTTGGGTTTCAAGTTGCATATAACTACTGGATTTATATGTGGATCGGCAATGCTGGAATTGCGGTTGCTTTAACAAGTTATTTGACAGCTTTTTTTCCTGTTCTTGGAGTAGACAACCTTACAGCATTTTTAGTGACAGCAGGTGTTGTTTGGTTTTTAACAATTATCAACATTATTGGCGTTCAACTTGCTGGGGTTGTACAAGTTGTTTTAACAGTATTAAAATTTATTCCATTGGTTTTATTGGGGCTAGTGGGAATCTTTTTCGTAGAGTGGGATAACTTAACCTATTTTAATATCTCTGATAAATCTAATTTTTCTGCTCTATCGTCGGGAGCAATGCTTACCCTTTGGGCATTTTTAGGGCTTGAGTCAGCGTCAATACCTGCTGATGAAGTGGAAAACCCGAAAAAAAACATCCCTAGAGCAACCATTGTAGGAACAGCTGTTACTGCAATTATTTATATCATTACAACACTTGCGATAATGGGTAAGATCCCAGCACCTGTGTTAAAAGAATCTAATGCACCATTTACAGACTTTGCAAAGATATTATTTGGTGAAGCTGGAGCAGTTTTTATCGCTCTAGTAGCGGTGATCTCTTGTTTGGGTGCGTTAAACGGTTGGATTATGTTACAAGCACAAATTCCAATGGCAGCAGCTAAAGATCAGCTTTTTCCACAAAGGTTTTCTAAATTATCTAAAAGAAGAACCCCTGTTTTTGGTTTGGTTGTTTCTTCGATATTGGTGACGATTCTTTTAGTATTTAACTTTCAAAAAGATCTTGTAGACCAGTTTACATTTATCATTCTGTTAGCGACATTTGCAGCTATTTTGGCTTATTTGTATACAGCAATTGCTGAGTTCTTGATTTATGTAAAAGATCCAGCAAAAAATCATAAAAAGGGGATTCATAAATCTTTAGTGATTTCCATACTTGCTTTTATCTATGTATTTTGGGCTGCAATCTCAGCAGGGCAAGAAATTGTTTACTTAGGATCTATCTTAATGTTTACATCAATACCAGTTTATACATGGATCCAATGGCAGAAGGTTTATTCAAAGGAAAAAGTAGCTGGATAAATATGATATTTTTAGCTATAGGTAATAGATAGTACCTGGAGTTATTTATACATGTTTACCCGTACAAAAATTATCTGCACGATAGGACCTTCTGTAGATACTTTTGAAAAAATGGTAGAGCTTATTGAAGCTGGAATGAATGTTGCTAGACTAAACTTTAGTCATGGTGATCATGAAAGTCATGGAAAGCTAAT
>Ga0180430_10001503_pt1 | contig 22537 bp, 24 predicted proteins | sample SS_ome_9_FD_132999 | JGI IMG/M metagenome (GOLD analysis project Ga0180430, IMG submission 132999) | Hypersaline lake sediment archaeal communities from the Salton Sea, California, USA - SS_1_S_2 metaG | ecosystem: Environmental > Aquatic > Non-marine Saline and Alkaline > Hypersaline >... | reverse complement strand
GTTTTATTGTCACAGGAGATAAAGTCAGACTGCTTGAACGTTGCCCTGTTTGTGATAGACCCGGTCCTGTTCTTGAACCAGAGATAAAACGAGCGAAAGGTGAAGATGTTCGTGGATGTGCTGAAGAGGTCCGAAAAATGCTTTCCTCAGATCTAGGAAAGTGAACAATATGACCTCACTTCGAGAAATCAAAGAAAAAGGCTATATGCCTCAAAAAACATATTTTAAAATGCTTCTCGGTGGTGGGCTTTCGCTGAGTAAAACCTTACTTTTAAATCTGAGTGATTTAAAACAACTTCGGGTTGTACCAGCGAATCAAGAAAGGTATATTCGACCTACGCGGGAATATGATCTTCCTGTATATTCAACAGATATGAAACATTGTGTTTCCGATGAAAAATATCTACGTCCAACCCTGTATTGCAATCCACAAGCCTCAGAAGTAATAGCACTTGCTCATAGGTTAGGAGCGTATCAGGTATCAGATCGTGAGTTTGCAGAAGCAGCATTCCATCTTGTCAAAGAACAGATGTGCCTAGAAATTCTTCCTTTTAATCCTGTTGAACAAACCCTTCAACGAGGAACTGGTACCTGTTTTCATCTTATTACCGCGTTTATCGCCTTGTGTCGTGCGGCAGGGATAAAAGCACGATATAAAATGTTTGCTATGAACATGATTAAAGCATGGCAGGACGCCCTTGTTGAGGTAGATCCTCTCGTGAAAAAATGGTATGATTCCATGGGATATTTTATGATCGAAGGGGAAGGCGAGGTTCTCCTTGATAATACCTGGACCGTTGCTCATGTCGGCCCGAAAGCAGAACGTCAGGCGGCAGCAGGAATACCAATAACAAAATTTGGTGAAGATTCCCTTGGACGCTGGTTCTTTGCAATCCCTGGAACAATCATGCGTATGGAATCAATACCCTATGGACTTGGGGGAGCTACTCGGTTCTTACAGCGAATTGCACCAGGATCCATGGAGCGAGTCAATATTAGCATTCAAAAACAAATAGCAAGAGGCAGGGATATCATTGCTGAATCAGGTGGTCTTAAAGAATATGATGCAGAAGCTCGAAAGAAGAAGGGCCCAAAAACACCAGAGTTAACCTTACAAGGACAACAAGAGATAATTTTTGAATCATAGATATAAAACCGTATGTTATTGATACAAAAGTTACACAACAAATGACAGAGTTGAAACAAACATATAAATAGAAAAAACAAAAATTAATATAATATTTTAAGAAAAAAATATTAAAATATGGGATTTCGATGTGTATCGACATTCCAATATGTAAATCATTATAGGATCATATCATCGCAATGATCAAAAAAAAGAGGCTCAAAACACATGCCACGCTTAAGAGAAATAAAAGAGAGAGGTTACCTTCCTCCAAGAAATTTTCGAAGAATGCTCGCGATGGGAAGCCTTGCATTAGGAAAAGTGTTTCTTACCAATCTAAAAGATATGCGTAAACTAAGTAGAATGTCAACAGCATATCAACCAGAGTATCTACGGCCTCCAAGACGGTTTCAAATCCCTCCCATTGATTCATCAATACACATAGAACCATCACATGAAAAATACCTCCGCCCAACACTCTTCTGTAACTCACAAGCGCCAGAAGTCATCTCACTAGCTAGGTCTCTGGGAGCTAATACACTCTCACCTTGGGAATTTGCAAAAGAAGCCTTTGAATTTTCTAAGCGAAAACTAACTCTTGAAATGCTCCCTCTAGATAGTGTTGAAAAAACATTACAGAGAGGGACTGGAACGTGTATTCATGAAATAAGTGTATTTGTTGCACTCTGTAGAGCTGCAGGAATAAAAGCGCGATATAAACTCTACTCATTGACCATGATTGATGCATGGTCTGAGACCATGGTTGCGGATCCCTTAATAAAAAAATGGTCAGATGCTATGGGCTATTTCATGATTCATGGTGAGGGGGAAGCATATATTGATGGAAAATGGGTGGTAGGAGATGTAGGCCCTACTCCGGAACGACAAGCAGCATCAGGTACTCCTATATCTCGATTTGGAGAGGATTCCATTGGCATGTGGTTTTCTGCGGTGCCTGGTACCATTATGCATGTTGAATCAATTCCCTATGGGTTGAATGCAATGATGCGTATAGTAAATCATATCGCAAAACCTACGATTGATAAAGTCAATGTAAGTGTCCTAAATCAGATTAAACAAGGGAAAAAAATTCTTGCTGAAAAAGGAGAGGATGCGTATGATGAAGCAATTCGGAAATCCTTTAAACCAAAGTTTCCAGAGCCTGTCCTTAAAAAAAGAAATGAAATCATATTTGAACGGTGAATGCAATGAACGAAGACCGCATCTCACTTACATATCCGGAACCGCCATCGGTGTTAACCGAAAAACCTTCTTTGAAAAAATATTTCAAATATCTTGCATTTTTTGGCCCAGGAGCAGTTGTTGCATCCATGACCATTGGACAAGGACAATTAATCCTTGGACCACAAATAGGGGCATGGGCTGGTTATGCACTGCTCTGGCTTATTACCATTAGCATAGGATCATATATTATTGCCTATGTGAGTTGTCGGTTTACCATGCTCTCTGGTATTGGGATCATGGATCTTTTTGCTTTGAAAACAAAAAAAGGATGGTTTAACTGGTTACTCATCATTATCATGCTTATCTTTATACCCATATTTGCAGCATCTATCATGACGTCTCTTGGTCAAGCAATGGTGTGGATGTTTGGTTTTGGACATTATCTTATATGGGGGATTTCTTTTTCATTACTCGCTGCACTCATCGTGCTGTTAGGTCGATACCGCTGGCTTGAGTATACCCAAGCCTTTTTTGTTGCGGTGCTTGCTTTTGGGGCAATACTAGCTGTTATTCTTATCCAACCAAATATAATGGATATGCTTCCAAATTTCTTCTCAATTGGTCAAAATGTGCCAAGTACATATCCTACATGGGTCAACGAAGTTGAGGGATTCACACAAACACCAATTCCTTTAACGATGCTTGGTTACTTAGGAACCCTTACGTTCACGCTTATTGCACTTGTAGGTTATCTTGGATGGATAAAGGTAAAGAAATGGGGGATTTTTGGAGAAAAAGATGATTCACATAAGCTTTCTCATACCTTGTTTCAATCATTTAAGTTCCATGGTAAAATTACGTATCTTCCAGAGTCAAGTCATGAAATTAAAAAATCCAGAATTCTTCTTAAACCATTGCTTATTGATTTATCCTTTGCATTTATCATTGTGGCCATCGTCTCAACCTGTTATATGGTTGCAGGAGCCAATCTTTTAGGGCCACAACCTGATGGCAGTGTTCTTCTCCCCTCAGATACCGACCTTATCTCAGAACAGGGACGTATTTTTTCAAGTATTGCACCTTGGCTTGAACCATTATTCAAAGTAGGAGTCTTCTTTGCATTATTTGGCACTATTTATGCCGGGTTTGAAGCTGCATCACGAATGCTCTATGAGACTGGAAGATCGATTAATAAACATGTCAGAACATTTGAATATAAGCGGTTTATGTTGTATGTATTGATGTATATCTTAGTGCTCTCCATTCCTCTTGCTATCTTAATGTATAAAGGATTATCTGTTATTCTCATGCTTAGTGTAACACTTATGTTTCTTGGTGTGTTTGGTGTAATTATTTATGGTATTGGTGCAGTATATCTGAGTCAGAAAGTTTTACCCGCGCAGTATCGGCTTAAACCAATAGCATTACTCATCTCAATTCTTGCCATCGTTCTTCTTCTTATACCTGTGTTCTATTTATTCTAACTCATTATTAAAATAGAAAGGATATTGAGAACACACGATTTTTTTATGACATAATATCGACAATATACTATAGAATTATCAACAAAAAAAGGTAAAATATAAATATAACAATAAAAATGTGTATATATATGTATTTTACTAAAAAAATGATGAGTATTTTCCTTCTTTTCATTCTCATTTTTACCATGCCCTTCATGACAACCCAGATACGATCTGATACCATTCTGCCAATGGATATAAGCCAACTTCCATACCAACAAGAAATCAATATCCCTATTGATACAAGTCTTTCCGAAGCAATATATCAACCCATTGATATGCGCATAATATTTGATCATCCCTGTTGGGCACAAAATGAAACCATTCATTCAGTCCGCATAGGCTACACTATAAATTCTGATACTATCGAAATCGAATCACAAATATATGATTTAGCATATACTGATGAATCTCACATCAGTGCCTGTAGTATTGTATTTCTTATTCCCCCAGAAGTTACTGGTGAGGAAACATATACTGTGTATTACAGTGATTCCCAAACAGACCAACCTGTATATCCAGATCATCTCTCGATTCTTGATACCCATTATTACTATGAACCCATCACTGGACAAATCATTGATTTTGATTATTATCAAATCACAGAAGACGATTATATCATATATGGTATGTGTACAAAGGGAGAATTACTTGCAAATGGGATGTCAAATGCAATCATAAAATTACTTCCACAATCAACAGAATTTAAAACAAAAAATGCTGAACAAATAGCAAGTTTTTATACCACAAGAAGTGTAGATCCTGCAGGAGAACATATGGGAACACAATGGGCAGAAGATGTCACCAAATCCATTCTTGTTGATGGAAACCTCATGATACGCATTCAAATCAAAGGAATCTCACCTGACAATGCACTCAAAACAGATAATATTTATACGTATTACTACAGGCCGACCGAAACAAAAAGCCTCCATGTTAATCTCAACCATGAAGTCCTCCAGGATTTATCCGTTACCGGAGCCCAACAAAAAGTAGGAACCTACGCCTCTTTATCAACCATTAAAGCACGAAGTGGAACAATTGAGGATATGAACATCGGAAATATCCTCCCAAAGATACACTTCTACACAGAAGATGGAACAATTCGAGAATACGATATTCCCACTGACCCTGAGGCTGATCCTGCTGATTGGCTTCTTGGAACAAATGATGACCAGGACCTTGGCTCAAAGGCTTGGCTCTGTATCGATGATCCAACAACCGGGCAAGCACATGGGCTCATTTTTGAAAAAAACAGTGGAATCGTAGAAGGTGAACATGACGGGATACAAGTGAAATCAAGTGTTCAACAGCATGTCAAATTACCCGGTTTAGAAGCAGATACCGGTGATGTGTTTGCAATGAGAAATGCCTATGAAAATGGAAATCATAATACAAAACTTCCTCAAGGTTTAAACGTAAGCTTCAATGTTGAATATATAGCCTCACAAAATGGGGGATATCAAGCGATTGATAATGAGTCAACGATCTATCAGATGCTCATTAAGCATCGACCGATAAATCGAGGAAATGGTACGATTGATACACCTGTTGAAGAAACAGAACGCTACAATCTAAAAGCAGCGATTCATCTTGAACCCTCTTTTCCATTAGGTCCACTACTCTCTGCAGCAACAGGAAAAAATTTCTCCTATCTAACTGCGGAATTATATAGAGATAACGCACTTGCATCATCCGGGTCTGCTAGTCGTTTGAAATTAGGAGATATAAACATTGCATTTGGGGAGGATGATACACTTATTCAAAAAATACGAACAGTGCTTAATATCTTTGATATCCGTAATAGTACCTTTTTTAAAACAATTCGCTTCCCAGATCTTGAACCTGGCAACTATCTTATAAAAATCTATAAAGAAAACGCAAGACGCGCCACCGACCGACTCTATATTGGATATAGTACTGTTGAAGTCACCGAGAATACCACCACGCACATATACTGTAAACCAGAAACAACGGTTGCAGTCTCAATTTTTGATCAACACGAACAAGCTGTATCAGCTGTCGAAATACAGATTCTATCAGATGATACAACAATTGCTCATGCAACAACTTCAGATGAAGAAATAGCAATAATATCATTTCCGCTGTACACACGATCTGAATTCATTATGAAATCATATTATCAAGGTTTTTTGATAAAAGAACAGACGCTCTCCTTAAATGTATTGAATCGTTGGAGAGATCTATCTGAAACCATTGAAGTATCCTTATATGATCTAACGATAACTGTTCAGGATGCACTAGGTCTTGTACCCGCAGTTGATCTCAATCCAACACTAACCAGTACAAATATGAAAGAAAAAAAGACGCTTTCTGCTGAAAAAATTGATATGGGAACCTATCATTTTACAGATTTACTAAAAGAATCCTACGATTTGAAATTAAGTTATAAATCATTTGAACTCATTGAATCTATTACCTTAAGCAAAGATACCACAGTAGATCTTCAATTTCCTGCAGAATTCATCCTTGATATCACTATCTTAAACACTCTTGGGGCTAGTATTGATACAGCGCATGTTACCTTAAAACGTGAGGGGCAAGGACCACACATAGAAGCCTCAGAAGGAACTGCTTCCCTACGTGTACCACCTGGAACATACTATCTAAACATTCAATCAGATGAAGTGGATATTGCAAAACAAATGATAGAAATCAAGGGAGATAAAAAAATTGACATTGTCAGTAAAAGTGAACCCTTTACACATACACTGCTACCAGTAGTTCTCATGGTCCTTGGTGGCATATTCGGTGTTTTCCTCTGGATAAAAAGAAGACGTCTTCTTGCAATTCATGTTCTCATCTTTTTTATTTTATTTGCCACATTATTTCAACCATGGTGGCATCTTTCAGGAGATCTTGATTCATTAAACACTCAAACGGATACCTATCTGTATCCAACACAAATCATTACACTTACTGAATCACCAGAGGTTATAGGAGGTGAAGTGAGTGAAGCACCAGAAGAATTCACTATGGCGCTCGAACTTATTTCTCTTGCTCTCATACTCGGGGCAGTGATTAGTCTTATCAGCCCGTTGATACGAACGAAACATCCAAAAATATCCTTTATAATCTCAATTCTTAGTATCATTTTCATTCTTCTCTGTGTAGTACTCTTTTTTGTTGCCATGTCAGAGGTTACAAAAGTTGGAGTAGGACAGTTTTTTGGTTCCGGTGATATCAGTGTGTCTGTGCCTGGTGAAACCCAAAAAACGACAATAGCCTGTACATGGGGTGCAGGGACTGGACTTTATCTATTACTTGTTGGATTCATTGGGTTATTGATTGTACCGATGATTTCATTACTTAGACGATTTGGAATACCACTGAAATCAATTCCTTTCTAAAACAGAAGGCTATTTTATTAATAGAATACCTATAAAACTATAGTATACTAATACATATTTTTTCTGAATTCTATTTAATTATAAAGGAAGCATTTTTAATAAAATGATTTCCTTACAGAATCATATGATGATTCATGAAATCTTTTATTCGCTTCAAGGGGAAGGAGTCTGGGTTGGTCTTCCAAATATATTCATTCGAACAATGGGATGTAATCTCCGATGTAGCTATTGTGATACAAAAGAAGCCTATGAGCATGGTTCAATGATGCGCATAGATGAAATCATTGATCGAATCCATCAGTACCACTGTGACCATATATGTATAACAGGCGGTGAACCCTTATTACAAAAAGATCTTCCACTATTACTGGATCATCTCCAAGATGAATCATATCAAGTTAGCATTGAAACCAATGGATCTCATTTTATTCAACCACTTCTCAATTACTCATCACTACTCATCTCATTAGACATCAAATGTCCCTCCTCACAAATGCATGAGCATATGAATTTCTCCAATATTTCGTTGCTTCGATCAACTGATCAACTAAAATTCATCATAAAAACAAAAAAGGATTATATCTATGCAAAAGAAATACTTACCACGTATCAACCAAAAAGCATCTGTGTAATGCAACCCGTGTGGGGAACGAACCCAAAGACTATTGCACACTGGATTCTACAAGACCAACTCCCCATCCGTTTTGGAGTCCAATTACATAAACTCCTCTGGGAAGAAAAAAAAGGAGTATAAACGATATCATTTTACATGTATATCACAAACTATTTAGCCCCAAAGTGTATTGGGAGGTCAAGAAATTAGGAGATATAGGTAGAATCAATCTATATATATGAGAGAGTTTTTAATTGAGGTGAAAAAGAAATATGCAACCAACAAATATGGCATATGATAGAGCAATTACTGTGTTTTCTCCAGATGGAAGATTATTTCAAGTTGAATACGCAAGAGAAGCAGTAAAACGAGGAACGACAACCGTTGGATTGAAATATAAAACAGGGGTAGTCTTGATTGTAGACAAACGAATCTCCTCAAAGCTTATTGAACCAGCATCTATTGAGAAAATTTTCAAAATTGGTGATCATATAGGGTGTACAACCTCAGGTCTTGTAGCTGATGCCCGTGCCCTAATCGATAGAGCACGAGTCGATGCACAGATTAATGAGATTACCTATGATGAAAAAATTCATGTGAAAACATTAGTGAAAAAAATCTGTGATTTTAAACAAACATATACACAGTATGGTGGCGTTCGTCCATTTGGAACGGCATTACTCGTCGCAGGATATGATGAAACTGGTCCCCGTTTGTTTGCAACAGATCCATCTGGTGCACTCATGGAATATAAAGCCAGCAGTGAAGGATCTGGGCGCAATGGAGCAATGAGCTATTTTGAGGAACACTACAGAGATGATATGAACAAAGATGAAGCTGTTCTTTTAGGTATCAAAGCACTTCATCAAGCGACAGAGGAAAAACTCAACCCAGATGCAACAGAGATAGGTATGGTTGACAAAGATATAGACTTTCATATTCTTAGTCCAGAAGAAACAAAAACCTATGTTCAGAAAGCCCTTGGAGGAAACTAAGATTGGTTAGTTTAGATGATGCAGTCATCGCACGGTTAAAAAGAGGAGAACATCACTTCGAACTTCTTGTTGATCCCTATGGTGCAGCAGATTTCCTTGAGGGAAAAGAAGTTGCCATCACTGATATCCTTGCCATTGATGCAGTGTTTAGTGATGCAAAGAAAGGGACCCATGTCTCTGAAGAGGCTCTAAAAGAACAATTTGAAACAGATGATCTCACCGTTATTGCATCATACATCATTAAACATGGTGATATTCAGTTAACTACTGAACAACGGCAGAAAATGCAGCAGAACAAAAAGAAACGCGTAATTGAAACCATTGTAAAAAATGCCATGGACCCTCAAACAAAGACACCACATCCACGACAACGTATTGAACGAGCAATGGATGAAGCAGGCATTCATATTGACCCCTTCAAATCGGTCAGTGACCAAGTAAAAACAACTATTAATGCAATACGCTCAATTATTCCCATATCCATGGAACGCGTGCGAATCTCCGTGAAGATCCCTGCTCAATTTGTTGGTAAAGCATATGGAGTTGCCCGAAGTTTTGGTGTCCTTGAACAAGAGAACTGGGAATCGGATGGCTCTTGGGTTGGCATTGTTCGACTACCTGCCGGTATGCAAAATGATTTTTATGAGAAAATTAATGAAACCACAAAAGGCAATGTTTCAACAAAAATTCTAAAATAGGCTCAATGATGTACTAGGAATAGCGATACCATGGAAAAAACAAAACGTGAAATCGTTCTCCCAAGTCAATATCTGGGGGACATCAATAAAAACAAAGCGGGTCGAGGAACCTTTATAGAACAAGGAAAAATCTATGCACGAATTGTTGGAGTGTTACATCAAAATCCACCGTATATCAATGTAATTCCAGTTAAAGGCCGCTATGATGCGGTAGAAGGAGATTTGATCATCGGTTTTGTGGAAGAACCACTTTCATCAAGCTGGCTTGTTGACATCAATGCTCCATATCCTGCATTGCTTCATGTCAATGAGGTTCCTTGGGATGTAGAGTTTGGTGAAACCGAAAAATATTTAAATACTGGTGATTCCATCATGGCCAAAATCCTCTCTGTTGACTTGGAAAAAAAATTAAATATTACACTCAAGGACCGAAATCTTTACAAGATTCGTGGTGGACATATCATTGATGTTGAACCATCAAAAGTCCCACGTATCATTGGAAAGAAAGGTTCCATGATTGGGTTACTTAAGAAGTATACCCACTGTAGAATCTTTGTTGGTCAAAATGGTAGAATATGGATTGATGGTGATGATGAAAACATCGTCAAGATGTTAGAAGCCATCAGATTAATCGAGGAAGAATCCATATCCTATGGACTTACCAATAAAGTTGAAAATCTCCTAAAAACACAATAACAAGGATGTGACAATAAATGAAATCTGATATTAATCTTATCAATGAGGATGGAAAACGTCTCGATGGACGGGCTGCAGATGAGCTACGACAAATAAAGATAGAAGCAGGAGTGTTGCATAGGGCAGATGGGTCCTGTTATCTTGAATGGGGTGGGAATAAGGTCGTTGCAGCAGTGTATGGTCCCAGAGAAGCAATTCCAAGGCATACTCAAAATCCATTAAAAGCGATTATAAAAGCCCGTTATAATATGGCGGCTTTTAGTGTTGATGACCGCAAGCGACCAGGACCTGACCGTCGAAGTCGAGAGATATCAAAGGTTATCTCTGAAGCATTGGAAAAAGTCGTTATCACGGACCTATTTCCTCGGGCGGCAATAGAAGTCAATATTGAAATCCTCGATGCAGAAGCAGGGACCCGCTGTGCGGGATTAACTGCTGCAGGTGTTGCCCTTGCCGATGCAGGTATTCCCCTTCGAGATATCCCCGTTTCTTGTGCAGCAGGTAAAATTGGGGCAGAAGAACATGATGGAACATTAACCGGCGGTCATGTGGTACTTGATCTTGGAAAAGCAGAGGATAATTTTGGTAATGCGGATCTCCCCATAGCGATTTCTCCACGCACAAAAGAAATCCTTTTAATGCAAATGGATGGTCATCTGTCCGTTGAGGAATTCAATCAAGCACTTTCCATGGCGATAGATGGGTGTTATGTGATCTCTGAAATTCAAAAGAAAGCATTATTACAGAAATATAAAACTGATTTGGAGGTGGAATGAGCGTATGACCGTATTGCCAATTATTAAACAGAATTATCTTTATAAAATAGCAAAACAAGGGAAGCGAGCTGATGGAAGAGGCTTTAATGAATACCGTGATATCATTATTGAACCGGGTATCATCAGTAAAGCAGAAGGATCTGCTCGAGTACGAATCGGAAAAACACAAGTGGTCTGTGGGATCAAAATGGATATTGGAGATCCCTATTCTGATACGCCAAACTCTGGGGTTATTAGTACTGCAGCAGAACTTATTCCCCTAGCATCACCGGATTTTGAGGCAGGACCTCCACAGGCGGATGCTATCGAGCTTGCTCGTGTTGTCGATCGAGGGATAAGGGAATCTGAGGTTATTAAACTTGATGAACTCTGTATTATCCCTGCTGAAAAAATCTGGATCCTCTTTATTGATATCCACATTATTGACTATGATGGAAACCTCTTTGATACAGCCAGTCTCGCAGCGTTAGCTGCATTATACAATACAAAAGTTCCCATGGAACGGTTCAAAGAATTCTTTGAAAAAATAAAGGAATCTCATCCGGTTGTAAATGATTATCTCCAAGCCCATCAGACAGATTATCCGCTGCCCATGAGAGAACCACCGATTTCAAGCACCTATGTGAAATTTAATGACGTCATCGTTGCTGACCCCTCCATTGATGAAGAGGAAATAGCAGATGCTCGATTAACAGTTGCAACAGACAAAAATGGTGATATTCGAGCGATGCAAAAGGGGTTAAAAGGCAGTTTTACGGTGGAAGAGATACAAAACATTATAAAAGACTCCCTTGTTAACGGAGAAGCGCTAAGAAAAAAACTCAATGAAAGCGTAGGGTCATAAGTATGGCAAAAAGAACAAAGAAAGTTGGCTCCTCTGGTCGCTATCAGGCACGATACGGTGTTCGCTCTCGTTCACGGGTGCGAAACATTGAAAGTACACAAAAAAAGCTTCATGCCTGCCCTAGCTGCGGTAAAGTTGCCGTGAAACGATTAAGTACCAGTATCTGGCAATGCCGGAAATGTGATACCAAATTTGCTGGAGGAAGCTACTATCCAAAAACTGAGGTCGGACAAACCGTTGACAAAATCATGAAAAGCGGGTTACGAAAAAACCAAGAAGATACATCATTTGATGAAGTGGACGAAGAGGAAACAACATGACCGGGTATCGATGCGGTATCTGTAAAAAAACAGTGAAATTCGATGTGAAAAACATCGGTATGCAATGTCCATATTGTGGAAGTAAAGTGTTCTACAAAGAAAGACCTACCGTTGCAAAACACATTCAAGCAAAATAATAGAACACATTTCCTTGCGCCCTAGGTAATTTGAATAGTTCTTATTAGGCACTACTCCCTCTTCTATTATGCGTTTACTTTGTATCTGCAATTTCTTTTTTTTTTATATTGATGTATTATTCCTCAAAAAAAATCTTTGAGAGGGATGAAATAAATTTTTCACTAAAATCAACTTCTCTACCCTCGTTAGAAATACTCTGCTTCCCATTCATAGAGTTCTCTCCTCAAAAGGAAAAACATCAATTGGAAGTATTTAAAGATTATTTTATTATTCAACATGCAAGCGTGTTGCATGCTTAGTTGACACAATAAAAAAGGGAGGGTTAAAAAGAAGGGAAAATCATTTTTAATCCTTCTCTCCTTAACACCCCATCATCACCCTTTCCTCACAAAAGCGTGTTAGAACAAGGTAATGAACTCACGATTTTTATAATTTATTAATTTTTCAAAGTTAGCTATAAAAACGATGCTGGGGGATTTCAGGTAAAACATTTTAAGGGGGAATCTTTTTTTCCTTTTTTAATATGAAGCATCTACAAATTTCCTTTACCTTTGATGATGAAAAAACAGTTCAGATCATTACTCAGTCTTTATTACCCGAGTTACCAAAAGATGTATTGCAAACAAAAGTAACACTTACCATTGAAGACACAACCTTAATCCTTGATATTCAGGGATCACAGACCTCAGCAGTTAGAGCAGCATGCAATTCCTATTTTCGATGGATTGAAACTGCATATAAGGTAGCCCAATCCATTTAACAGGTAATTGTTTCATCTCGTTCAGGACCATATGAGATATACGTAATAGGTGTGGAAAGATATTTTTCAATGAATTGAATATATTTTTGCGCTTCCTCTGGGAGATCACTTCGTTGTTTTGGATGTGCTGGAAAATGATCCCATCCTTTAAACTCCTCATACACTGGGGTACAATGTTTTAATGTTAAGAGTGATGATGGCATGGTATCAATCTGTTTATTATGATATTCATATCCAACACAGATCTTTAATGGATCAATTCCTTGTAATACATCAAGTTTTGTCATCGCAATTGAGGAGATTGCTGAGAGATTACAGGTATGTTTCACTACGACTAAGTCAAGCCAACCACATCGTCGAGGTCGACTAGTAGTTGTTCCAATTTCATGACCTTGTTGTTGCAGATGAGTACCGACTTCATCGGTTAACTCGGTTACAAAGGGGCCTTCACCAACGCGAGTTGTATAGGCCTTCATAATACCAATTATTTCATCTATCTTTGTAGGTCCAATCCCTGCACCAGTACATACGCCTCCAGCAACAACATGGGATGATGTTGTATAGGGATATGTGCCAAAATCCACATCGAGCATAGTTCCTTGAGCACCTTCAAAAAGGATGTTTTTATTATTTTGTATGGCATGCTGCAAAATCACATGGGTTTCTATGATGTATGATTGAAGTTTCTTTCCAAACGCATGATAGGTATCTATAATTTTTTTTTCATCAAGGGTGTCTTTTAAATCAAATGCTTGGATTTGCCGTTGTTTGATTGGAAGAATACGAGAGAGTTTCTCATCTAAGCGTTCTTTTGTAAGAAGATCTGACATGCGAATCCCATATCGAGAGATCTTGTCACTATAACAGGGTCCAATGCCCCGTTTGGTTGTCCCGATTTTTTTGGATCCAAGAATATGTTCTTCTGCACCATCAAGGAGTTTATGATAGGACATGATGACATGTGCTCGGTCACTGATTAAAAGTTTTGGTTTGATTCCTCGATCAGTAAGTTCAGAAATCTCTTTAACAAGGACTTCTGGGTCAACAACGCATCCGTTACCAATTACTCCTGTTTTTCCTTGAAGCACTCCTGAGGGAATAATATGAAGTTTATAGGTGTCCTCTTTTATTTTAATGGTATGCCCTGCGTTGTTTCCTCCTTGAAAACGTACAACGTATTCCATGTCCTTTGAAAGATAATCAACAATTTTTCCTTTCCCCTCGTCACCCCATTGGGTTCCAATCACGATATTTACAACCATTCCTATTTCACAGTATAGGCAATACAAAAACCATTCATAAACCTTCAGATATCATATCTCTTATGACTTGGTCCAAGAAATCATAGAAAAATGTGTAATACATATAAAAGATTTTAAGATTACATTCCGATCTATGTATACTATTTTGATGAAGACTTTTCCTTTTATTCAACTTCTTCAAATAACCAAATTTGATTACAGTATTTACTCGAAGGAAGTAATTTTGGGATAACACAATTACAAGTATCATTCCAAAGAATTAAATAAGACTTGTTCTTCTACGAGTTCACTCTATGCCAAATGCTTTTTCACGATTCACTCAACCGTATCAACAACCACCTCAAGAAGTTGAATGGGTAAAACAAGAGGTGGGAAAACGATTTCCCTTTTATGAAGTGAAATTTGCCCAAGATGCCATATTGTTTTACTGTAAAATAGATGAACAAAACCTTGAAGACTTATTCAATGATTTACGTCAGCATCTTTCAGAGAAACACTATCTTCCCTTCCTTCGACATGAACGAGGAGAATACATCCTTTATATCACACATAGGCCTGTGAGAAAGAATAAACCATTGTGGATTAATATCGTGCTTCTTATTGCAACGATTATTACAACGGTTCTCACCGGTTCTCTCTTAAGTATGGGATATAGCGATATTCAATCATTACCTAATATTAGTCAATTATTTAATCCAACACATCTTTTTAATGGATTATTGTATTTTTCGCTGCCACTCATGGCGATTCTATTCATTCATGAGATGGGTCATTATTATTATTCCATACGTCATGGATTGAAAACATCGTTTCCTTATTTTATTCCAATACCACCGATATTACCAGGTTTCAATATTGGAACGTTTGGTGCGCTTATCTCCAGTAATGATCCTATGCCAAATAAAAAAGCATTATTTGACATCGGGCTTTCTGGTCCTATCGCAGGTTTCTGTGTTGCAGTCCCTGTTACCATTATTGGTATTCTTACCTCTAATGTAGTTCCAATTTCTGGACTTCAAAGTGGGGATACCGTTCTTGGAGTCTCACTACTTTTTTATTTGCTACAATCAGTTCTTGTAACGATTCCACCTGGTTTCACTCTTGATTTAAACGCGATAGCATTTGCTGGTTGGATTGGGCTTCTTATTACCTCAATTAATCTTCTTCCAGCAGGTCAACTTGATGGTGGGCATATCTTTCGGGCGGCTCTTGGTGAAAAACAAAAATATGTAAGCTGGGTAGCTGTTTTAATCATGATTTTTACAGGGTGGTGGTTTTTTGCTTTCATCATTATTCTCATGCTTGGTATGAGTCATCCTCCACCACTAAATGATTACTCTCCATTAGATACAAAACGAAGGATCCTGTTTCTTTTCGCGGTGTTCATGCTCATCTTGTGTTTTATTCCCTTCCCAATTTATGCCGTCCCATAAAAACACTATCTATCGCAATGTTTAAAACACAGAACATAATTGCACCAAGCAAGTGAACCTAATGAAAACATATGTGAAAATATTATTTAGCAGTGAAGGAGATTCCCCCTCAGTAGTCAAAGACCTGTTATTTAATATGGGTTTTAAAGCAACCCAGGGTAACTATGATTTTGTCTATGAACGAGATGAGGAATCAACAGACGTCGAAGAACTCGTATGGTTTGCCGATAAAGTTCATTCAGCATTAAAAGGAAGCAATGTCCTCTTTGAAATAGAAACGATTTAAGTCGAGTTCTCATCTATTGAACTCTTCGTTTGCTTCTCACATTTTTTACTTGCTGATTTTAATACACCCATCAGTGTATGATACTCCCATTTTGAGGGAAGGGCTCTTCCCATCATTCTTTTGAACATCACCTGGGTTTTCTCTTTTTTATGATCAGGATAAGAGATATTGTCAAGAAGCTCAGAAAACGTATCAAAAAGAATGTTTTTTTCCATTGAATCCAATGGTCTTCGATGCTTGGGCATATCCGTTGTAGCTGTGTATAGTTCATATAATACAACAGCAACAGCATGGGATAGATTCAAAGAGGGATACGCCTCACTCGTTGGTATTTTTATCATAAGATCACATTGGGCAATCTCCGGGTTGAGAAGCCCGTAATCCTCTCGACCAAACACCAGTCCAATTGATCCAGAGACCTGAGATAATTGTTGACTAAGTTGTGCGGGAAATAAGGGATTACGCAGGTGTTTTTTATCTGATACAGTTTCAATGGAAGAGGTTGCAATCAGCATATCGATATCTTTCACGGCATCAGAGAACTCAGTAAATATCTCTGCGGTATCAAGGATATCTGTTGCATGAACCGCACGGATAAAACACTCATCATCCAATGGACCGGGATTGACCAAATAGAGTTTTGATACCTGAAAATTCTTCATTACTCGAGCAACTGCTCCAATGTTTCCAGTATATTTTGGTTCAACAAGAACAACTATGATATCATGAATGATTTATCGCCTCTCAATTAAATAAAACAATAATCTATAAAAGATTATGTAAGAGTTTTTTTTACTTTGACCTGTTAATATGCATTGAAGAAAACCCTACCAGATATTCAGTTTACATTTTTTTAATAGGATTTCGCGTATCGCATCCATTTCTTTGCAGGTTTATTACAATGAGGACAAATGGGTGTAACATCTGATTTTTCTAATGTGATAGGTTCACCTAGTGTGTTTCTATCAAGGATCTCCTCAATAGCAAGCGCGCAGTCATCATTGCCACACCATGGCATTTGTACAATGCCTGGTGCCTCTTGGGCTTCCTCTATACCTGATACACTGTGCATATTTTTGTTAAAGACTTGAGTTGCATGATCATATAATCGTTTTTCAAGAAGAGAACACGCCGCAATGATGTTATCCTCAGCAGCATCTAAAGAAACAAAATCCTTTTCACCCGTATCACGAGGAACAATAACAATCTGCTGTTTTTCAATATCTCGTGGACCAATATCAACACGAATAGGAACACCCTTAAGCTCCCAATCATAATATTTATTCCCCGGCGTCCAATCACGATCATCAACATGCACACGCAGATTCTTCTCTTGTAATCTCTTTTTTAACTCCTGACAGGCATCCAAAACCATGGTTTCCTTCCCTTTGAAAATAATAGGGATGATCACAACTTGAAGCGGTGCGACAGCGGGAGGTAAAATGAGTCCTTTATCATCTCCATGAACTCCAATAACTGCTCCAAGGATCCGTTCACTCATCCCATACGTTGTTTGATGACAATGACGATGAGATCCATCTTCTGCTTCATAGGTTATCTCATATGGTTTTGAAAAATTATCCTTATATTGATGGATTGAACCTAATTGCAGGGTTCTCCCTGAGGGCATGAGTACATCGATACTAATTGTATAGAAAGCTCCAGCAAACTTATCCCATTCCGGCCGTTTATTAAACAGATACGGTAAACAGAGATCTTTCAGCAATTTCTCTGCAATCTTTTTATCCTCTTCAACTTGTCGTTCAGCATCCTCAAAATCAACATGGCAGGTATGAGCCTCAAAAAAATGAATTTCTCGAACACGGATAAACGCACGGGTTTGCTTGGTTTCATATCTAAAAGTATTTACGATTTGAAAGGTTTTTAATGGAAGATCGGTATGAGCACGGACCCAAAGAGAAAAAATTGGATACATCGCAGTCTCAGAAGTAGGTCGCAGTAACCAGCGTTCCTCAAGATTTGTATGCCCTGCTTGCGTGATCCAGTAGACTTCACTACCGAATCCTTCAATATGATCGGCTTCCTTTTGAAATAATGATTCAGGAATACAAAGAGGAAAACAGACTTCAACATGATCCGTTTGCTGCATCTCCTGTCGAATCAATGCATCAACATGTTGCATAAGTTTCCAGCCATAGGGTCGCCAGACATTCATACCCTTGATGGGATATCGTTTATCACAAAGATCAGCAAGTTCTACGATTTCATTGTACCACTCATTGAAATCATCGCTTTTTTTAAATCGTGTTTCTGGCATGTTACTTCGACCAAAACAGGAGAAAGCAATTCTCTTATTAAAGATGACGGTTTGGAAAAAAAGAAAGAAATCTCTCTATACGCCACGTCCTTCTTTCGCTTTTACACGAAGTTCTTTCGCGTGGCATCTTCTACAGCGTACTGCACGGATTGTATTCGTGGCTCCACACTTCATACATATCTTTTTGTTTAATAACCGCTCTTCGGCTTCAGGAAATCTCGCCATGGGTTTACCGCCTTGTTTGCTGTATCGGTATAAATCGATAATATTTAAACATAACTCAGATATTTTCTAATTGAAATATTCTTTTTATTTTAATAATTCACTGAAATCATTAATTTTATAGAAATATACTTAACCAAGATGTTTGTTTGTCATGCAGGTGATAATCATATGAAGGGGAGGATCACGTGTCCCGCCTGTGGCCAACAATTTATTAAAGAGACCACACAACAAACACCGACTCTATCTGTTCACTGTCCACATTGTAGTCATCATTTTGTTGTTAAAATTCCTTCTGAACAATCTATTGATAAAGAGACATGCATGCATAACGAAGAATCAGTTGATTGCTCCTGGGAGGAATATGGTGAACCTCGGAAAACCATTCTCTCATCTACAAAACGACGGACGGATAAACCAAAAATCGCTGCTTTTCTTCTTTTCATCGTGGTCATTATGGGGCTAGGTTCAGCGGTTATCCCAGATACCTTTATTGATGGATCACTTGATCTATTGGCCGTTGCCGGAGTATCAAGTCAGATTACAATAGAGATTCTCAATCAGACCGGTGTTCCCCAAGAAGGATACAAAATCATTGGACCCAGTGGGTTGAATGCAACAACCAATGCATCAGGAATACTTATTTCAAATCATCTGCCTGTTGGGGAATATAGGATTCGTATCTATTCATCATCAGAGAATGCCTCAATGGAGCATATGCAGACGGATGTTCTTGTCTTTCCGTTTAATCTGGCATCTTATGAATTTATTGTTGACACCTCTACTACACCAGTGAGTTTAGAAAAAACAAATACTTCATTGACCTGGTGCTCAGGGATTCTTATTATCCTTTCTATTATCGTATTAATCGGTGTTATCTCTTCTTGGAGAAGACAGTATTCAGATGTTGCTCTTGTTGGTGCATTAGTAGGCATTTTCACACTTGGTTTTTACCTTTTAGGAGTACTTTTAAGCATTATTGCCCTGATTCTCATCTACAAATCAAAAGAGGAATTTGAAGATGGAAAGAAGGGAAAAAGTTTCTAAACGTATGGTTCTTTTTTTTCTCTGTTTTCTCTTCTTTGTACTTCTCCAGTTCATTAGTCCATTACTGTTGCCAACTGCTACGATTACTGATCTTTCGGGAACTACTGTTTTTCTTGATCACCCTGAAGAAGAACATACGATACCACCCCCTTTTGCAATAATTTATTCATTAGGTGATATACTCTGTCATCAAAAAGAAGAACGATCACTTTTTCTCAATCAAAATCAAATGCCATTTTGCAGTAGATGTACTGCAATATGGATCGGTATGGCTATAGGAATATGTATAGCATTGTTCATTAAATTTGAATTAAACATGCGGTTTATCGCTTTATTTTTCCTTTTCATTGTCCCATTATTCATAGATGGTTGTGGTCAACTCATCGGTCTTTGGGAAAGTACAAATTTCCTAAGACTCATTACAGGGTTGTTAGCAGGTATAATATCTGGTATCTCTCTTGACTGTATTATTGATGAATTACGGATGGTAAGAAAAGAAAAAAAATTCTTTTCTTACTAAAAAGGATATCCAATGATCATGGTGAACGCTATAGTAACACCTAGGATAATTATTGTGGGGAGAATCGCTGCTAAAAACGCTTTTCCTGTCGATATGTCATGAAGCTCTCGAAGACCGAGTATGACAAGGATAAATGACCAAATAGATATGGGTATTAACAGAAGTGGGAACCATCCCAATATAAAGGAGGGAGTGAGACTGTATACTGAGGCTTTAAATGTTTGACGATATCCGTTTTTACCGCCGACAAGAATAGCGCCAATATGTAGAATTCCGGCTCCAATAAAGATACTAAATATTCCTGCTATAAGAGCCATAAAGAAAAATGCAATTCCACTGTAAATTCCTTGAGTTATATCAATTAATGGTTGAATCGGTCCTAGATTTTCAATTGGTAATATAAATGTAACTGCGATCGCAAACATAATCGAAAAAATAATGATCCATGCGATGAAATATCGAAGTGCTCCTTTCATTGCTTCATCTTTTACTTCTTGAAATGTGTGTACAGGGCTTATTAAAAATCCTTTCACTTTATTAAAAAAATCTAAATTTTCCATCCTTTCCACCTTTCCATAGTTTTTGTTAGAGTGTCTTTGAAAACAAATAATCACATCATTCTATTAATAAGTTTCACTTTTTATAAATTTATGAGTAATATATGGATAGCTTATTTTTGTGTTCGTTTCCGAAGCTGTTTTTGGTTCACTACGGGTTTCATATAGGTTTTCAGTACATACCAATAGATAAGTATTCCATAGAAGATGATTGCGATTTGGTATTCATCTATTTGAAATAACCCTGTAAGAAAGACCCCAAGTGAGACAGGGATATAAAGAAGAACTGCAAACAAGAAATATTTTGTTAAATTTCCCTGATATACACCATATCCAATAAGTAATCCAGTTGCCCCATGCATCAAAATGATACCAATGGAACCAATAAGAATTGATGCAATAACGAAAAGAGATCCTGTTTGGATATTTGCAAGAAGCATAGATACGGGGGTAAAAATAGATCCAAAACCCAATCCTAATGCAAGACCATACAGTACTGTACTTCTTTTCAGATGAAATCGTGGAAGATTAAGCACCATGGTTTTCATGATCTGTTCAAGAACTGGGAAAAGAATAATGATGAGAATGCCACTGGTGAGCGTGAATATTTCAATAACACTTGCAATGAATCCTGTGATAATACCAATAATAAACATGATAAACAGTGTTTTTTCCACATATTCCCCTTGCCAGTCCTTTAGCACCCAGTATAAGAGAATCAATGCTGGGATGATACCAAGGATTAAACTAGATTCAGGCAGTACATTCATCGTGATCGTAGTAGCTGGATACAAAAGACTATATTAAAGGTCATCGATTATGGGATGGATTCATTGCTCAATGGGTTTTGAGGAGGTGTGAACAATGTTAAAAATACCAACAATTGTACTAAATGTAAAAACATATCAAGAAGCAGTAGGTGAAAACGCAATAGCTCTCGCCAAAGCCATGGAGACTATTGCACAAGAAACAGATGTCAGTATGGCTATTGCAGTACAGGCAACCGATATCTACCAGTGCGCTCAAACCGTTACCATACCTGTGTTTAGTGAACATATTGATCCAATAACCCCCGGGAGTCATACTGGATGGACACTTCCTGAAGCAGTAAAAGATGCAGGAGCAGTAGGAACTCTCATTAATCATAGTGAACATCGGCTAACGCTTGCAGATATTGAAACCTGTATCCAACGAGCAAGATCACTACACCTGCAGCAGATAGTATGTTCAAATAATATAAAAACATCAGAAGCACTCGCTGCGTTATCCCCTGATTTTATTGCAGTGGAACCACCGGAGCTCATTGGAGGAGATATCTCTGTTACCACGGCGGATCCTGATATTGTGAGTGGGACAGTTGATGCGGTTCATCGCATCAATGAAAACGTACCAATTCTTTGTGGTGCGGGAGTAAAAAATGGAAAAGATGTCGCGAAAGCATTGGAACTTGGAGCAGAAGGAGTCCTTCTTGCAAGTGGTGTAGTAAAAGCAAAAGACCCAATAATGGTATTACGTGATCTCGCATCAGGAATCCCATAAAAAAAAATGATGAGTGCCTATGGATATCGTATTTATAACCACACTTCTCTTCATCTTTATAGGAGTTATTGAACTCCTTCTTTCAATTCCTTTAATCTTAAAGAAAATCAAACCAAATACATATTTTGGATTTCGAACAAAACAAACAAAAACGAATACTGCCCTGTGGTACAACGTCAACAAAAGGTTTGGAGCTTCATTACTTGGATCAGGACTCGTGTTAATCATTTCTATGATACTTCTTATGCAGTATCCGTTAACGATTATGGACACATTACTCACGGGTCTCATTCTATTGTTTCTTACGTTACTTACTAGTTTACTGTATGGGCTCCTGTATATACGGCG
>Ga0180430_10001502_pt1 | contig 22568 bp, 23 predicted proteins | sample SS_ome_9_FD_132999 | JGI IMG/M metagenome (GOLD analysis project Ga0180430, IMG submission 132999) | Hypersaline lake sediment archaeal communities from the Salton Sea, California, USA - SS_1_S_2 metaG | ecosystem: Environmental > Aquatic > Non-marine Saline and Alkaline > Hypersaline >... | reverse complement strand
CGATCCAGGGTCTGCTCCGCGGCGGTGAGTTCGGACGCGGCTTCCGCGGCCTCGGCGGCAAGGGCCGTTCTCTCCCGGTCGAGGTCTGCGAGGGCCTCCGAGCTGCCGGCGAGGTCACGGGCGGCCGCAGCGACCCGCAGCCGCCGCAGCCGGTCGGAGAGCAGCCGCCACCTGCGGGCCCTGCGGGCCTGGCGGTGCACCGTCTCGAGCCTCGACTCGACCTCCCCAACGATGTCGGCGAGACGCTGGCGGTTCTGGTCGGCTCGTTCGAGTCGTCGCAGGGCCTCGCTGCGGCGTGCCCGAAAGCGGGTGATGCCGGCGGCTTCCTCGAAGACCGCCCGCCGATCACGCCCGCTGGCCACAAGCAGCGCGTCGACGCGACCCTGCTCGATGACGCTGTAGGCCTCGGTGGCCGCCCCGGTACCGGAAAAAAGCTCACGAATGTCGCGGAGCCGGGAGACCTCGCCGTTGATCAGGTATTCGCTTTCACCGCTGCGGTAGACCCTGCGGCCGATGCGGACCTCCTCGGCGGCGACCGGCAGTCCGCCGGCGGAATTGTCGAAGACGAGCGTGGTCTCTGCGGCGTTCATCGGCTTGCGGGCGGTCGATCCGGCGAAGATCACGTCGGCCATCTCGCGTCCGCGGAGGCTGCGGACCGACTGTTCGCCGAGCACCCACTTGATCGCGTCGACGACGTTCGACTTGCCAGAGCCGTTTGGCCCGACGATCACGGTGATCCCGTCGGGAAACTCGAAACGGGTTCTGTCCGCGAAGCTTTTGAAGCCGAAGAGTTCGAGCGCCTTGAGCCGGGTCATGATGCGGCGTCTTCGTCGGCGATGATCGGCAGGCCGAACAACGTGAGGCCGTCGTTCGACCCCTCGTTTTCGTCGTCTGCCTGCCGGTCGGCCGAGACCTCCTCGTGGATGGTCGTCCTGCCGTCATTCGCACGCGGAACGGCGTCAAAGACGAGGCGGCTCTCGAGGGCCCGCATGGTGTGGGCCTGCTGCAGGAACTGCACCACGTCGGGATAGCCGCCCCCGCTTTCGGTGATGCCACGGATCACTTCGTCGAGAGATGCCGGGCATTCGACGCAGCGGTCGTCCTCGCCGGGAGCGAAGCGGCTGATCCGTGCCGTGCCACCCTTCACCACGACCACGATCTCGCGTCCTGCCTCGGCCCGCAGGCCGTCGGCAAGGGGGTGCTCGACGCCGAAGAGCACGATCTCGGGCCGCACGCGTCTGGTCGCATGCACCAAAGGAGGCCCGTTCACGTCGAGTATGTGGAGGTGGAATCCGTCGGCCAGCCGCTCACCCCGCAGCAGCGGCAGGGAAGGGTCCATCTTCCAGAGCGTTCGAAAGGCACCATACCGCGTCTCGGCACTGCGGCTCGCCAGCAGACCCTCGAGCGCTTCGATCCCGTTGGCATCGTCGAGCACTCCCAGTGCCGCGAGGGCTGCAGGCCGGCCGCTGCGAAGGTTGGCCGCCGCCTGTGCAAGCTCTTCGGCCACGATCGATTCGCCCAGGTAGGCCAAGGCCTCGGCGGCATAAAAACGGACCTCGGCGTCGTCGGACTTCAGGGCCCGTCGGAGCGTGGAGACCGAATCGCGGCCGATCGCCTCGAGGCGAACTGCCGCGGCAGGGGCGGTGACCGGATCCTCGAGCTGTCGCGAGAGCAGCTCCAGCCTTGCCATCCGCCCACCGGGAGGCTCGTTGACTGCCAGGCAGCGGACGACCCGCAGGTAACGCTCGAGGTTGTCGCGATACAGCGGAGGAATCTCCAGTTCGATGAAGCGATCGGTCTTGGGATTGGCCACGCCCCGCTTCGAGCCGCGGATCACGGCGTGGAAGCGGTCGTTGATGCAGTCGCCCAGACGCTTGGAGATGGCGACGGAGCGGTGCTCAGGCTTGAGCACCAGTCCGAGCGAGCGATTTTGCAGGGCCACGCCACCGCCGGGCACGATGCCGCGAACCCGCGATACCGAGTCGAAAGTGCCCTTGGCAACCGGGTCGACGAGCACCGGGCCCTCGGCGACACCCAGCAGGTGGCCGTCGCGAATCCGATTGCCCATCACGGCCATCTCTGCCAACCTCGTCTCCATGAGCCAGCCTGAGGCGAGGCTTTCGGTTTCGTTGCCGGCGGGAACCTCGACCTCGATGTCGAAGCGATCACCGCGTCGCACGCCGGGTGGCAGGTAGCCATGCACCCACACCAGCGATGTCGAGGGGGAGGCGAGCAGCCGGTTGGGTTCGACGACACCGCGGGCCTGGATGTCGGCGATCAGTGTGGCCCGCTGCGGCGAGAGCGGAGGGTCGCTGCCGGTGTCGGGCAGGCCCGTGACGAGGGCCGCGGCCTCCACCCGCTGCGGCAGCACGCCCCAGGAATCGGCGTAGTCGCCGACGAGTTTCGTGTCGGCGTCCATCTCCACGAGCGCCTTGACCTCCGGCGACTGGCTGCGAATCGACGGGCCGGCGCAGCCGGCCACGATGGCCAGGCAGACGGCCGCCGCGATCACGGCCCGTGGCCGGAAACGCAGGCCGGTGGCAGCTTGTGAAGGGTGCATCGGCGAGCCGTCAGGCGACAAAGGTCAGGCGAGCTCCGGAAAAAGGTCGGCGGACGGTAGGTTTCCACGGAATCGGCGTCAAGGTGGTCTCCCGGCCGCCGCCGGCATCCGCGGGGGAAACAGGGGAGCGAACCCGTCTTGGCCGCTCGAGGGGGTGCTGCTACGGTTCGCCCGTCCCGAGCACAGGCGGCGGTGTCGAAGCCGGCGGGACGACAGTCCGCAGGAGTTCATGATCCGTGGCAGGCATCACCCCCCATCCCGAATCACTGCAGGTTCACGTGCGGTGGATGATTCGTCGCGACATGCCGGAGGTACTCGCGATCGAGGAGGAGGCATTCGAGTTTCCCTGGTCAGAGGAGGACTTCACCCGTTGCCTTCGCCAGCGGAACTGCATCGGAATGGTTGCCGAGATGGCCGAATCGGTGGTGGCCTTCATGATCTACGAACTCCACCGCTCACGGCTGCACGTGCTCAACTTTGCGGTGCTCCGCAGCCATCGGCGGCTTGGCATCGGCTCGCAGATGCTGCAGAAGCTCGTCGGCAAGCTCTCACCTGAGCGGCGGAACCGCATTCTGCTCGAGGTTCGGGAGCGGAATCTTCCCGCTCAGCTCTTTTTCAGGTCCAACGGCTTTCTGGCGATCTCCGTGCTCAAGGACTTCTATCAGGACAGCACCGAGGATGCCTATCAGATGCAGTTCCTGCAGGAAGCCGAGACGCCCTCAGTCAGGCGACGGGCCGGCTGAGGCAGGCCGCTTCGATTTCACCCAGCCTGCCAAGCAGCCTGGCGGTTGCGGCCGCGGGCGTGCCACCAACGGCAAGCACGCTCACCACCGGCCTGCCAGCCTGCACGGCGGTGCCCAGGGGAGGCAGGTCGGCGATCGCCTCGGAGCCGCCGTCGTCCTCTCGCCAGGCCGCCCGGCGGCAATCGATTTCCGCGATTGCACGCTCGTCGATTCGCAGCGGTTCGCGGGCGAAGAGGATCGCCTTCGCATGATGGATCGGCGGGGATGGTGTCGATGCAGGCGGTCGCGGGACGACAAATCCGCAGGCCGCGAGGTGGTCGCAGAGAATCGGTCCGCCCCGCTGCCGTTCGAGCAGTTCCATTGAGGCAGTCGGCCGGGGATTGAGCTCGATCAGCCAGGGTCGGCCGGCCGGGTCGAGCACCGCGTCGATTCCCACCGCGCCCAGAAGGCCGTGCCGTCTGGCAAGGATCCCACCGAGCCTCACGAAAGGATCGGCCCATGCTGGCTGTGAAGCAAGCGTGACCGATCCGGCGTAGGCGAAAGGACCGGCGTGGGTGGCGGGATGGCCCACGAACTGGCCGGTCACGCCGAGCAGTTCGCAGCGGCCCTCGTGATCGATCACCAGCGAGACCGAGTGCGGCTCACCGGTCACCCGCCGCTGCCAGATTGACCGTGGTGGCGATCGGCCGCCGTGCCATGGACGGATTCCCCTGCCGCCTGCCGAGGCCTGCGGTTTGACCAGGAATGAACCATCGGTGGGAACCCCTCGTGATGAGGCCAGGCTGGCGGGCATGCCGAGGCCGGCCTCACGAGCCGCCATGGCCAGCGGTTCGAGGCTGCGAACGGCCGAGAGGGCCTCCGGCGGCGTGCCGGCGAGCGGCGAGATTGCGGCCATCTCCGCAAGGAGTGGAGGATGGTTCTCGAGTCCGCCACCGTAGAGCCAGAGCGTTGGGGCCAGTTCGGCGAGCCAGGCCGGGAAGCCATCTGGATAGTTGTCGATTCTGTCGACCCGATCGGCAGCTTCGACGAGGTCGCGGTCGGCGAAGAGATCGGCCGCGGCGACCTCGACGCCGCCGGTGGCCAGGCTCGAGGCCATCCATCTCGCCGACGCCGCCACCACGCCGACCCGCATCGATCGCGATCGACTTCCTGCATCAGGGTGATGTCCATCATTCATGCGCGGGTCTCAGACGCGAGAAGAAGCGGCGGGTTGCGGAGGTGGAGGGAGGTGGTATCCTGCCCCCCGGTAACGACGACGCGGCTGCCGAGGCTGGCTGCGAGGAGTTGAAGGATATTTCTCAGGAGAACAAAAACGATGTCGATGTTCATTGGTGAAGCGCTGGCTGGTGACGGCAACGAGGTGGCTCACATCGATCTGCTCGTCGGAAGCAAGGATGGCCCCGTCGGGGTGGCCTTCGCCAATGCCCTGGCCCGCCAGAGCGAGGGCCATTCGAATCTGCTCGCGGTGCTGGCGCCGAATCTCGCGATCAAGCCGGCGACCGTGATGATCACCAAGGTCACCATCAAGGGGGCCAAGCAGGCCGTGCAGATGTTCGGTCCGGCCCAGGCCGCGGTGGCCAAGGCCGTGGCCGATTGCGTGGCTGATGACGTCATTCCCAAGAGCGAGGCGGAAAATCTCGTGATTGTCTGCGGCGTATTCATCCACTGGCTCGCCGAGGACAGCAAGAAGATCTACGACTACAACTACGAGGCGACCGTCGAGGCGATCAAGAATGCCATGACTGGAAAGCCCTCCGCCGAGGAGATGATCGCCGGCAAGGATACGGCCGAGCATCCCTTCAAGAACGCCTGACGGCGGGCGGCATGGCATCACGTGTGCTGATCCAGCTCGACCCCGATCCCCAGCCGAGCACGTTCGATGCGATCGTGGCGATCGACTCAGGAGTCGACACGCTGCTGCGGCATGGAAGCGTGACTCCGGAGGCGTCGGTGCCTTTGGTGCACGGAGCGATGTTTACCCGGGGCGGCGGCGAACTCGCTTCGACTGCGATCTTTGTCGGCGGCTCCGATGTGGCGGCCGCCGAGGCGGTGTTCCGCAAAGTGCGGGAGACCTTTTTCGGGCCGGTGCGGGTTGGCGTGATGCTCGATCCTTCCGGCGCCAACACGACGGCCGCGGCGGCCGTCGTGACCGCGGCGAGGCACGCGGTGCTCGCCGAAAGCCACGCGGTGGTGCTCGGAGCGACCGGACCGGTGGGCCGCCGGGTGGCGGGCCTGCTGGCAGGACGAGCCGGGAGCCTGACGGTCTGCTCTCGGTCGCTGGAGCGGGCCGAAGCCCTGGCCGGGGAGATTGCGGCTCGACGTTCGGCGGCCGTGCAGGCGGTCTCGCTCGGCGGCAGCCTCGCCGAATCTCTGGCTGAGGCGGCGGTGGTGATTTCCGCGGGGGCAGCCGGTGTGACGCTGCTCGACGCCGCCGGGCTCAAGGGCTGCCGCAAGGCCCGGGTCTTGATCGATCTCAACGCGGTGCCGCCGGTTGGCATCGAGGGAATCCTGCCCTCCGACAAGGCGCGGGTTCTCGAGGGAATCCGAGAGGATCTCCCGCCGGTCGCCTACGGCCCACTGGGGGTCGGGGGCACGAAGATGAAGATCCACCGGGCGGCGATCGACGAGCTGTTCGTCTCCACGGAGGCAGCCCTCGACGCCGAGGAGATCCTGGCAATCGCCTGGCGACTCGAGGGCGACTCGACGGATCGCGGGTGACTCGCCGCGGCAGCCGTCACGGTCGACCAAGCACGACGACGATCGCCATCAGGATCAGCAGGCCGACCAGGAGCATCACAAGGTTGCGGCGAAGTCGGCGGCGGCTGCGTTCTTCGCGGGTCAGCCGTCGCACCGTGACCTCGCCGTGATCGGTGGCGATGGTGCGATCCGCTTCGTGGACCGCAAGCGCCGGGTCGATTGGGGCGGGGCCCTCCTCGGGAAGCTCGAGCCTGTCGAGGAAGTCAGCGGGCTCCGCAGAGAGGCCCGCCGGAGGCGGCGGCTCGGCGATGCCGGCTGGCGTGTGCTGTGCGGCTGCCGAGGTGGCCGGCTGGGGCTGGGGTTCTGGTTGAGGCTGGGGATCGGGCTGGGGCTGGGGTTCGGGTTCTGGCTGGGGTGGGGGCTGGGGTTCCGGGTGGGGGTGGGGGACGAGAAAGTGGCCGCGGCAGATCGGGCAGGCCGCCGGCAGGTCCGCCAGATCGCGAGCGATGCTCACCGCCGCGTGGCAGTGCGGACAGGCCACGGCAAAGAGCCCTTCGGCTGCCGCCGAGGCTGCGAGATCCGGGTCGTTGGGGTCGAGATTGAAGCTCATTGGGGGAGTCTCCATCAGCCCCCGAAGCGGCTGACATGACGAATCACCATACGCTGCAGGATCCGCGGCATCCATCGCGATGCCAGCAGGTAGGCCTTGGCGTTCCATCCCGGGGTCAGTTCGTCGCGGCGATGCTCCACCGCCCGGACAATCCTCGCGGCAGCCCGTCCCACGGGCATCGGGCGGCCGCGGCTCCAGCCGGCCCGCCGGCCGGCGACGAGGTTCTCCCAGAAACTCGATTCCAGCGGACCGAGCGTCGCCAGCGTCACGCCGATGCCCTCGGGAGCCAGTTCCATCCGCAGGCCGTCGGCCAGCGAGGCAATTGCCGCCTTGGCCGCGGAATACTCGAGGTGTTCCGGCAGCGGCCATCGTCCCAGGATCGAGCCGATCACGAGCAGACAAGGATCGGCCGATCGACGAAGCGACGGGAGGCTTCGCCGCACGAGCTCGGCAGGGGCGAAGAAGTCGAGCTCCATCACGTCCCGCAGGGTTTGGGGTGATGCCCCGGCGAAGGGCCCGACCGCACCCCGGCCCGCCGCCAGGACGAGCAGGTCGAGGCCGCCGAGCCGTTCGGTGGCCAACTCAGGCAGGCTGTCCCGGAAACCCGCATCGGTGATATCTCCGGCAACAACCTCGATCCTTCCGCCGCGGCTTGTGACCTCGGCGGCCAGTTCCTCCAGCGGCCCGCGGCGGCGGGCGGTGGCCAGCACACGTGCCCCGCGGGCGGCCAGTTCGCGGGCGAGACTGCGGCCAAGGCCCGATGAGCCACCCGTGACGATCGCCCGCTGGCCCGCGATCTGCCGGTGGCGGTCACGACCGCGGGCTGTCATCCCGCACACCGCCCCGTTCCCAGGCTCTCCCCCTCGTCGGCGGTGACGAGCGAGTGCGGGCGAACGGCGGCCCGTTCGGGGTCGATGCGGCCTGCCAGCTCGTTCGGCAGACGGCAGTGCACCGTCACCTGCTTCTCGTCGAATCGCCTTGACAGCACCTCGCCATTGGCATCGAGCCAGGCAAGAAGCCTTCCATTTCCCGGGTCGGTCACGATGTCGAGGTCGAGGAATCGGGCCGAGAGGGCGGTGGAGGTCGCGGCCCGCAGCTGCTCGATCCCCCGGCCGGTGCGGGCGGAGACCGGGATGGCGTGCGGGTAGCGGGCCTGGAGGCGTTCGCGGTGGATCGGGGCGGCCTGATCGATCTTGTTGAGCACCAGGAGGGTGTCTTTCTCGTCGATTTGCAGTTCACCGAGCACCCGCCGGACCGCCGCTATCTGCGAATCGAGCTGGTCGCTGGAGCCGTCGGCCACGTGCAGCAGCAGATCGGCTTGCCGGGTCTCTTCGAGCGTGGCGGTGAAGCTGGCAATCAAATGATGCGGCAGGTCGCGAATGAAGCCGACGGTGTCGGAGAGCAGCACCGGACCCCAGCCGGGAAGACGCCAGCGGCGGGTCCGGGTGTCGAGCGTGGCAAAGAGCTTGTCGGCAGCCAGTTCGTCCGATCCGGTCAGTCGGTTGAGCAGCGTGCTCTTGCCGGCATTGGTGTAGCCCACAAGCGAGCAGGTCCGGCGGCCCTGTCGAGCGGCAACCTGCCTCGTTCGTCGGGCATGAATCACCGCGAGATCCTGTCGCAACTCGTGGACCCTCTTCTCGACGAGCCGACGGTCGACCTCCAGCTGCTTCTCACCTGGGCCCCGCATGCCGACGCCCATCTTCAGTCGAGAGAGGTGGGTCCACATCCGCTTCAGCCGCGGCAGCGAGTATTCGAGCTGGGCGAGTTCCACCGCCAGCCGGGCCTCGTGGGTCCGCGCCCGGGCCGCGAAGATATCGAGGATCAGCTCCGATCGGTCGAGCACCTTGACCCCCACCGCTCGCTCGAGGTTGCGGGTTTGGGCGGGGGTCAGATCGTTGTCGAAGATCACCACGTCGGCCCGGTGACGCTCCACAAGAAGGGCCAATTCCCGCACCTTGCCGCGGCCGAGGTAGGCAGTTTGATCGGGAGCTTCGCGACGCTGGGTCAACTCCGCGAGCACCCGCACTCCGGCGGAGTCGGCCAGACCGGCAAGTTCGCCGAGCGGGCGTGCGGCGGGGTTCCCGCCGTCGCGGATCAGGCCGGCAAGCACGCCGGTCTCTGAGGCCACGCTGTTGGTTCGCATGCGTTCCTTCACGATTGCATTCGGCCCTCCTCGGCTTTCATTCTACACGCCGGGCCTGGGTCACTCCCAGCCGCGGCCGGTGTCGGCCGAATCGATCATTGCCGAGCAGCTCTCCCAGCGGCGGGTGTCGAGCAGCCCGTCGGCCACCGCGTCCTTCACGCCGCAGCCGTCCTCGTGGGTGTGGCTGCAGTCGGGATAGCGGCAGTGGTTGGCAAACGGGTGCACGTCGCGAAAGGCGGCGGGCACCTCCGCCGCGACCACCTCCCAGAGCTGGAGTTGCCTGATGCCAGGGGTGTCGACGACATGGCCCCCGCCTCCGCCGCTGCGGGGCAGGGGGATCAGCCGGGCGGTGGTGGTGGTGTGCCGGCCCTTTTCGTTGTCGTCGCTGACCGCCGCGGTGCGGAGGTCGAGATCGGGGGCGATGCGGTTGAGCAGCGACGACTTGCCGACGCCGCTTTGGCCGACGAAGGCCGTGATCTTTCCCTGCAGTTGCGACTCGAGCCGCTCAATCCCCATGCCGCTGGCTGTCGAGGCGAGGATCACCGGGTAGCCGATCCGGGCATAAACCCCGGCCAGCGGAACCAGGCCGGCGGGATCGACAAGGTCGGTCTTGTTGATCACCACGACCGGCAGAATCCCGTTGCACTCCGCGGCCACGATGAATCGATCGATCAGCCCCGGCTTGATGCGGGGCTCGGCGGCACTCGCCACGATCACCACCTGGTCAACGTTGGCCACGATCGCGTGACGGCGGCCACGGCTGGTGCGGGAGAGTTCGGTCTGGCGGGGCTCGACGGCCTCGATCATGCCCTCGGTCTCCCCGCCGCGGACCCAGACCCGGTCTCCGGCGGTCACGACGTGTCGCTGGTCGGTGGCAACCGTCTTGAGGAGCCGGCTGGTCACGCATCGCACGACGCGGCCGGCGGCTGATTCAACCAAACTGTCCAGCCCGCGAACCTCGAGCACCCGCCCTGGCCAGGCCCCGTCATCGCGACGGCCAACCGGCAGGCTGCCGCCGGTGGCTGCGGTTGGCAGAGGCTCCCGCACCACGGTTCGGCGGCGGGTGAGGGAGCCCTTTCCGCTGAGCCGTTCCGAGGCGGTCAGCTCGTCAGGGTGCACATCTCCGCCGTCGGAGGCTTCCGTGAAATCGCGTCGCCGCTGGCGGCTGCCCCGGTTCTTGCGAAAGTCGACCCGCTCCTTTGCAGGGCCACGGTCGCGGTTCGGCTTGCGATTCAAAGCTGTTCCATGGCCCGCCAGAGCCTGCTAGCGGCCCCGCCGTGAGCGGCCGACCGGCTTGTTTCCCGTCCGTGCAACCAGCCCCGCCGCCTCGAGCAGCGAACGGCCGAACATCTCGTTGGTTTCATCGTTGTCGGCCGGCGGAGCGGTCGCCCCGAGCTGCGAAGGCTCGAAGGCGATCTCGTATTCGTGCCGTGCGATTCCGATTGTGTCACCGGGGTCGAGCCGCTGCTCGCTGACTCGGTTGCCGTTGACCTTGGTGCCGTTGCTGCTGCCGAGATCCCGCACGACCCAGTAGCCGTCAACCACGGTCAGTTCGCAGTGCACCCCCGAGACGTTCGGGAATCGTAGCACGATGTCCGAACTCTCCCGCCGTCCGAGCACAAGCTGCGGCCGCAACAGCGGGATCGGATCCCCGCCACCGACCGGGATCAGCTCCCCCAGCGTGCGACCTTCGGATTTGGTCTCCTCAGACATGGTTCCTCCACGGTCCAGGATCATGGCAGCAGGCCTCCTCTGGTGTCCACAGACCCCGGGGGCGATCCTGCCCCCGCCGGGTTGTTGTTCCGCCCGTCACCATCGACTCTATCAACGACCTCCGTCTGGGGCCAGAAACCGGCGGCTGGCAGATCCAGCCTCGCCGATCGCAGGATACACTACCTGGGACGGTTGTGAGGGCCGCAGCGGAGCGGACCGGACGGCCGCCGTCGATTCGTTGCCCCCACTGCGGCAGCCTCCGGGCTCGCCCGGCGGAGACCGACGACATCGACGGAGGAAAGTCCGGGCTCCACGGGGCACGATGGTGGGTAACTCCCACCGGCCGCGAGGTCAGGGAAAGTGCAACAGAGAGGAGACCGCCTCCGAGGCGACCGCTTCGGGGGTAAGGGTGAAACGGTGAGGTAAGAGCTCACCAGCAGGCCGGGTGACCGGCCTGGCTCGGCAAACCCCATCGGGAGCAAGGCCAAGCAGGAAGGAGACCGGGGTCACCCGGCGCGGGGCGGCCCGTCCCGCACCACCTTCCGGGTAGGCTGCTCGAGCCGTCGGGTAACCGGCGGCCCAGAGAAATGGCCGTCCGCCCGCCTGGGTCGGTTTCGCAAGAAACCCCCGCGGGGGCGACAGAACCCGGCTTACAGGTCTGCTCCGCTGCGGCCCCCATGCCCGTCGCCGTGCACATCCTCCTGTTCCTGCTCATCGAGGAGCTTGATCAGCTTGGAGATGCAGAGGCTGTTGACGCTGACATGCAGCTGCCGGGCCTCGGCTTTGAGGGTTTCGTGAAGCGATTTCGGCATGCGGACGGTCACCACCCGCTGCGACTCGCGATCCTTTCCGCGGTCCCGCTGGCGGGAGCGGAGGTCGTCGAGCAATTCGCGGATGCGGGCGTATTCCGGTGAGCATTCGAAACGGACGAGCGACTTCGCCTCGCGGAAGGTCCGCCGCACGATCCCGTCCACCCCGAGCACCTCCCTGAAAAAGACGACCCATTCGGGATCCATTGCGTGCAGTCGCTCGGCCACCTGCAGCACGGCCCCGGCCGCCGCGGCTGCCGACATCCCGCTCTCCGCCCCGGTTTCGCCGGTCGGCCTGGTGGCCGCCGCCGAGCCTCGGTGGGACTCGCGGGCCGAAGTCGTATTCATCCTTGAATCTCCTCGAGATCGTCTCTGAAGTTGCAGCCGGTCGGGTGTGCCCCGGTCGGTCTGGACCGGTCTCGGCCGGTCGCTGTCATCCTGCCGATGAGTCAAGTGCTGTCGCGAAGTGACTGCACTGCAAGGACTTCCGGCACGCCGGTCGGGGCCGCCTTCTTTCCGGGCAGCGATGCCTGAAACAGGGGCATCGCCCGGGCTGCGCAGAGATTAAGCAGCGGCCCGGTTTCTCATTTCCCAGGTGTCCGTGCCGTTTGCCCCGTGTGGCAGGGCTGGTTGGGCGGGTCGCTGGTCGCCGCCCCCCCCGGGCGGCCGAGCCGTTGATTCGCAGCGGCGTGCGTGTGCTGCGGCCCCTCGAGGAAATCGACGACCATGGCGGTGGCGTGGGCCGCAACCGTCTCCTCGAGCCGACGCCAGCCCGGCACGCCGTTGCACTCCAGCACCACCAGCCGCCCATCGGCCGCCGGCAGCAGATCGACCCCTGCCAGGGGCGTGCCGACGGCTGCCGCGGCCGCTCTCGCAAGATCGATCACTCCGGCGGGGGGGTCGAAGGGCTCGAGCCGGCCGCCGAGTGAGGTGTTGGTCCGCCAGTCGTCGGAGCGGCGGCGGGCGGCGACGTGGCGATCGCCCGCCAGAAACACCCGCAGGTCCCAGCCGACATGCGGGATGAACTCTTGAAGATAGAGGGGCGACCCGGCCGTCCTCGCGACGAGCAGCTGCTCGAGGGCCTCCGCCTCGTGGATTCTCACCAGACCCCGCCCGCGTGAGCCGAAGATCGGCTTCACGACCGCGTCCCGCCCGAGGCGATCCCAGGCCTCGCGGATCGCCCCGTCATCCTGGGCGACGAAAGTCTCTGGCACGGCAAGCCCGCGCTCGGCGATCATCGCCAGGGAAAGATACTTGTCGATCGCGATCTCGAGGGCTCGGGGAGGGTTGACCACCGAAAGACCGGCCTGCTCCATCCGGGCGAGCACGTTCATGCGGAAGATCACCTCCTCCAGTCCGCCGCCGGGAAGCTGCCTGAGGCCGGCCGCCGGCATGCCCCGTACCACCAGCATGTCGAGCGGCACAATGGAGGACGGCCCAAGATTCTCGCCGTGAGGCCCGACCGCGGCTTGCAGCGATTCCCAGCGAACGGTCACGGCTTGGTGGCCGCGGGCGGCAGCTTCGGTGGCGATCCGTCGCACGTGCCAGCCGTCGGGACGCCCCAGGATTCCCAACTGCATGCGGTGCCTCCCCGGGCGTCAGCCGAGCCCGAACGAATCGAGCACGATCTCCCGTTCGATGCGGCCAAAGCGGTGTCGCCGGCCGGAATCGATGTTGTGGAATTCGACCACTGCCGGTGCGAAGACCGCAGGATCGATCTGGTAGAAGTCGCCGCCGGCCCGCCGGAAGAGTTCCGCAAACCGCAGCCCGTGGTCGGCCGACGCCGAACTGGTCACGCTGGCACCGACCTGCCGCAGGCTCTCATCGTCACCGACCACGTCAAGCGCGACATGGCCGCCGTAGAGAATTGCGTCGTTGGTGCGGCCGATCGCCGCGAGGTCGTCCCCGGCGACCGGCGGCAGCGGCGCCCGTCCGCTGCCCCGGCGAATGCGTTGCAGGTCGAAACCCAGCGTCTCGAGCTTGTGGAGGGCCGTCTCGAGCGAGCGGGCGACGACCTGCAGCGTGCCGGCGGCCGATGCGGTCGCCGCTACCAGCAGGGTCAGCCGCGAGGCCGGAACCCCGGCTTCGTTGGCGAGCATCTCCACGACCTCCACCGGGGGCAGACGGCCGGCCTCGAGGAGACCGACGGCCTCCGCCGGCCGCTCGCGGTGGCCGATCACGTCAAACAGCGGCTCGCGACCGATCGCCGCCCTGATCGGTCCGCTGGCCATGGCGAAGTAGCCCTTCTCAAAGACCTTCCAGCCGGCGTATTGGCTCGCCAGGCAGGCCGCCACCGGCGAGGCGGTCTCCACGGCCACCGTTGGCACCCCCCAGTCGTCGCCGGCCGGCACGAGAGCCACGCGACCAAGCCCGGCCATGGCGACCTCTGCCATCGCGATCCCCGCGGCGTTGCCTCCTGAGGCCTTCACTCCGCAATCGACGACCCTCCCGCAGGAATCGTGGCAGGCGATGCCCAGTTCCGCCGCACGGGCAAGCATCGCGTCCACGAGAACCGCGGCCGAGGCGTTGAGGGACGGTGCGGGCGTGTCTGGCGGCATGGTCGGGCCGTCGTGGGGAACACGGCAGCGGGTCGGGCGAGTAGGATCGTCCGCAGCCAGTGCGGCAGCGGGCATCATGCAGCCGCTTGTGACCGCCCGCAACTGCCGCGGCTGCTGCCCGCACGCGGCGGAACTCGGAGATCTTCACGTGGCGAGCCTGACCGTCGAAAACTACGTCAAGACGATCTATCTCATCACGCAGTCGCAGGACGGCCGTCCGGCGAACACCGGGCAGATCGCCGCGGTCCTGGAGGTCTCGCCCGGGACCGTCACGAGCATGCTCAAGACACTCGACGCCGCCCGCCTTGCCTCGCATCGGCCCTACGAGGGCGTCGTGCTCTCCCGCGCCGGAGAAGTGCTCGCGCTGCGGATCATCCGCCGCCATCGGCTCGTCGAGCTTTTCCTGATGCGGACCCTCGGGATGTCGTGGGACGAGGTGCACGACGAGGCCGAGCACATGGAGCATGCGGTGAGTGATCTCTTGATCGACCGGATCGACGACTACCTCGGCCATCCCGAGGTCGATCCGCACGGCGACCCGATTCCCCGCGGTGATGGCCGACTGCGGGCCGAGCCACCTTCGCTTCAGCTCGCCGAGTGTGCCGCAGGGGAGAGCTTCCGCCTGCTGCGGGTGCTCGATCAGTCGTCCGAGTTTCTTCGTTACCTCACCGATGCCGGCCTCGAACTCGGTGCGACCGGAACGGTCGAGACCGCCGCCGATGCCGCGGGCATGATGCGGGTTCGGGTCGATCGCCGCCTGCTCTCACTGCCGCTGGAGGCGGCTGCCAGCCTCGTGGTCACGACCGGCTCGTAAGGGCGGGCGACGGGCCCTGCTCCCATTCGGCCGACTGACCGAGGCATTCGTCGACTTCGACCCGAATCGCCTCTGGCGGCGGCAGGCCGGCCGCGGCGAGCCTGGCGAGCAGTTCGCGGCCGATCCATCCGGCGAGCAGTTCTGCGGTCGTATTGACCATCGGCAGCAGCACGCACTCCTCGGCCGGGAAGACCCAGCGGCGGTTCTCGAAGACGAGCGTAACTTCCTCGCCGCCGCCCGGCCCCGGCCCGCGGTGCACCGTGAGTTTCGGATTGTCAGTCGGCAACAGCATGCGGTGGTCGAGCGTGGCCACAATCTCGTCGAGCAGTTCCCGCACCTTGAGAAAGTCATACACCATCCCGTGGGGATCGACCGCGGCTTCGATCTCCGCGGCCACGGTCCAGTTGTGGCCGTGCACCGGCTCGCAGAAGCTTTCGGAGAGCGTGATGAAGTGGCCGGCGGAAAAGACATGCGAGGCCTTGCGAAGTCGGATCTTGTGGCGTCCGCCCGGCGTCGTTTCGGTCGATGGGATTGGGTCGGTCATGATTCGGCTCCGGGAATGACTTCGGCCACGACAGCGGCGCGTCCGTCGTTTCCGGAGTATCGCCGTGGTGCGGCCGGGCCGCGAGGGGGTCGAGCGAGTCAGGCGATTCGCCAGCCTTCGCGGAGGAGCACGAAGAGCCCCGCGGCGACGAGATCAGCGGTCGTGCCCGGGTTCAGCGGCCGCGGCCGGCCGGCAACCTCCCCTCCGGCATGCAGTCGCCGGGCGAAGGCGGCAATTGCCGGATCCCGCGGCCGATCCCGCGCCGAGTCGTCGGTGGAAAGAATGTCGGCCGCCTCGCGGGAGACCTCCACGGCCGCCTCGAGGCCGTGACGTCGGGCGATGAGGCTGTCGGGCTCCGCCGCGAGCCGGCGGAGAAAGGCCTGCACGATACCGCGGCCGGCGGGCCGCCGGTCGCCGAGTTCTTCGCGGAGGATTGCCACCATCCCCCGCGAGCGGGTGCCGGGGCCCGCGGAGAGAAACGCCGCGTAGCGGTCGCTCCAGAGTTCCGCGATCGCGTCGCGGGAGCGGGCCGCGGCCATCGCCTCGAGGATGTCCTCCGGCGGCGGGCCGGCGAGGTCGTGCTGCGCGCTCTCGCCAAGGCCGCCGGGGCAAGCGATGGCAAAGGCCTTCCAGATGAGTGCCGCGTCGCGGGCGTCGAGGGACTCGAGCACCGCGGCCACGCCCCCAGGACTCGGCGGTGCGGCCACCGCGGCCAGCGGGGCGATTGCGAGCACGATCCCGAGGTTGGCGTTGGAACGGGTGACCCGCCTCGAGGCCGAGACCGCCTCGAGAATGGTTTCGCCCAGTGGCCGTGTCGTGGCTGCCTCCATCGCCGGCCGGATCGCCACCGCTGCGGCGAGAAGGTCCTCGAACCGAAGATCGCTGAAAGAAGCCTGCGGATGGACGTTGCCCGGCTTGGCCGCCGAGGCTTCCAGGATCGAAGCGGCAGCAGCGGCCCAGCCCCTGCCTGCCGCCGCAGGAATCCTCGAGAGTGCCGCTCGAGCGGCGGGCAGATCGCGAATGTTCAATTCCTGTGTTGCCATCGGCGGCTGTCTCGTGTGGCGGTGTCGAGTGATTACACTACGGCGGTCGCAGATTCGGAACAGTTTTCCGCGGGAATTTCCCGCCGCTGCGTTCGGCCGCGACACCCCGCCGGCGAACCGCTTCGTCCGGCAGACCGCCAGAGCGAGGAGCGATTTCGGATGGCCAGCGTGGACGAGCAGAGCTTCGGACCTGATTGCTTCATCAACCGCGAACTGAGCTGGCTGGAGTTCAACCTCCGCGTGCTCGAGGAGGCTGAAAACCCGGAGAATCCGCTCATGGAGCGGCTGAAATTTCTGGCGATTTTCAGCTCGAATCTGGATGAATTCTTCATGGTCAGGGTCTCGGGCGTGCGAGAGCAGGCCTTTGGCGAGAGCGCCCCGCAGGACTACGCGGCCGACGCCTTGCGGCCGCTTCAGCAGCTCGAGCAGATTGCCGCGCGGACCCAACAACTCGTCGCCCGGCAGTATCGCTGCCTCCATGAGAGCATCGTGCCGGCGATGGCCGAGCGGGGCATCGATCTGCTCGGCGAGGCCTCCCTCGACGAGGCCGCCCGGCGGCAGATCGACGAGTTCTTCCACCAGCGTGCCCTGCCGATCCTCACGCCGATGGCGGTCGATCCGGCCCATCCCTCACCCCGCTACCACAACCGCGGTCTCTACATCGGGGCGATGCTCGAGCACCGTGAGGGCCTCGGGCCCAAGCGAATGTTCGCCGTCGTGCAGGTGCCGCAGGTCCTGCCTCGGTTCGTGCCGGTGGGCTCCGCTCGGGACGATCGCCGCGGGTTTGTGCTGCTCGAGGAGATCGTGGCGGCCCGGCTGCCGCAGCTCTTCGGCGGATTCGACGTTGTCAACTGGACAACCTTCCGGATCACCCGTGACAGCGACCTCGAACTGCTCGATCAAGAGTCGGACGACATGCTCAAGGTGATCGAGGAACGGCTCAAGGCTCGCGCCCGCGGGCAGGCGGTCCGCATTGAGATCACCGCGGCTGAGGACGACGAGGTCGAGCGGGCGATCATCCACGACGAGGAACTCCGGGTTCGCGAGGGCTACAGCGAGGTCTACCGCCTGCGGGGTCCGCTCGACTTGACGTCGCTCTGGGAGCTCCACCGGCTGCCCGGGTTCGAAGACCTCCACGACAAGCCGTTCACCCCGGCCACGCCGAGGGGGCTCTCGCGGCGCGGCGAGGATCTCTTCACCGCGATCGGCCAGCGAGACATCCTGCTGCACCATCCCTACGAGTCGTTTGATCCGGTGGTCGAGTTCGTGACCAAGGCCGCGGAAGACCCGCAGGTGCTCGCCATCAAGCAGACGCTCTACCGCACCAGCGGCGATTCGCCGATCACGCGGGCCTTGATGACGGCCGCCGAGGCGGGCAAGCACGTGACGGCCCTGGTCGAGCTCAAAGCCCGCTTTGACGAGGCGAACAACGTCAGCTGGGCCCGGCAGCTCGAGCGGGCTGGCGTGCACGTGGTCTTCGGATTCCTCGACCTCAAGACCCACTGCAAAGTCTCGCTGGTGGTTCGCCAGGAACGGCAGGTCCTGCGGAGATACGTGCACCTGGGCACCGGCAACTACAACCCGACCACGGCGTTGCTCTACACCGATCTGGGGCTGTTCACCGCCGACGAGCAGATCGCCGATGACGCCTCGGCCCTCTTCAATCTGCTGACGGGCTATTCGCAGGGCCACGACTGGCAGAAGCTCGTGGTGGCACCAACCGATCTCCATCGGCGGGTGGTGGAGATGATCGACGAGCAGGCCGAGAGGGCACGCCAGGGGCTTCCATCACGAATCTTCGCCAAGCTCAACGCGCTGGTCGACCACAAGGTGATCGAGGCCCTCTATCGGGCGAGCGGGGCGGGCGTTCCGATCGACATCATCTCGCGTGGCATCTGCTGCCTGCGGCCGGGTGTGCCGGGGCTCAGTGAGACGATCCGCGTGCGGAGCATCGTCGATCGATTCCTGGAACACAGCCGTGTCTATGTCTTCGGGCCCGACGAGGAGGCGAAGGTGTTTCTCGCCAGTGCCGACTGGATGCCCCGCAATTTCTTCCGACGCGTTGAGGTGATGTTTCCGGTGGAGGCAGACGAGCCCCGGCGGCGGATTCTCGAGGAGATCATTCCGGTCTACCTCGCCGACAACGTCCGCAGTCGATTGCTCGGCCCTGATGACGTCTATCACCTGATGCACCCCGGCGAAGGTGAAGAGCCTTTTCGCTGCCAGCAGTATTTCCTGGCGACCCGCGGGGGCCGGGCTCCCCTGGCGGCCGGATCGACCAACAGCCTGGCCGCAGCCGAGGCCTCGCCCGCGGTGGCCGGCGGCTGAGGTTTTCCTGTCGGCGGCCCGCCGTGGTCCGCGGGAAAGAGCGGCCCGCGTTCTCCGTCGAGGTCGCGACGGGTAGGATGCTTCCGGCGGTCGCGACACCCGCGGCCGCATGTCGTTGCTCGGCCACGGAGAGACAGCAGGCTCGATGTCGGAGGACTACTACGAAATCCTCGGGGTGCCGCGGACGGCGTCGGCCGAGGATATCCGCAAGGCCTATCGTGAACTCGCCCGCAAGTACCACCCGGATCTGCATCCGGATGACGATGCGGCCAAAGAGAAGTTCAAGAAGGTCCAGACGGCGTTCGACACGCTCGACGATGCTTCCAAGCGGGAGATGTACGATCGCTACGGCAGTTCCTTCGAGGGCGTGAGCCCCGGCGGTGGGGCCTGGGGCGGCGGGCCCTTTCCAGGTGGCGGCCAGCCGTTCGGCGGCGGGGCCAGCGAGATCGACCTCGAGAGCCTCTTCGGCTCCGGCGGCTTCGGCGACCTCTTCGGGGCTGGCCGTCGCGGGCGGCGGACACGCAGCTCCCGCATGCCCGGTGAGGACATCGCGGCCGAACTGGCGATTCCCTTCACCCTGGCAATCGAGGGCGGATCGACCGACGTGCGGGTCGACCGCGACGGCAGGATCGAGACGATCACCGTGAAGATTCCGCAGGGCCTTCCCGACGGAGCGAGGATGCGGCTTCGCGGGCAGGGCGGCCCCGGCCGCGGTGGCGGACCCGCCGGCGACCTCCTGCTCGAGGTGCGGGTCGAGCCACACCCGGTGTTCCGACGCAGCCGCGACACCCTCGAGTGCCGGCTGCCCGTGACGCTCGGCGAGGCGGTGCAGGGGGCGAAGGTCGACCTGCCGACCCCCTGGGGCACGATCACGCTGAAGATTCCGCCGATGACCTCCAGCGGCCGCAAATTGCGAGCCCAGGGCATGGGCGTGCGTCATGCCAACGGGGTCTCGGGTGACCTCATCGCCGAGGTGCAGATCGTGCTGCCGGAGTCGCTCGACGAAGCGACGGCCACGGCGATTCTGGAGGCGGTCTCGGGACAACCCGACCCGCGATCGACCCTGCGGTGGTAAGACCGCCGCCACGAACCGCGTGGGGTGGCGATGGCGCGTGCGTTGCGATTTCCTGCCGCCATGCGGCTATCGGGCAGTCGTGAATTCGGCCGGGTGTTCGCCCATCGGATGACCGCGTCAAACGGGCAGATCGTGGTCCATGCCCGCCCGCGGGATCCCGCCCTGGCGGTTCGCCCATCGCTGCCGCCGATCCGCCTGGGGCTCTCGGTTTCCCGGCGGGTGGGCCCGGCGGTGGTCCGCAACCGCTGGAAGCGACGGATCCGCGAGGCGTTTCGGCTCGGGCAGTGGCGGATTCCCCATGGCCATGACTATGTGGTCGTCGTGCGTGGCCGCGAGCCGCCGGCCGCGGCGGAGATGGCCGTGATGCTCGAATCGCTCTGCGGGCAGGTGGTCGCCCGCCGGGGCTATGCGGCAGGCCGCGAGGGGCGGGCACGATGAACGGTGAGCATCGCAGCGATCAGCAGGGGTCCCGTCCGGCCCGGGCGATCGACCGAGCCATCTCGGGGCTGCTCGTGGCGATGGTCCGCGGCTACCAATGGACCCTCAGCCCGCTGCTCGGCGGCCACTGCCGTTTTCGCCCGACATGCAGCGAATACTTCATCGGCGCGGTACGACGCCACGGGGCCCTGCGAGGCACGCTGCGGGGATGCCGGCGGATTCTCCGCTGTCACCCACTCTCCCGCGGCGGCTGGGATCCCCCTTGAGTGTCTCCTGAGTGTCTCTCGAGTGTCTCTGCAGAAAGCTTCCGCCTCGCCATCTGTCATGCCGCGGGGAGGTCTCCTGCGGCGAGCATGCCAAGCACGCGGCGGTTGGTCTCGGGAAAGCGGAGCCGGGCAAGCGACTCCAGCGGTACCCAGCCGAAGGGTGGCTGCGGTGTGTCGTCGGCCTCGGCCCGGCAGGCAAAAAAACAGACCTCGATCGGGCCGTTGCTGCTCCAGCCATGAGCCCGGTCGAGCAGCGGCCCGGGCTGGACTCTCAGGCCACTCTCCTCGAGGCACTCCCGCACCGCCGCCTCGGCGGGAGTCTCACCGGGCTCCACCTTGCCGCCGGGAAATTCGTCCAGCCCGGGGCCGTCGACGGCCCGTGAACTGCGACGACCGACAAGCACCTCACGGCCTCGGATCACGACCGCGACGGCGACCACTCCAGCAACGGCCACTTCAGGAAGTCACCCCGGCCTCGCGAAGCGAGTCGAGCAGTCGCCCCGGCGACCCCATGATGTTGTAGCCGGCATCGACGTGCAGGATCTCGCCGGTTATACCGGTCGATTCGCGGGAGACCAGCCAGGCGCCCGTCTTGCCGACCTCTTCGTGGGTCACGTTTCGCCCCAACGGGGCCACCCGTTCGTAGAAGCCGAGCATCTCCTCAACCCCCGCGCCGCGGCCGGCAAGGGTTCGCAAGGGGCCGGCGCTCACGGCGTTCACCCGCACCCCGGTCGGCCCGAGATCAAAGGCCATGTACCGCACGGCGGCATCGAGCGCGGCCTTGCAGACGCCCATGATGTTGTAGCCGGGCACCGCCTTTTCCCCGCCGAAGTAGGTGAGCGTGAGGATCGAGGCATTGGGGGCGAGGATCCCGCGGGCGAGTCGTGAAACGGCCAGCAGGCTGTAGACGCTCGTCTCCATCGCGATCCGAAAGCCCTCGCGGCTCGTCTCGACCGTCTCGCCCTTGAGGTCGTCCATCGGGCAGAAGGCGATCGAGTGCACGAGAAAGTCGATGCTGCCGAACTCGTCGGCCGCGGTCTTCATGACATCCCCGATCTGGGAGTCGTCGCAGGCATCCATCGGCACCAGGAAACGGGCGTTTGGCTGCTCGTCGGTGAGCATCGCCACACGGCGACGGTTGCGTTGCCGCGTGTCGTCGGGCCGGTCGGGCAGGTGGCTGAAGCCGATTTGTGCGCCCTCGGCGAGGAGCTCCCTGGCGATCGCCCAGGCGATTGAGTGGTCGTTTGCCACACCGAGCACGAGCCCCTTGAGGCCGTCGCATCTCCCCATCAGTGCCATTCTCCAGAGTGTTTGCTCATGTCGGGCTCCGGCAGGCGGTGAGCCGCCTCCGCCCGGTCCGCTCGCGGCCGGTCGGGGGAATGTAGCCGCTGGCAGGCAGCCTCTCAACCGGAGTCTTCGCACGCGGCTCTTGCCGGGAACGCCCGCTGCCGGTAATACTATCGCTTTCGCATCGAGCCCCGTTAGCTCAATTGGTTAGAGCATCTGACTCTTAATCAGAGGGTTCTAGGTTCGAGTCCTAGACGGGGTAGTCGGGCCGTAGGCAGGCTGCCGCGGGCCGCTCCCGCAGGCCGTTTTCTGGTCTGCGGGTCTGCGCTGCTCGGGCGGCCACCGGCCGTCTGCAGCCGTCCGCAGCCGTCTGCAGCCGTCTCGATTCACCCGCTCGGGCGACCACCCGAATGAATGGGTGTTGTGAGATACCAAAAGTTGCTATCATACATGAAATATTACCGTGAATGTGATCGGTAATTATTGAATACCTTTATGGAGAAGTGATCCTGAATGGCTGAAACCAAGAAGCCCGCGGGCAAGACCACCCCGAAAGCCGCCGCAAAGCCCGGTGGCAAGTCCTCGGCCGTCAATAAGTCCGAGGAGATTCGCAAGGTGGCGAAGGCGATGAAAGAGAAGCGGGAGAAGCCGCGGCCAGTGGCGATCATCGCCGCTCTCAAGAAGCAGGGGATTGCCGTCTCCTCCCCGCAGGTGAGCATGGTCCTCAAGCGGATGGGATTTCGGCCGGCGCGGCGGAAGAAGGCAGCCTCATCGCAAAGGCCGGCCGGGACCGTGCGGGCCACGGCGGTTCGCAGCGGCAACATTTCAGTGGACGACCTGATCGCCGCCAAACGGGTCGCCTCGCAGTTCGGCAACGCCGACAAGGCGATCGCGGCACTTTCGGCGCTGAAGAAGTTCGAGTCATAGCCCACCGGTATCG
>Ga0180430_10001501_pt1 | contig 22575 bp, 11 predicted proteins | sample SS_ome_9_FD_132999 | JGI IMG/M metagenome (GOLD analysis project Ga0180430, IMG submission 132999) | Hypersaline lake sediment archaeal communities from the Salton Sea, California, USA - SS_1_S_2 metaG | ecosystem: Environmental > Aquatic > Non-marine Saline and Alkaline > Hypersaline >... | reverse complement strand
GCTCGACGCTCCCGCTTTCTCGAGGCGGTGGAACGCGCCCTCGATCTCGGCAAGGGAACGATGGCGCTCGCCGATCCCGCCTCCGGGGAACGTCTCGCCTTTTCGAACGACTGGTCGTCACCCGAAACCGGCACGGTCCTGAAACCGCCGACGCCGGGTTTGTTTTCCTTCAACCATCCGGTCGGCGCATGCCCCGACTGCCGCGGCTTCGGACGAGTCATCGGGATCGACGTGAACAAGGCCATCCCCGATCCTTCGCTCTCGATCGCCGAGGGCATGGTGAAGCCCTTTCTGGGCGACAGCTACTACGAGTGCCAGGAGGACCTCGAGCGCTGCGCCCGCCAGCGGGGACTCAGTCTCGTCACGCCGTTCGACGAGATGGATGAGGAGGACCGTCGCTGGGTCATGGAAGGCGAGGGCGGCGATCCCGAGGAAGCCTGGCAGAACGGTTGGTGGTATGGCGTGCGCGGCTTCTTCAACTGGCTCGAGGGACGAGCCTACAAGATGCACGTGCGGGTGTTCCTGAGCCGGTATCGCAGCTACACTCTCTGTCCGGCATGCAACGGAACCCGGCTCAAACCGGAGGCACTCTGCTACCAGGTCGCCGGGAAGACCCTGCCCGAGCTCTGGCATCTTCCGGTCGCGCGACTGGCCGAGTTCTTCGAAGAGGTCGAGGTGCGCAAGGACGACCGCACCGCCGGATTGCTCCTCGGGGAGATCCGGAGCCGTCTCGGTTTCCTCGAGGAAGTCGGACTCGGCTACCTCGACCTCGATCGTCCCACCCGAACCCTGTCGGGTGGTGAAACCGAGAGGGTCAACCTCACCACCTGCCTCGGGGCAAGCCTGACCAATACCCTGTTCGTCCTCGACGAACCCACCGTCGGCCTGCATCCCCGTGATGTCGGCAAGCTCGTGGGGGTGATGGAACGTCTCCGTGATCTCGGTAATACCCTCGTCGTGGTCGAGCACGAGGAGGCCGTCATTCGCGCCGCCGATCACCTCGTCGACATCGGACCGGGACGAGGCGAGGATGGCGGTGATCTCGTCTATGCGGGTCCCGGGCTTCCCGACATCGCCACCGCGGCGAAGGCACGCAAGAAGCACCCCCGCTCTCTCACCCTCGACTACCTGTCCGGGCAAAAGGCGATACCCGTCCCCACCGAGAGGCGCACACCGAAAGACTGGATCGAGGTCGAACGCGCCACGCAACACAATCTGAAGAAGATCGACGTCGCCTTTCCCCTCGGCGTGTTCTGTTGCGTCACGGGCGTCTCCGGATCCGGGAAATCGACCCTGGTGCACTCGGTCCTCTACGGCAACCTCCTCAAGGGACTCGGACGCGCCACCGCCGATGACGAGATCGGCCAGTGCCGCGAGGTCCGCGGGAAAGAGAAGATCGGCGAGGTCGTGATGGTGGACCAGTCGCCCCTCGCGCGAACACCCCGCTCCACACCGGCTGTCTACACCGGCGCCTTCGACACGATCCGAAAACTCTTCGCCGAGTCACCCGATGGCCAGGCCCGCGGCGTCACGCCCGGCTATTTTTCGTTCAACTCCGGCGCGGGACGCTGCGAGCGCTGCATGGGCAACGGCTACGAAAAGGTCGAGATGCAGTTCCTCTCCGACCTCTACGTGACCTGCCCGGAGTGCGAGGGAAAGCGCTACACTCCCGAGGCGCTCGAGATCGAGCTGGAGGGACGCACGATGCACGATGTCCTCCAGCTCACCGTCACCGCGGCAGCGGCGTGGTTCGGCACCCTGCCCGGACGCAAGGCAGTGAAAGTCGTGGAAGCCCTGCGTCTCCTCGAGGAGGTGGGACTCGGCTATCTCCGTCTCGGCCAGCCTCTCAACACCCTGTCCGGCGGGGAAAGCCAGCGCCTCAAGCTGGTCGGTCACCTTCTCGAACAGCCGTCCGCGAAGACCCGCAAGGGCGCGGATCGAAAGCCCGCTCTCCTCATTTTCGACGAGCCCACCACCGGGCTGCACTTCGACGACGTCGGCATGCTGATCCGCCTCTTCGACCGCCTCGTCGAGGCGGGACAATCCGTCCTCGTGATCGAACACAACGGGGAAGTGATCAAGAGCGCGGACTACCTCATCGATCTCGGTCCCGAGGCGGGCGAATACGGAGGCGAGATCGTCGCGACAGGCACACCCGAGGAAGTGGCTCGAGCCAGGGGTTCCCGCACCGCCCCCTACCTGAAACTCGCCCTCGAGGGGGCCGGTCACTCCTCGGAGGAGGCCCTCCGCGCCGCCGAGGAAAGTCGTCTCTCCGTAGTCGAACCGGTCGGCAGGGCCAACGCGATCCAGGTGTTCGGGGCGCGCGAGAACAACCTCAAGGAGATCAACGTCACCCTGCCGCGCGACGAGTTCGTCGCCATCACCGGCCTGAGCGGGTCCGGCAAGTCGACCCTGGCTTTCGACATTCTCTTCGCCGAGGGACAACGTCGTTTCCTCGACAGCATGTCGACCTACGCGCGGCAGTTCGTCGAGCAGATGGAGCGTCCCGACATCGATCTCGTCACCGGCCTGCCGCCCACCGTCGCGATCGAGCAGCGGATCTCCCGCGGCGGTGGCAAGTCGACCGTTGCCACCGTGACCGAGGTCTGGCAGTTCCTGCGCCTTCTCTTTGCCAAGGTCGGGGTCCAGCATTCCCCCGACACCGGGAACCCGGTCGAGAAGCAGAGCGTCACCGCCATTCTCACGCGACTTCGGGACGATGCAAAGTCACGGGGCACACCGATCCCCGTGCTGGCGCCGGTGGTGAAGGGACGCAAGGGCTACCACACCGAGGTGGCGAACTGGGCGGAACGGCAGGGCTTCGAGCAACTCTGGGTCGACGGGGCCCTCGTGAAGGTAGTCGAGTTCGAGGCGCTGGCGCGTTTCAAGGAACACCACATCGACGTGGTCGTTGGGGAATTGGCGGGCGACATGCCACCCGAGGAGGCGCGCGACCTGGTCGAGCGAGCCCTCAAGATCGGCAAGCGCACCCTGCGTTTTCCCGACGCGAAGGAAAGACTCCAGGTGATGAACACCGAGATGGTCGATCCCGAGACGGGACGCTCCTTCGACGAACTCGACCCCCGGCTTTTCTCCTACAACTCGCCCCACGGATGGTGTCCCGTCTGCCGCGGCTACGGCACGGTGGAGAAACGCCCGCCCCGTTCCGACGATCGCGACGCCGAGTCCCAGCTCGACGCGGAATTGCGGGAGGAATACCGCCGCTCCCGTTCGGGACACTCCGGCGAACTCGAAACCTGCCCCGCCTGCGAGGGAGCGCGTATCAACGAGGTGGCGCGCCACGTTCTCATCGAGGACTGGGCCATTCACGAGATTGCCCGCCTTCCGGTGAGCTGGGCTCGCCAGACGATCGAGGACTTCGCTTTCTCGGGCGATGCCGCCCTCATCGCTCGCGATATTCTCCCCGAGATCCTGCAGCGCCTCCGCTTCATGGAGGAGGTCGGCCTCGGCTACCTCCAACTCGACCGGTCCGCCACCACCCTGAGCGGAGGCGAGAGCCAGCGCATCCGCCTCGCCGCCCAACTCGGATCGAACCTGCGCGGCGTCCTCTACGTTCTCGACGAACCCACCATCGGCCTGCACCCGCGCGACAATGCCCACCTCCTCGACACCCTGGTAGCGCTACGCGACAAGGGCAATTCCCTCGTCGTGGTCGAGCACGACGAGGAGACGATGCGCCGGGCCGGGCATCTTGTCGACCTGGGACCCGGGGCCGGCCAACACGGCGGTGAGGTCGTCTGGGAGGGGGATCCGAAGAAGCTGCTCAACGGATCCAGGCAGACGAAGAAGCTGGAGCAATCCCCCACCTGGCGCGCCTGCCGGGAGCCGCTCTCGCATCCCATCCGCGGCGAACGCCGCCCCCTGCCGGCGAAAAACCGGAAAGACGGATGGCTGCGCCTGACCGGAGCCTCGGCCAACAACCTGAAGAATCTCTCGGTCCGCATCCCTCTCGGACGCCTCACCGTCGTCACCGGCATCTCCGGTTCGGGCAAGTCGAGCCTCGTTCGCGGCGTGCTCCACCCCGCCGTCCAATCCGCCCTCGAGTCGGGCAAGCGCAAGACGAAGAGGAAGGCGGCGAAGAAGAAGCGCACGTCGGCGGCCGCCCCTACCTGGAAAACGGTGACCGGCGCCGACACCCTCGGCTCGCTCTACGAGGTCGACCAGTCACCGATCGGGAAGACCTCTCGCTCGACTCCGGCGACCTACGTCAAGGTCTTCGACGAGATCCGCAAGGTCTTCGCCCAGCTCCCGGAGGCCCGCGCCCGCGGCTACACCGCCTCGCGTTTCTCCTTCAATACCGAGGGCGGACGCTGCGAGACCTGCAAGGGGAACGGACGCATCAAGCTCGAGATGAACTTCCTCCCCACCACCTGGGTGCACTGCGAGGAGTGCGGCGGACGGCGTTTCAACGCCCCCACCCTCGAGGTGACATACAACGGCAAGTCGATCGGCGACGTGATGGATCTCTCGATCGAGGAAGCCGCCGACTTCTTCTCCGGGCATCCGAAGATCGCCCGCACTCTCCAACTCATGACCGACACCGGTCTCGGCTATCTCCATCTCGGCCAGGCCAGCCCCACTCTCTCCGGAGGCGAGGCGCAGCGCATCAAGCTCGTCGCCGAACTCATACGCGGAATCGGACGCTCCGCCAACGAGACGATGCGCACCGGACGCGTCGCGAAGCAGAGCCTCTACCTCATCGAGGAACCCAGCATCGGCCTCCACGCCGCCGACGTCGCACGCCTGCTCGACGTCCTCCACCGCCTCGCCGACGACGGACACACCGTCGTCGTCATCGAACACAACCTCGAGATCATCGCCGAGGCGGACTACCTCATCGACATCGGCCCCGAGGCCGGAGACGAAGGAGGCACCGTGGTCGCGGCGGGAACCCCCGAGGAGGTGGCGGAGAGTGAAGAGAGCCGGACCGCACCGTTTGTGAAGAGACAGCTGGGGTTGTGACGGGGAGATACACGCAGAGAGGCACTACCGGAAGTCGCACCACGTCGAGGGATCGAATCCAGCGCGCCAGAGCCGGTCAATCAACCGCGAAGTCAACGACCACGGGCAGGTGGTCCGAGAGCACCTGCGTCGTGTCATCGGAAACGATAAGCGCACGTTGAACCCGGCGAGTGAGCTCGGCACTCGAAAACACATAGTCGAGTCTTCGAAGGTCGCCATGTTCACCGGGTTTCTCGATCAGCGTGGGGAAGCTTCCCGTGAAGGTATAGTCATTGCTGCGCATCCGGGCTTCGAGATCCGTGAAGCCGGCGTCCATCAGTGTTTGCAGGACGCTGTAGTCCAGCCTCCCGTCTCTCAGGTTGCGCGCATCGTATTCCTCGTCTCGTTTTGCGAAGAACGGCTCCAGCAATCCATGGGAGTAGAAACCTTCATCGTGCGGGCTGAAGGTATTGAAGTCTCCTGCCAGAACGATGTCCGCGTCCTCCGGCAATCCCTTGATATCTTCTAGAATCAGGTTGATCTCGCGATTTCTGACCTCCCAATTACTCGGATGAAGATGAATACAATAGAAGTAGATATCCTTGATCCTGGCTCGGATCAGGCCGTGATGGAATCCTTCGACGGTCCTCTGGATGTCTTCCAGGGGATACCTTGACGTGATTCCCGTGGGAAAGCCCTCTTCCTTGAGAAGCACGGTATGGGGATGGCCCCAGACCTCCGCATCCTCTTCCAGCATACCTGGACTGTATCCGTTCAACTCCTGGAGGAGGACGACATCCGCATCCTGGGCCTTCATCCAGTCCAGCCAGAGCGGCTTTCGATCCGGAACTTTCGTGAATCCAACCCAGACATTATAGGCAAGGATCCTCAGATTCGACTCAGCAGGAGATTCCCTCGGCGGTTCCTGCGCCCAGGATGAGGTCAACAGAGCCAGAGAGAGAAGAGAGGCAAGGGTTCTCATGGGAGGAATCGCACGGCGAATGTTGACACGTTCCACTGGACCTGGCTACCAACACTCGCCCGCCATTCTCTTCGTGATTGGCACCTGGCAGACCTCGTGAGGATCAGGCGTCATGCGCCGAATTCTCTCGCTCCTTCTCGTACCTTGGGGCTCTTGTAGCCCGATCCCATCACGACCGCTTGCCGCCAGATGTGGCGTGGAGCCCATCGGTCCATGCCCGCCCTCCGAGTGTCGCCGCTCTCCACCCGGCGCGGAAACGACCTACTCGTCGAAGAACGGGAACAACCTCAGGAGTTCTGCCTTGGATGGTTGGTCCGCATATTCGCAGACTTCAAAGGCCTCGGCGAACTGCACGGCATTGCCCCGACCTTCGCCATACCACTGGACCAGAGTGTCCCGGTATTTGGCCGCGATCCGGTTGTGCCGTCTGTGCCAACTCTCTTTGAGGATCTCCTTTCGTTTCACGGGATCGTCGGCAAAACGCTTTTTCATCGTTTCCTCGGACCCGAGGGCACCGCCGTCGTACACCTGGGACTCCAGCGCATCGAGGACCTCCAGTTTCTTGTCCATGACATCGTCGATGGACACCGCGATATCCGCCTCGAACGGCTTCGGATCCGTGAACCGATCGGGGAAATAACAGAACACGATCCGGTGGCGAATCGGCGGGGTGTCGGGCACGTAGTAGGGAACCTTGACCATGAAGGCGGCGTCGCGCACGAGCAGACCCACGTTGCGGTGATCCGGGTGGTAATCGTTGGTCCGGTGACAGAACACGAGATCAGCCTGCCACTCGCGAATGAGCCGGGCGATGGTTTTTCGATTTTCCAGCGTGTGCAGGACCTCGCCATCGTGGATGTCGAGGACTTCCGCCTCCCAGCCGCCGCGCTTGGCGCATTCCATCACCTCGGCGGTGCGACGCTGGGCGAGCGGGCCACCGGCCATGCGCCAATGGCCGATATCTCCATTCGTGACAGAAACGAGCTTCACCTCGTGTCCGAGCGCCACCCACTTGGACGCGCAACCGCCGAGCTGAAACTCGGCATCATCCGGGTGCGCCCCGAAAGCGATAATCCGGAGCGGTTTCCCGGCAGCCTCCTCGGCGGAGACCAAGGGCAAGGGGATGAACCCCGCGATGGTGAGGGCAAAGGCGAGACAGGCGAGACGGAACAGCTTGGTGGTCATCGGGTGAGCTTCAATGGATTCGAGTTAGGATCCAACAGGTCCCGAAGAAACGCGTTGGCGGCGCAGGGCTTCGAGCCTCAGCTGGATCTTTCCCCAGTAGTATGGGAAGAATGCACGCGAGAGAAGAACTCCCGTTAGCACATTGGCGCTATTCACCCGAGTCGGTCAATCTCCGCAGACGGGTCTCGAACTGGAGCCGTTTCTCCTCCAGTATCCTCACTCTCGTGATCTTCCAGGCACCGTCGAGCGGCTCGACGGCGAAGACGGCCGAATATTGATTGGTACGCTCGTGGATGTGACCCCAGTGCTCGACGGTACCCGCCACGGTCCATTGGCACCGGTAACCGAAACTGTCCGGGTGGCGCTTTCGATCTGGCGACACTTCAGACAGGGGCGCGCGCTCCCCGTTCTCTATGTCCACCTCACCAACGCGTGCCATCGCTCCTCCTTGCTCCTGCATCATCAGTCCCTGCCGGATCTGCAGGTAGACCTCTGACAAGAGATCTCCGTAAATGCTGGAAGCCAAGGCATCATAGAGTGCGCTCTCCTCGCGGAATCGGAACGATCCGTATACATTGCGGAGCAGCTTTTCAAAGATGCCGTCCACCTCTTCCGCGGATATCTCTGCCGGGCGCCGGAAGGGATCGGGGACCTCCCCACGCACAACCGGCCAACCGAGGACCGCCGCAACAGCGAGTCCCGCCGGGATCACGTGGCGCCGCTTCACCGATCCGTTGCAGCGTTTCCGCGTCGACAGGGCCAGCGCAGCGAGCAAGAGGCAACAAAGGGAAAACCACGGGAGGGAGAGCATCGGTTTCGGCGGAAGACTCGCCTCCACTTCTGCGGGTGAAGCCGGGAGAGTGTGCCCCGGACTCTCCCACTCGAAGACCCCGTTCTCCTCCACCCGGTCAAGAGTCGTGGTCGAGGTATCGTCATAGGCGATTACTGCCAGGTTGACGCGCCGGAGAAACTCGCTGAACCGGTTCCAGGTCAATTTCACGGTTTGGGGCGGAGCGGCGGATGGATAGGAGAGAATGATCCCCACCCTGGCACTGCCCATGGGAACTCTCTTTCGGGGCGCCTGCCGGGCGAAATCCTTGACGTCCACGCCGAAGAAATCCAATCGCTCTACTGTTCCGGAAACTTCGACCCCGTCGACTTCGATGGGGTTTCCCTCGAGAAAATGGGCTTCGATTTCATCACGCGCGGACTCCTGCTCGGAGAGATCGAGAAATTCGTCGACGTTGCGCTCGAGCGAGACGCTCTTCTCGAGGGTGGCCAATGGGATGAGGATCTCGTGCCGGACTTCGTGATCTTCTATATAGAGGAACGAATAGACAGAGGCGTAGCTCGTGATGCCCAGCGTCTCTTGTTTCTGCTCCTCGGTCCACTCCTCCCATTCCTCGTCCGACGCCTCCAGCGACAGGGCGGGATTCTCCCAATTGAAGCGCACCGTCAATGGTCGATCCGGCATCAACATCGCCGTAAAGGGCGTGCCCGCGTTCTCCTGCTTCACCTGAAGCACCATCTCGGCGGGCAGGAGATCCGTTTCCTCCGAAAACTCCTGCGTAAAGGTCAGGAACTCGGGCGGCGACGGCAGTTCATAGCGAAGGTCATAAATGGTCTCGTAGCCCATCAGGTCTCCCAACGGCACCCCGTCTCCCAATGGGCTGAGCGCCGCGAGACGGACGCCCAGCAACTTCAGTGGCTCTCCCGCGCTGTCGCGAATTTGGAATTTCCTGGCGATGAAATCCTTGTGCAATTCGAGGCCTCGCTTGATCTCATCCGGCTCCAGGATGTCCTGCTCGTTCGGTTTGAGATCGTGAAACAGGTAGAGGTCCTCCAGAAAGCCCTCGATGCTCACGGTTACCTCTTCAGGCGAAACCTGGGCCAGCGTGCGCGTCACGGAAATCGGATGGGCGACGCACTGCTCACCCCTGGGAACCCACAAAGAGGCCAACAACGCGGTGACGAAAATCGACAGCACGGTCGCTCCCCGCATGAAGTCGCGAACTTCTTGAATACGCCTCGACGAACGCAGGCAAAACCCAACCATCCTCCGGAAAAAGGAGCCTGTCGCGCCGTTCCGGTCAAGGAGTTCGGCCCATCCCGTCGTGATCGCGTGCCATTGCGCTCCCCGTACGGATCAGATTCATTGCAAGCCCGTCTTGAGCTTCCAGTCGCCACACGCTTCAATTTCGAGGAGCGCGCGAGACCGGGATCTCGTCCGGATCCGGATGGCGGCCGGAACCACGGCATGGCAGAACCAGGCCCACCACGATCCCGGTTGGACTCCCTCCCCCCGGTCTTACCCGTTGTCGTGACCGGGAGATTGCACGAAAGCGCATGGCTCACCCCCGGCATTCGTCGAAACGCAACAGGGGATCCTGCTCGCCACAACCGACGCCCCTCAACCGCCCGCCCGCCAGGGTCCAACCTGATCGATTGGCCTTGCCATGACCAGACTTCGCATTCCATCGCAATCCACAAAGCAACACGCACCTGGTCGCCGAGCGATGGCGATTGGGGTAGCGATTGCACTGCTCCTGGTGGGCTTCGCGTTTTTTCCTGTATCGTGCGGCTCCTCGAACGACCTACCGGCAATCGCAAACCTGGACTCGATCAATCTCGATACCGCGGAAACCTCGAATACGGCCGATGGCGTGCGCATCTCGGGAGCCCGGGTCCGTTCCTCGATCTACGATCTCGACGACTACCTGCTCATCGACTACCGCTTCAATCTCGATTCCCAGAGCCTCGAACCGACGCGTATCCAGGCTTTTCAGGATGTCGGGCCCACCACCTCGGGGGACATCCTGTTCTTCCTGCGCGACCAGCCCGGAGCGGTCGAGTTGACCGAAGGCGGCAAGGGCCTACCCAGCGGAAGCACGATCGAGGTCGGGGACGAACCGCGGAGGTTTTCAGCCAGACTGGAAAAGTGCCAGGCTCTCGGGATCATCACCCGCGTGTCGCGGGGCTCGGGAAAGATCCGGCTCATCGCACCCGAACGCGGTTTGGTCGCCGAATACAGCTTCTCCGGGAACTTCTTCCATACCCCGCTCAACGCCATCGAGGCTGGGAACTACATCATCGAGATCGAGGGAGTCGGAGATGAGACCGGCCCAATCGTCCTCAGCTACAACAACAACAATGGGCGGGAGACCCGAAGACTCAGCCGGGATGGCGGCCCGTTTCGTGCCCGGGTCAGCGAATTCATCTACGACTATGAAAAATTCGTGATCGAATTGCAGAAGGGGGAAGTGCTCAAGATAACCGGAAATTTCGACGGAGCTTTCCTCGAGGTCTTCCACTCGAACGGGAAACGGGCCGGGGGACGCAGAGACACGGGCTATGCGGAGTTCGTCTTCGAGGCCCTCGATACCGGCACGTACTACCTCGTCTACTACCAGGACGACTACTCACCGAGGCAATCCACATTCTCGTATGAGGTTTCGCCATCCGGATAGAATTCCCCCGGGGGTGCCTACCTGTGCTGGACAACGCACCAGAACTGCGATGGACTGGATTGCGCCCCGCTTTCACCAATCACGGCATGTCCGAAGATCTGAGAAAATCGCCCAACTCCCACATCAACCCACATGATCAATTCAATTCTCAAACTCCTCCTCGCGACGATGTGCCTTCCGGCCTTCGCTCAAACCGAGACCGCTGGCAAGTCCGTTGACGAACTCGCCGAAGTCTTCACCCCGAAAGTCAAGACTCGTGGCGCATCGCCTCTCGTGAAGAAATCATTCTCCACAAGGGGTGTCCCCAAGGACATCCTTGTCCGAATACTCGAGGACGAGAGCAAGTTCGAGCTCGAGACCACTGAGGGCACCACGGTAGACGCCGAGACCCTCGATCCGGAAGAGATTCAAAACCAGGACTTGAAAGTCGTCACGCGGATCAATCCCACGCAGGCCATTGTGGAGCGTTCCATCCTCTTCCAGGTAGGCACGACAGACCTAAAGAATTCCGATGCCCGGGCCGCGGTGGCAAAGATTGCCGCCCTACTGATGAGGCCGGAAATGGCAGGAAAAGCTTTCATGATCGAGGGACACGCCTCTGCGGAAGGAGGCGAAGACGAAAACCTCTCTCTTTCAAGAGAACGCGCCATGCGGATCCAGAAAATGCTACACGACATGGGTGTGACGGATTGCATGCCGGCGGAGTCAGGCAACATTTCTTGACACCCACACCTCGAAAAGCGCAGACCCGAGCCGCCCGGCCTGCGTGATCACCGGAACCCACTCTTCCTGAAGCAGGTCAGGGACGCCGCGACGCGGCCACGGCGTCGTCCGGCACGATCACCCGGATGCGCACCGCCTGGCTCGCCTGCTTGCCCGCCGCGTTCGTCTGGAGATGAAACAACCGCTCCGCCGGGCTCACCCAGGGAGCAGCCGTCATGAAGAAACGCTGCTCGCTGCGCCCGGCGGGAATCATGAGCCCGTTCAAGCCAATGTTGTCGACATAGACGCCATGGGGAAGATTGCGCCCCGAGTCATCCTTACCGAATTCGACCCGTTCGTCGAAACCGGAACGCTTCGCCCGAACCATGGCGGAGATCGTCTCCCCCGATTCGATGTCGAAGGTAAGCACCCCATCCTCCGCCACCCGGCCCGAATCCCCGTCGGGATGAATCGAGACGAGTAGCTTCGCCGGATCGGCCGCCTTGATCGTCCCGAGATCTCCGAGATCCTTGCTCACCGCCTTACCCCGGATTGTCGCCCGCGCCGTGATCCTGACCTTTTTCCATGTTTCCTCGTCCGGCGTCACCGCATTCTCTTCGGCCCGGATCACCGCGTAGGCCCGGTCCTGTTCGCGCTCGATCACGATGGGCGAACTCGCCGTGAACCCGGCCGGAAGATCGGCGATCTCGATCGAAATCGGACCGGCGAAGCCGTCCTGACGCATCGCGGTAAAGGAAATCTCCTTGCCACTACCGGGACTGATCGCCGGATTCTTCCCTCCGACCGAGAGGGAGAAATCCGGACGCGGCGCCCGTATCGCAAGCGTGTAGTGATGCCCCTCGCCTCCGAATCCCCGGACATCGGAGATGCGCGCGAGATAATCGCCATCGGCCGGTGCCACGAAGGTCAGTTTGGAATCCTTGCCGAGGCGACGCCACGCGTCGTCGTCGTTCTCGTAAAAGAGCCGGTAGACTGGCAGACCATTGGGACTCGGGTCGGACCCCGCGGGGAGCACGTTCACGATGTAGCACGGCGCCCCCAGGGCCTGAGACTTCGGCGTGGTGTCGAAATAGCCACGGCGCTTGCCGAATCCAGGGTAGACCTTGAACCCCGAGTCCGGTCCCCGCGGATAATGCCAGAGCTTCACTACCTCTCCGTTCGCGTAGAGGTAGTCGTTCAACTCCATCTCGCGCCAGTTGTGCACACGGAAGTCATCCGATGTATTCGAATCCTTGCCCCGAAAGGTGAACCAGGAATCGCGCACCGCCTGGAGGACGACTCGCTCGACCGGGTTCCCCTCCGCATCGAGCACCTCGACCAGGGAATCGAGTTTCGACTTCGAACCTTCGGCGTCGACTTCGAGGATCCACTCCTCTCCCTTCCTGGCGGTGAACCGGAACAGGTCGGTGTCTCCCGGAGTTGCGATTGCACCGGCGATCTCGACCGGGGCGGTCACGGTCTGCGCGCCGGGAGACTCGACCTCCTCGACCTGGACCATCTCGCCCGTGGGAATCGTCGTGCTCGCCTCCTCGACCACGGTGTAGGAAGGCCCCCCATTCCCCTCCCTCTTCGACTCGGCGTCGACAGGGTAGCGCTCCAAAGTTCCGTCGAGACGAGCGACCAGGAGCTCGGTTCCGTCCGGAGAAAAGGCGAGGGAAGAGACGATGTCCGGCTGCAGCGGGAAGTCCTTCATCAACTTCACGTCGGGCAGCGACCAGAGCCGGAGAGCGCGGTCGGCGGATGCCGTGGCGAGGAACCGCCCGTCGCGGGAGAGGGCCAGTTCCCCGATCGCATCTTCGTGCGCAAAGCGGGCGTGCAGCACGGGGTTGATCTTCGGCCGGTCGGTCGAGACGAGTCGCCAGAGCCGGATCCGGTTGTCCGCGCCAGCCGCCACGATGTGCCGTCCATCGGGCGTGCTCGTGATCCGAAACTGCTCGGCCTGGGGCTGGTTGAGCGTATCGAGGCGCACACCGCTCTCCACGTCCCAGACCTTGCCCGTCCCGTCGTGACTCGCGCTGAGGAGAATCTTTGCATCGGGCGTGAAGGAGAGATCGTAGACCGCGCCGTTGTGGCTCGGAAACTTCCGCACGTAGCGCCCCGTGTCCGACTCCCAGAGCCGGATCACCCGGTCATACCCGGCCGTCGCCAGGTAGGATCCATCGGGCGAGAACTCCGCGTCGTAGAGCAGGTCGTGGTGGGATCCGTCTCCCACCTCCAACACCTTCTCGCCCGACGCGAGATCGAAGACGACGGCGACTCCCCGCAATCCCGCGACGCCCGATGCGGCGACGAGCCGGGAACCGTCGGGCGAAAAGTGGACCGACTTGACCTTGCCCGGAAGACCGGTCAGGACACGAAACGTTTTCCTGCCGTCGGCACGCTGCACCTCGACTGTGCCGAATCGCCCGAGGGCGAGCCACTTCCCGTCGGGAGAAAATTCCATCGCGGTCACGGGCCGCTTCACCGCCGTCTGCGGCTCGATCTCGGGCACCATGAGCGTCGCGAGGAGGGACTCGTCTTCTTCCTTCGAAGGCCCCTGTGCACCCTGCTCCACCCACCTGGCGAAGAGAGAAATCTCCTCCTCCGACATCTGAGGCTCCTCCTCGGGAGGCATCGCAGGATCCGCCTTTCGCAACACAGTCTGGAGAAGGTAGGACTTCTCGATGTCGCCCGGAACGATCGACGAGAACTCGTCGGACTCGCCGCCCTGCATCAGCGATCCGTAGGTCTCGACCGAGAGACCCGCCTCGCGGTCATAGTCGTTATGGCAGCCGGCGCAGTAGTCGCGAAGCAGCGGCACGATGTCGGCGTGATAGTCGACCGGTGCTTCGCCGCGGGCGGAGAGAGCGAGAAGGGAGGCGAGCGCGAGCGCTCCGGTGGCCGTGACAGGTTTCATGTTCATCGGAAAGGTCGGTGTTGCAGTCACTGGTGATCTCGGTTGCCGATTCAACGCTGGAACAGGAATTCGCGGGACGTCATCAGCGCCCAGAGGAGATCCTCCATGACGACCCGTCTCTCCTCCTCTTCCGTCGCGGCAAGGATGGCGGTCAAACCCTCCGCTTCGCGTTTCGTCGGAAGCCGGGAGAGGGCGCGGAGATACGCCTCTTCGACGACTGTGGAGTGATCCGCTTCGAGCGCCAGCAGGTCGTCGATGATTCCTCCCGTCTCGGACAGCTTCTCATTGATCGTCTCCCCGTTGGCCAGATGCAGCGCCTGGATCATGCTGGGCTGGTTCGACCGCTCGCACTCGCAGACGATCTCCCGCTCGTTGCGCCCGAAGGTTTCGAGGAAGTAGGACTGCACCGCCGAGTCGAACAATTCCACCGCCCGCGTGCCCTCCGCGTAGACCTCGGTCTTCTGGGTGCTGCCATCCTTGAGAACGATCTTGTCGAATCGCGCCGGCGTGCCGGTCACGGTGACGATGGCATCGTGGAGGATCTCGGCCATGTGACGACGGGGATAGTAGCGGGAGAAATACCGGGAATCGTCGCGATTCGCCTCCACCACCTCGCTGCTGCGCTGGTAGGTCTCACTCCGGAGGATGGCCCGCATCAGCTGTTTCAGGTCGAAGTCGTTCGCCACGAGATAGTCGGAGAGCGCGTCGAAAAGCGGCTCGTTGCTGGCCGGATTGGACACGCGGAGGTCGTCGACCGGCTCGACGAGCCCCCTGCCGAAAAAGGCGGCCCAGACGCGATTCGTGACCGCGCGGGCGAAGGTCTCGTTGTCCGTGCTGGTCAGCCAGTCGGCGAGAACCTCGCGCCGGTCTCCCGCAGCGTCGGGATCGATCGGAGGCGCGTCGAGCGGAGCCGGATCCCGGGGCTTGCCTGTGCTGGGCTGGATGAGGTCTCCCCTGGGTTCGACGTAGAGAGTGCGCACGCCGTCGCCGCTGCGGGGATCGCCTCCCCACCCCTTGGCCCGGACCCGCCCGAAGAGATTGGCGAAGGCGTAGTAGTCGTTGTTGGTCCACTTTTCGAGAGGATGGTCGTGGCACTTCGCGCAGTTCAGCGAGAGACCGAGAAAGGCCTGGCTCACGTTTTCCGCCATCGTCTCGGGATCCTGGTGGACCGCATAAAAATTCGTCGCTCCGTTCTCCACGCTACTCCCCCGGGCGGTGATGATCTGGCGGGTCATCTCGTCCCAGGGTGTGTTCTTTTCCACGTTCTCCCGGATCCACTTGTAGTAGGAACTGACCTGGGCGGGCCGGAGCAGGCGCCCGTTCACGAGAAAGACGTCGGACCAGCGATAGGCCCAGTAGTCGACGAATTCCTCGCGTCCCAGCAGGTATTCGACCAGTCGATCGCGCTTCGCCGGATCCGGATCGTCCAGGAAGTCCCGAACCTCCCGGGCGGTCGGCAGGACCCCGATCGTGTCGAGGTAGGCGCGACGCACGAACTCGCTGTCGGTGGTCCGGCGCGAGGGCTCGAGATTGAGCGTCCGCAACTGCTCGAGCACGAGCTGGTCGATGAAATTGTTTCGCGGGGCGCCGGTGAATCGATCATCGGGAATGTCGTTGGCGAAGGGGGACGTGATCTCCGCCAACACGACCTTGCTCGAAAACCAGGCCGTGACCGACCCGACTCCGTGACCGACCACCTCGGCGTTCCCGTCGTCGTCGATCGTGGCCACGGTCTCGTCGGCCGAGGTGAACTTGGCCCACTGGGTCACATCGCGCGTGGTGCCGTCGGCATAGTGGGCGGTGACGAGGAATCGCTGCCGGTCGCCGGGCTTCAGGACGGACTCGGCCGGGAGCACCTCGATGCGATCCAGTTTCGCCTCATCCGGATCGGGCGCCACCGCACCCTGCGCCACCCACTCCGCCAGAATCCGGTAGTCGCGCGAGCGGGTGTCGAGTCGCTTGCTCCCCTTGTGGGGCGTCGCCATCGTCGGCTTCGTGACCAACAGGCTGCGGGCGGGATCGGCCATCTCGATTCGCCTGCCGTTCGCCTCGCGAGCGATCGTGTAGTAATCGGCCACCGGATCCCAGCCACGCAGGCTGAGACGAAAGCCCCCCTTCCCTGCGATCGATCCGTGGCAGGCTCCCATATTGCAGCCCTGTTTCGACAGCACCGGCAGGACGTCGCGATTGAAACTCCACCCGGGATCCAGCGCGAACCCGGTCACCTGGGCGGTCACGCTCACGGGCTCACCATCCACCATCGCACTGAGGGTGGCGATGCCGTTCCCCCGGGCGTGCGCGACACCGTCAACCACCTCGACCACGGTCGCGTCGCTGCTGGCAAAGGTGTCGACCGCGACTTCGCCGCGACAGACTCCTCCCGACTTCTCGACCACGAGGAGATGCTGCTGAGAATTCGGACCGCTCAGGATGACGGTCTCGGGAAGAATGACGGGGGCCGCCCACGCGAGGGGAGCCGCCAGGACGAGGAAAAGCACGGGAAAAAGTCTCATCAGGAAATCGAGGGAGAGGGTTGCAGGACTCCACCGCCGGGCCGGAAGGCCGAGCCGATGGCTCGATGGCAATGCGGATGTCGGATCACGAGAAGAGTTCGTGGACCGGGTGACTGCCGATGTCGACGAGGGGAAAGGGCCGCCCCGCAGGACCGGGAAGGTGCGCTTCATGGTCGAATCCGAGCGAGTGGAAGACCGTGGCCACCACATCCGCGGGACTCACGGGGCGCTCCGCGGGAAAACCACCGATCGGGTCACTCTTCCCGACCACCTGCCCGCCCTGCACGCCACCTCCGGCGAAGGAGACGGTGAAGCACTGCGGCCAGTGGTCTCGACCACCGGCGGGGTTCACCTTCGGCGTTCGCCCGAATTCACTCAATCCCGTGACGAGGGTATCGTCGAGCATTCCCCGGTCGGCGAGGTCCTCGATCAGGGCGGAATAGGCCTGGTCGTACATCGGGGCGACCTCATCCTTCATCTGCGTGACCGAGATGAAGGGCTTCGACCCGTGGATGTCCCAGGACAATTCGTTGAACACCGTGAGAAAGGTATTCACGGTGACGAACCGGACGCCGTTCTCGACCAATCGCCGCGCCAGCAGGAAGCACTGCCCGACGCGGTTCATGCCGTAGCGCTCCCGCACCTTTTTCGGCTCCTGCGACAAGTCGAAGGCCGCGCGCGCCTTTTCACTCGTCATGAGACGGAACGCGGAATGGAAATTCTCGTCGAGCAATCTCGCATCTTCGCTGGCTTCGAAATCCTTGACCGTCTCGTCGACCAGCTCCCGCATCTTCCGTCGCCGGTCGAGGCGCCTGCCTCCGAACTGGTCGGGCGGGAGAAGGTCGGGCACCTCGAAATCGGGTTTCGAGGGATCCGCCATGAGCGCGAACGGGTCGTGTGCCTTGCCGAGAAAGCCCCCGGCCTGGCCGTTGGGCAGGTTGCCACCTCCGCGCCCCATCAGCTCGGGGAGAACGACGAAGGGAGGGAGATCGTTCCGGGCGCCACCGAGGTAGTTCGCCACCGCTCCGACGTGGGGCGTCTGGATACCTCCCGTGAAGCGCCGTCCCGTCTGCATGATCTGCCAGCCCGCATCGTGCACGGCGGCACCCCCGTGGTGACACGACCGCACGAGGGCGAACTTGTCCGCGATCTTCGCGTGCATCGGCAGGATTTCGGAAATTTCGATCCCTTCGACATTCGTCTTGATCGGCTTGAACGGTCCACGGATCTCCTGGGGAGCCTCGGGCTTCATGTCCCAGAGGTCGATGTGACTCGGACCTCCGAGGTTGAAGATCATGATGCAGGACCGGTCCTTGGCACCCTTGATCCGCCCGGATCCCTTCGCCTCGAGGAATTGCGGGAGCGAGAGACCGATCGGACCCAGGGCCCCGACGGTCAGGAATTCGCGACGCGAGCGATTGCGTCCGCAGAGCGGCGCCTTGCCTTCAGCCAGGAAGTCGAACATGGTATCTCTTCGTTGAGTTGGAAAGGAAGCGTAACACTTCCGGCACCGACAGGACAGTTCCCTGACCGCGCCAGCAAGTGGGGTAATCTCTCGTGCGTCCCGTCACGGGTCTAGTAATGCCACCCGCCTTTTTGGTATATTTCGATCATGAGGCATGGCGCAACCACGGATCCGTTCGCCCATCGCGCGGAATTCTTCCTCCGCTGTCCCGGAGTCTGGGAACCCCTGGACCTGGTGGGCAGGTTACCCGGCGTAGGCGTCTACGCCAAGGACCGGGAGAGCCGGTATGTCTTCAGCAACGAGGATCACCGGGAGCGGTATGGGCGCATTCGCGAAGAGGACCTGCTCGGCAAGAGAGCCTCGGACTTCTTTCCGCCCCTGTTGGGTGCCGCCTACGAGGCGAACGATCGCATCGTCTTCGACACCGGTGAGCCCCTGGTCAACGAGATCTGGCTCGTGCCCACGATTCGCGGCACTCCGAACTGGTTCCTCTCCAGCAAGACGCCTCTCCGCTCGCCAGGCGGCGATGTCGTCGGGCTGATGGGAGTTCTCTACCCGATCGACACACCGGAAGACCAGAAGGCGCACTTCGGTAGCCTCTGGCCCGTGATCGAGCACGTCTCCCGCCACTTCGACGACGAGATCACCACGCCGCGGATGGCCGAATTGGCGGACCTGTCCGTGCCCCAGTTCAACCGCCGTTTCCGCCGGCTCCTTCGCATCACGCCGCTGGAATACGTGCAGTCGATCCGGATCCAGGAAGCCCAGCGCCTGCTCTCCACCACCCGGCAGAGCGTCGGCGAGATTGCCTCGGCCACAGGCTTCTACGATCAGAGCCACTTCACGAAGCGCTTTCGCAAGGTCACGGGCATCACTCCTCTCGATTACCGGCGAAAATACCTCTGAGCCTTCAGGGCCGGTCCGAGCCATCAACGCCCCCGATTTCCTCTTGTCGCCACCACGCCTTTCCCTCACCCTCTGACCGTTCGCCCGCCCACCATGAAGACCGTCCCCTGGCTCGCCATCCTTTTCCTGGCCCACCTCTCCCTCCACGCCCAGCAGAAGAAGTGGACGCCTCCCCCGGCTATCGAGTTGTCGACCCTCATCGGTACCGACAGGGCCGCCGCGGCCAAGGTGATCCGCTCGAGTTGGGGTGATCGGGCACTCGCAACAGGGAAGCAGCGGTGGATCGAAAAAACCACACTGCTCGTCGCCGTGCTCTCCGACGAACCCGTCGCTCTCTTTCGCGAGGGAGGCGACAAGATCGGTGACCTTACCCGGCTTGACGAAGCGGGACTGCATGCCCTCGCCAAGGATGTGGGCAATGTGCAGGAGTTCGGATACTACCTCGAAACCGGGTCCGGCCGAAAGATCGGGGAGAACCGGGTCAAGATCGAATACTACCCCTACCCTGACGATTCCTTCCCCCAGCCCGAGGTTCCCCAAGGACGCCTCATTCCTCACCGGTGGACCGAGTCGAGCATCTACCCCGGCACGGAGCGCGATTTCCTCGTCTACCTTCCCGCCCAATACGACGGCTCCGAGCCCGCCGCCCTCATGGTGTTCCAGGATGGGCTCCGCCACGCCGACCGGGAAAGCAGTGGAGGGCTGCGGGCCCCTGTCGTCTTCGATAATCTCATCGCGCGGGGCGACATGCCCGTCACGATCGGGATCTTCATCAATCCCGGTCGTTTTCCGGATCAGCCGCAGGACAGCCGGCCGCGCAATCGCAGCGTGGAGTATGATTCCCTCGGCGACACCTACGTCCGTTTTCTCCTCGAGGAGATCATCCCGTTCGTGGTGAAGGAACACGACCTCGCCCTCAGCGACGACCCCGCGCGGTGGGCCATCGCCGGGGGATCGAGCGGTTGCGCCTGCGCCTGGACCGCGGCATGGGAGCGGCCCGACACGTTCGGGAAGGTTCTCGGCTGGGTCGGCACCTTCGTCGATATCCGTGGCGCGAACGCCTACCCATCACTGGTTCGCAAGACCGAGCGGAAGCCGATTCGGGTGGCTCTTCTCGGCGAGGAGAACGATCTCGACAACCAGTTCGGGAACTGGCCGCTCGCCAATCGCCAGATGGAGGCGGCTCTCGCCTTCGCGGACTACGACTACCGTTACTGGTGGGGCCCCGGCTTTCACGGGAGCCGTCATGCGGCGGTGATGCTGCCCGAAATGCTGACCTGGCTCTGGGAGGAGTGAGCCGTCGTTGGCGACCCGGCCGCTCTCCGTGTCACGGTGCGATCCGGAATCGACTCGTGGACGAGGACTCCTCCGGTTCGGCGAGCAGGTCGGTGTCGAATGCCCGGACCGGCGTGTTGCCGGCAAGGTCTTCGAGAAACTCGCCCGCCTCGAGGATATACTCACCCGCCACCCATTCCTCGACCGGCGTCCACGAGAATCTCTGCTGCTCCGAATCCCATTCCACGTCGCCCCGTCCGATTGTCTTTCCCTCCCGCACGATCCGAACGTGCCGGGTGAACAGGTGGGGATCGAGAGCTCGATCCGTGGTGATCACGAGGGGAGCCCGCGTCGCGACCGAAGGGGGATCGAGCCGCCAGAGGTCCACATCGATCGGTCGCCGCACCTCGGCCGTGGTGCGGAAAGACCGAGTGAAGCCGTCGCCCCCGAGGCGGTGCCCGTCGGCGTCACGAATCGCGCTCGAGAGACGGAGCTCGTATTTTCGTCCCGGCTCGAGCACCGGACCCATCTCCTCGCGCAGGTTGACGCCCTGCTTCACCCGCCCCGGATGAATCCAGAGCGTGAGCCGCCGGGAATCGACACTCCACAATTCCTGCCGCCGCCACGGCGCCGCCACCACGCGACCCGCCTCGTCGACGATCTCTACCTGGTCGAAAAACTCGCGTCCTTCGCGCATCGGCCGGTCGAAAGTGAGGTAGAATTTCAGGAGGTTGGCGGGCACCGCCTCGCATGACGGGAGGATCTCGACGACGCGGGGCGCCGCCCCCTTCGTCCCGGGAACGGCATACCGTGCCTGCGCGATGATCGCCCCCTCCCTGTCGCGGAGGAGGGCACGGTATTCTTCCCCAGGGCTCAGACGAATCGAAGGCCGAAGAACGAGTCGATCGCCGGCACCCTCCACCTCGGCGAACACGGCCGGTCCGGTCTCCCCGCTTTCCTCGAGGAGGTGCAACGAAAGCCGGGCCCCTTCTGGAGCGGCCGCGGCGGAAACGTGAACGCGCCCCGATTCTCCCTCGGCCGGGAGAAAGGCGAGGACCACAGCCGCCATCCACAGGCTCGCAATCACGGAAGGGGCAGGGCGGTCAGTTCGCCGGACTCTCGCAGCGCCACGGCCCGGTCTCCGTCGATCGGAGCAGCCCGCTGGACACCGTGAAACGACTCCGCGATGGTGATCCGGTCCGTGGCCGGCTGACGGCCATCGAGCCGCCGCGTGGCGTCCTCGTTGACGGCGTCGTTTCCTCCCAGAAGATCCCGGTCGAACCGGAAAGCGAGATGCGGGCTCGGACCGTAGGGGCGCTTCTCGTGATGAAAACGGAACGTGTTCGTCAGGACACGTGCCTCGCCATCCTTCTCGTATCCCATCATGTCGAGAGGGCGGTTTCCCGACCCGAGCTCGATCATGCTGACCCCCTTGATCCGCGCGCCCGGCTGGATCGCATCGATCGGGTACTTCACCACCGGAGTGCAACTGAACGCTCCGACGATGTAGTGTTCGCCGTCCTCCTCGTGCGGAATCATGACATTCATCGGGGCCTTCGTCTCCCAGCGCCGGTGGGACACGTGGTAGGTTTCGGCACCATGCATGCGGCCCGTCTTCTCGTGGTCGAGCGGCCCTTCGAGAAGGTAGATCTTGCTGGCGAATTCCTCGTTGCACCGCGCTGCGGCGACGAGACGGCCGTCGATCCAGACCATGTCGGTGATCTTGCTGACCGGCGCTTCTTCGCCTCGCGGCAGCGGAAGAAGAGCGTGATCAACCTGGGCGAGCGAAAGCAGGGCGAGCTCGCCCGAGGGGTCGCGGGTCACGATGAGGTGTTCTCCGGACTTCTGATTCCGCACCGCGAGATAGAGTTTCCGCGAGGCGGGATTGACCTCCAGGTCGATCAGTTCGACCTCGCCCTTCGCGACACCGAGCCTTCCCGCGAGAGTGCCGAGAAAGTCCGGGTCGCTCGCAAATTCGCCCGCAACCGGTTCGGTGTCGCCGGTGGCGACGGCGTAGATGCAGGCTCCGCGCCCATCGGCGATGAGCAGTATCCCCGACTCGGCGAAGCGAATCGTGTCAATGCGCTTCAGATCGACCGCTCCCGTCACCGTTTCACCCAGCACCTCCCCGGCAAGGAGCGAACGCGCCCCCACGAACATCGCCAACAACGCAAAAAACAACCCTTTAGCCATACCAAGTT
>Ga0180430_10001500_pt1 | contig 22588 bp, 20 predicted proteins | sample SS_ome_9_FD_132999 | JGI IMG/M metagenome (GOLD analysis project Ga0180430, IMG submission 132999) | Hypersaline lake sediment archaeal communities from the Salton Sea, California, USA - SS_1_S_2 metaG | ecosystem: Environmental > Aquatic > Non-marine Saline and Alkaline > Hypersaline >... | reverse complement strand
TAGCATAATAACTCCATGTTCCGTAAAAGCCATTGGGACATATCTGGCGCCACCCCAGCTTGAGGTGCCAAATTGGCTCCTCAAGTTATTAAATTCATCGGGGCTAAGTTCAAACATGAAGTCATCAGGAAATCGGCTAATATTTCTCCTGACTCCCCTTTTTAACTGTTTGGTTTCTATTTCATAGAGATCTGCAAGATCCCGATCCAGCATCTCTTTAAATCCCCGAAACATGTAGATCTTGTTCATGATCACTTCATCAGGGATCAAGGTTTTATAATCACTTTTAGCCATGTTGAATCCTTTTTGTGTTAATGAAGGGATTAACTATTTATCGGTCTTTGTGTCAGGATTACTGTTTTTCGTCGGCACAGCCTTTAATTGGAATAGTAAGTTTCCCTTCTCAGTTTGCCCATTTCAAAAAGCACGCCCTTTGGGCACTCTGCTTTTTGAAAAGAGTATAGGGCGGCCGTTGCTTTCAGCGATTTGTCTTAACGAGAGAAGTTTTTTGATGTACTTGCACATATTTGCATTCGACGGCAATGGATCAAATGCGTATGACAGCTCGTCTAAGAAGCACTTTTGTTCTTCAATGGAACACTTTTGTCAGTCGACGGAGCATTTACATTGATGGAAGCTGGACTTAAGCCATTTGATACTGAACAAATGTCAGATTAGCAGGAACTTATGTCAGGTTAGCAGGTCCATTTAACAATTGATTTTGGACTAAAGTCTGTGGGATCAACATGGAAGGCTATTCGCGATAAACACAAGACATTCAATCCTGACCAATTGTCAGGCTTCGAAGCACTTAAGTCATTTAACGAGACACTTAAGCCTTTCGACGATGACCTGGCGGTTCGTTCCAATTTTCCCCAGTTTTAGGAACAGCGATAATAAACATAAATACCCTTGTTGCCTTTTGCAATCAGCGCGGTGATCGCCCCGCTACACTCGCTGCACGTGAGCAGACACTTGCAGCTTAGAATCTAATTAATGAATAACCATTCGCCTGATAGACGGTTAGGACAGTCATTGCCGACAGTGCCATTTTAACTTCAGGCGTGAGTTCACTCTTCTTATATCCGGCATAAGTTGCCGACTGTCCACAAATATACATGTGTACACCTTTCTCTGCCAAGGCTTTGATATGTGCCGAATTAGGATTATTTACTCCATAACGTTTCTTATAAGCTTCGTCTGAAAGTGCATCTTTCCCGGAAGCACCATGCAATACAAACGCCAGGTAAATGTTTTTCAAAGGAATTCCTCTTTGAACATGCATGTTTATATAGCGCGCTAAACTATTTATAAGCGGATTAAGCTCTGTCGGATCATTCTGCAAACGTTCAATATCGAAAATGGCCATTAATACCTGTGTTGAATCCGGTACAAAATCGGCTTCAGGAACAGCATAAACTGCTCCCAGGGATTTAAAAACCGGCCCCGGGTTACTGTCCTGAGCAACACAGTAGTTAATCGAAAAAATAACTGGTAAAATCAGCAAAAAAAATGGTAATGTAAGTCGTCTCATTTATTTCTCTTTTAAACCCTTAAAATAGTCCTCTGATTAAAAATCCTTACTTCCCAGAGCAAGATAGAAAGATATTTCCATGTAGAATTAACCTTTTTAGGACACTAATTTAGATATGCCGGTTTTTGGAAAGAGGTCAATTCAAGAAACGTAAGATAAATGCGTCACCGTCCTTTTTTACATCTCTGCCCTGCACCGGGAAATCTACAGATTTTGTTGACCCTGCAATCCAGAATTCTCCATCACCCGCTGCCACTGCACCCGGTTCATCACTTCCTTTACCTCCTATCCGGACTGATAACTCACACTCGAATGTTTCAGCATTTATCACAACACAAAACACATCAGTATCTTCTCCACCAGAAGATAAATCCTGTCCTTTTCCCACGGTATAGAAGTCCCTGGAATCAGTTTTGCCTACCAGTACAACCCGTTGATCTTTAGTTATACAAAGTCCATCACTTGGCATTTCCTCATAACCTGTTCCCCCAACATAAGAGGCATATAAAATTTCACCTAGATCCGGTGAGAAGCAGGCAATAAATACATCCTGTCCATTATTTTTTTTCTTATAAAATGGATTCTTCACCGGGAAATCCCAGGATGTTGTTTTTCCGGCAACCCAAATTCTTCCGCTGGCATCACAAGCAACACCATAGGCCCCTTCATCATCACTACCTCCTAGATATGTGGATGCAAGAAGAGTTCCCTCAGGGGAAAACTTTGCAACAAAGGCATCTCTTACACCATTATTACGCCTGGAATGTGCTGATTTACTTAGTACCAGATCTATGGCAGTCGCGTAGCCGGCCACATAACAATTCCCTTTTTCATCCATATCAGCAGCCCAACCCTTTTCATAACCATTCCCACCAAATAGATGACTGAATTCCATCTTACTACCATCCGGAGAAACCATTGTCACAAAGCAGTCTTCGGAATGGTACATGGATCGTTTATAAACCAAAAGTCCAGGATCCAGTTCTTCAGGTCCATGGTATTCACTGAATTCTCCTATTGTGGTTGGGAATTCATTCCCATGGGTTCCGCCGACGTATACAGCATATCCATTATTATTGCAACCAACTCCCCTGCATTCATCCATGGGCCTGGCTCCAAAAATTGCACTGTACACCACCCTTCCTTCCGGATCAAGCTTAGCAGCAATAACATCATAGGTTCCCGCTCTGTCCTTATGAAAAGCGTATTCAGTCACCGGAAAGTCATAGGATTTGGATCTGCCTGAGAGATAAACATTTCCCAAAGCATCTACATCCATTGCTTTTAAGTGGTCTTCATCACTGCCGCCCATTATTCGAAGGTACTTCACTTCCCTTGTTTGCACATCAAGTTTCGATACAAAGGCATCCAGACTGTTAATACCATTTTTATAGCTCCTGTCCCAGGTATCATCATTGGGCGTAATGCAGTAGCCACCAATAAAAAGGTTTCCGCTATTATCTATGCCCAGGCCTCTGATGTTGATATTCAACATCTCGCCCCAATAAGATGAATAATCCATCTTATAAGCTTCTTTCTGAGCCATTGCAAGTAATGTAGAACTGAAAATGGCCAAGCTCAATACTATTCTTATTTGCATTTTCACTGTTGAGTAAATTCAATAATTCATACTGTGACCTCCTCCTAAAGTAGATCGTAAATAACGCTACCGTGGGATTCTAAATTTATAACAATTTCCATCAAATTGATGCGCCGCGCTCCGTTTCACCCTGGTTTTTATATTGTCTGGAATCCCAACTTAAAGTGACACATATCAATGCCTGAAGCTGAGCGATATCTGCTTGTTTGGTATCAAAAACGTATATCTTGCAGGCTTCCATGTCAGGGATCCTGAAACTCAAGCGCTGGTCCTTTAACTGAAAGTCGGCATTTTTCACTCCTTCATCCGTGATAAGTTCATAGGCTGCCTTCCTGAGAAGCTTTGATGATATACGCACATTGAAGTTTCCTTTAGACATAGAGAACCTGACGGTGTTTTTTTTATATTTATGATTTCGTATGAAATCATCAGGAATAAGATTTGTAACGGCAAGCTTTCTCTGGATAATTTTAAGCACCTCCTGCAGCCAGCCTCAGGAAATTGAGGTGCTTATTGCCGGAGGCGGTGCCAGCGGCATTGCAGCCGGAATTCAATCGGCCAGAATGGGTGTTTCCACGCTGATTGTGGAAGAGTATGAATGGTTGGGAGGCATGCTGACCAGTGCCGGGGTCAGCGCCGTGGACGGTAATTACAAATTGATGGGAGGGATCTGGAAAGAATTCTTCGATTCCCTTTCGGTCCGCTATGGTGGACCGGAAGCCCTGCGCACCGGCTGGGTCAGCAATGTGCTGTTTGAGCCTCATGTGGGGCATGAGGTCTTTACGAATATGGCAGCTGCCGAAGAGCACCTGGAAGTAAGATATCGTTCCACGGTGAAAAAAGTTAAGCGCCTGAATAAAGGATGGATGGTGACCCTTGAATCCGGAGGAGAGCTCATAAAATGCAGGGCCAGGTTCCTGATCGATGCAACCGAACTGGGCGATCTGGCGCCGATGACAGGGATCCCCTACGATGTGGGCATGGATGCACGGGACCATACCGGGGAGGACATTGCACCGGAGCTTGCCAACGATATTGTACAGGACCTGACCTATGTGGCTGTACTGAAGGACTATGGCTACGATGTGTCCATTCCCAGGCCGGAGAACTACGATTCCCTGCTGTTTGCCTGTAGCTGTGAGAACCCCCTGTGCACAGATCCTGTAGAAAAAGAGAGGCTCTGGCCAGTGGAATCAATGATCTCCTACGGCAGGCTTCCTAAGCATAAGTACATGATCAACTGGCCCATCGAGGGCAATGATTACTATGTGAATATGATTGAGATGGATCAGGATCAGCGGCAGGAAGCCATCCGAAGGGCCAAGGAACGGACCATGGAATTCATTTACTTCATCCAGTCGGAGCTGGGCTATACACATATGGGACTGGCCGACGATGAATTCCCCACCGGGGACCTTCTGCCTTTCATGCCCTATCATCGCGAATCCAGAAGAATTCACGGCAAGGTCAGGTTCACCATCCAGCACATCACTTACCCCTACGATCAGCCTCAGAAGCTCTATCGCACAACCGTGGCCGTGGGGGATTACCCTGTGGACCATCATCACCAGCGGTATGAGGGGGCGGATTCCCTTCCCGATCTGCATTTTTACCCGGTACCCTCCTATGGCCTGCCCCTGGGAACCATGATCCCTGAAGGTAAGGAAGGGATCCTGGTGGCAGAGAAATCCATCTCGGTGAGTAACCTGGTCAATGGAACTACCCGGCTGCAGCCAGTGGTCCTGCAGATTGGTCAGGCTGCCGGCATCCTTGCCTCCCTGGCCTGCAGGCAGGACAGGCTTTTGTCGGAAGTCTCCGTGAGGGAGGTGCAGCAACTGTTACTGGATCACGGGGCCTACCTGCTGCCCTATCTGGATGTGGAACCCGGGCATCCCTGGTTCAAATCCATGCAGCGGATAGGGGCCACGGGTGTGATGAAAGGTGTTGGACGTAATTCGGGATGGGAAAACCAGAGTTTTTTCCGGGCCGGGGATACGACCCTGCTGCTTGACCTATCAGGCCTGGAGGAGATCTTTCAACTGGAAGCATTCCTTTCCGACAGTACGCTTGTTACGGTTTCATCCGCCGTGGAACTGATCGAGCGGATCTCAGAGCAAAATGATCTGGAGCTGGCGAAGAAAAGCATCAACCTGGGCCTGAAGGCCATAGGATTTGGATCCGGTGATAACCCGGAACGTCCCATTCTGAGGGGAGAGATGGCAGTCCTTCTTGATATGACTCTGGACCCTTTCGCTTTCAGGAAGGTGGATCATCAGGGAGATTTTATGGATGTTAAATGATTAAGAATATGACAGAGAACAACAACCGAAGGGATTTCCTGAAGAAGGGGGCCGCATTGACCGGAGCCGTGGGACTGGGTTCCACAGGCCTGACCGCCTGTGGGCAGCAGCCCGGAGAGGAGCCATTGCAAGCACCCTTCCTGGTGGAAGAGGGAAATGCGCTGCGGATCACCGGTACTTTCCTGGATGAAATTTCCCATGATATACCTCACCAGAACTGGGGGGAGCAGGAATGGGACCAGGATTTCCGGCACATGAAGGCCATGGGCATCGATACGGTCATTATGATTCGTTCAGGGTACCGGAAATTCATTACTTTTCCGTCCAAATACCTGATGGGACAGGGGTGCTACATGCCTTCAACCGATCTGCTGGATATGTTTCTCCGGCTTTCCCAAAAGCACGGAATGAAATTTTACTTCGGATTGTACGACTCGGGAAAATACTGGGATACGGGCGACCTGAGCCACGAGGTCAGGGATAATAGTTTTGTGATCGATGAGGTCTGGAAGCAATATGGGGAGCGCTATGAAAGTTTCGCCGGCTGGTACATCAGCGGGGAGATCAGCCGGAAAACCAAAGGGGCCATTTCTGCCTTCCGGGCCATGGGCCAGCAATGCAAAGATGTTTCAGGCGGACTGCCCACCTTTATTTCTCCCTGGATCGACGGGAAGAAGGCGGTCATGGCCGCCAGTGGAGAACTGAGCAAGGAAGATGCCGTGTCCGTGGAGGAGCATGAGAAGGAGTGGAGCGAGATCTTTGCAGGCATAAGCGGGGTAGTGGATGCCGTGGCCTTCCAGGACGGACATATCGATTACAACGAGCTGGATGCCTTCTTTGAAGTGAATAAGCGCATGGCAGATACCTATGGAATGGAATGCTGGACCAATGCAGAGAGCTTTGACCGTGACATGCCCATTAAGTTCCTGCCCATTAAGTTTGACAAACTGAGGCTCAAGCTGGAAGCAGCCCTCAGGGCCGGTTATGACAAAGGGATTACCTTCGAATTTCCCCATTTCATGAGCCCGCAGTCTTCTTACCTCCAGGCGGGCCACCTCTACAGGCGCTATTGTGAATACTTCAACCTGAGCCTATGAAACGAAAAGAGGAAAACCTGCTATACCTGATTTTTATATCGATAGTGGCCGCACTGGGAGGATTCCTGTTCGGGTACGACACGGCAGTGATTTCGGGGACGGTCACCCAGGTGGTGGATCAGTTCGGACTGGATTCGATCCAGACCGGTTGGTTCGTGGGCTCCGCCCTGATCGGATCCATAGCCGGTGTCAGTTCAGGAGGTATGATCAGCGACAGGATAGGGAGAAAAAAGTCCATGATCCTGGCAGCCTTTCTGTTTACCATTTCTGCCCTGGGCTGCGCCATATCAGCCTCCTTCAGTCAACTGGTCATATACCGGGTGATCGGGGGTATCGGTATCGGAATGGTATCCATCATATCGCCCATGTATATTTCCGAATTGAGCGTGCCCAGGTACCGCGGGAGCCTGGTATCGCTATACCAGTTGGCCATTACCATCGGATTCCTAGGCGCCTACCTGGTAAACTTCAGGCTGCTGAATTTTTCCACCTCCACCTATGCCCCCGAATCCCTGCTGTTGCAGAAGATATTTATCCAGGAAGTCTGGCGGTCCATGTTCGGAGCAGAAGCCCTGCCGGCTGCCGCCTTTCTGCTGGTCATATTCTTTATTCCGGAAAGCCCCAGGTGGCTGGTGGTCCGCCGGGATGAAAATGGAGCCTTCCGCATTCTTCAACGGATATTCAGGAACCAGGAACATGTGCGGGCTCAGATCCAGGAGATCAAATCACTTGCCGGGGAGAAAAACAAATCTGAATGGAAGCAGATCCGGGAGCCTGGACTGTTGAGGGCTATTCTGATCGGTGCAGCCATTGCCATCCTGGGCCAGTTTATGGGGGTGAACGCGGTCCTCTATTACGGGCCGAAGATTTTTGAGGACAGCGGATTGTCCAGCGGGGATTCGCTTTATTACCAGGTTCTGGTGGGACTGGTCAACGCATTAACCACGGTGGTGGCCCTGATCATTATTGACAGGGTAGGCAGGAAGCAGCTGGTATACTGGGGCGTATCAGGGATGATCCTGGCCCTTCTTGCCATTGGTTTTTATTTCACGCTTAGTGAGAAACTGGGGCTTTCCTCCGGTTTTCTGCTGGCATTCTTCCTGTTCTATATTTTCTGCACGGCTATTTCCATAAGCGCGGTGATCTTTGTGTTTTTATCAGAGCTTTATCCCACCCGGGTAAGGGGACTGGCCATGTCTGTGGCAGGATTGTCCCTGTGGGTGGGGACCTATCTGATCGGGCAGCTTACCCCCTGGATGCTGGAAACACTTGGGCCTGCCGGGACCTTTTTTCTTTTTGCCGGGATGTGTCTGCCCTACATGTGGATCATCTGGAAGAAGGTGCCGGAGACTGCCGGAAAATCACTGGAAGAAATTGAACGCACATGGATCAGGTAATTAAGAACTTATGAAAGAGGCGATACAAATGAATCAGCTGGCCGGGCAGTATAAAACAGAACTGCTGGAATCGGTGATCCCTTTCTGGCTGGAGAAGAGCCCGGACCGGGAATTGGGAGGGTATTTTTCCTGTTTGACCAGGGACGGGACGGTCTTTGATACGGATAAGTTCCTCTGGCTCCAGGGCCGGCAGGTCTGGATGTTTGCCAAATTGTATAATCAGGTGGAACGGAAGGAGGAATGGCTGGAATGTGCCATACACGGAGCAGATTTCCTGAAAAAGTATGGGCATGACGGGGATTACAACTGGTATTTTTCCCTGAACCGGGCTGGTATGCCCCTGGTGCAGCCCTACAATATTTTTTCCTATACCTTTGCTGCCATGGCCTTTGCCCAGCTGAGCCTGGCCACCGGAAAAGAAGAGTACGCAGATATTGCCCGCAGGACACTGGAGCGTATACTGGAGAAAGAGCATAACCCCAAGGCCCGATGGAACAAAGCGGTACCTGGTACACGTGACCTGAAGAATTTTGCGCTGCCCATGATCCTGAGCAACCTGGCCCTGGAAATGGAGCACCTGCTCGAAGGGGAATTCCTGGAGGAAACCATGGACAGGTGCATCCGGATCATCATGGAAGAGTTCTATGACCAGGAGACCGGACTGATCCTGGAAAGCATCGATGCTTCCGGGCAGCTGTCCGATAGTTTTGAGGGCAGGCTCATCAATCCCGGGCACGCCATTGAGGCCATGTGGTTCATTATGGACCTGGGAACAAGGCTACAAAGGCCCGGATTGATCAGAAGGGCCAGTGAGATCGCATTGCACATGCTGGATTATGGCTGGGACCCGGAACATGGAGGGATCTTTTATTTCATGGATCGTCTGGGGCATCCCCCGCAGCAGCTGGAATGGGATCAGAAACTGTGGTGGGTGCATATGGAGTCCCTGATCACTACCCTGAAAGGCTACCAGTTGCTGGGTAACCCAGAAAACCTGCAATGGTTTCAAAAGCTGCATGCCTACACCTGGGAGAAATTCAGGGATCCGGAATATCCCGAATGGTTCGGATACCTGAACCGCCGGGGTGAAGTCCTTTTAAGCCTGAAGGGGGGCAAGTGGAAGGGCTGCTTTCATGTGCCCCGTGGCCTGCTCACATGCTGGCAGATCCTTGAGAAAATCAAGGAATAGCAGAAGCCTTACCGGTATAAAAGATAGCTCTTCCGGAGCTCTACAAAATCACCGATCTCTTCCTGGCAGGCCTTTACCACATCTTCAACACTCATGCCAGGTTCTTCCAGTCGTTTAATGACCGGAGGAGGCTCCCAGCTTAGTGTATCCGGATTGAATTTCCTGTATGCATCTATGATATGCAGGGCGGTTTCAACCGATCTGTAGGCCTTATAATCCTTTAGCATAATTTCCACTCCCCCGCACATTTGATTCCAGGGTTTTCCCCTGGGGTTCCAGGTGGCCGAATCAATTCCGGGGATAAAATAGACCGGTCGGAAAAGGGCACCGCCAATTCCTCTGTGGTTCAGGTCTCTGGCAGCCTGCTCTGCAAAGATCCAGGGAGCTCCCGTTAATAAGAAGGGTTTGGTGGTCCCTCTGCCCTCGGACAGGTTCATTCTCTCAAAGAGACACTGCCCGGGATAAACAAGAGCGGTTTCAAAGGTTCCCATGTTAGGAGATGGCATGACCCAGAACAAGCCCGTCTCATCCCACATCATACCTCTTCGCCAACCTTTCATTTTAATCACGGTCAGATCCGCTGCATACCCTTCCGTTTCGTTCCACATACTGGCAAGCTCCCCATAGGTCATACCATGACGAAGGGGGAGCGGATGGCGGAAAATGCTTTTCAGGTTCAGGTATGGCCCCTCCACAATTGTTCCGCCAAGCGGGTTTGGCCTGTCCAGGACGATAAAGGGGATGCCCGCTTCTGCGCACGCCTCCATGGCAAAGGACATGGAGTACTTGAAGGTGTACCATGCGGATCCGACCCCCTGGATATCAAACAAGAGGGCATCCAGGTTTTCCAGCCATTCCCTCTTAGGTGCAAAGGAATCTCCGTACATGCTGTACACAGGGATCCCAGTTTGGGGATCCGCTTCTCCTTCCTGGAGGATCCTGCCCTGTTTGGCTCCCCGGACCCCATGTTCGGCTCCAAAGAGCGCCACTAAATTAACTCCCTCGGTCCCGGCCAGTATATCAATACTGCTTCGCAGATCGGCACCCACAGCCGAAGGATTGGTAATCAATCCGATTCGTTTTCCTCTTATCAGGTCCAGATGGTCCTCCACCAGCACATCGATTCCCGGTTTTACGGAAGGCCTTACAAAAGCGGGTTCTTGTTTAGCCGATGCATAATCATTCAGAATCTCTGCCAGGGTAGGGGCAAATTCATAGGAGGGAGGTGGTACGGCTTTTTCAATTATCTGGCTTTCATTCCCATAGCGATCAACTGCTGAAACAGCGATCATTTTCAGGGGCATTAACAGGTCTGCCCTGTTTACCTCCGATTCAGGATTCATTCGGTCTGGAGGATTAACATCTACAATAAATCCGGAAAGTTGATCATCTCTTTCTCCATTGCCATGAATCCTGTGGCTCCACTTAGCTCCATACTTGTAATAAAGCACCCAGCGAGCAATGTCCTCCGGGTCCTCATGGCTCCACGAGATTTTCAGTTTCCCATTTTCATTGGAAAGGGAAACACCGGGAGGCGAGGGCGATTTTTTATCCAGCCAGGGGGAAGGGGGAACCAGGGCCTGCCTCTTGTAAGGACCATCCTTCAACGCTGGTGCCAGATCGGGTGAGCTTGCCAGGGGCCCGATACTCCAGTGTACCACACCCGGACTTTCAGGCATCATGCCGCGACTGATCATAATCTGATTGGTGGTTTCGTCTATGGCCCGATCCCCCTGATAGCGTCCAATGCTTATTCCAGGCCAGATATGCCTCGCTTTCAGGTTTTCTTCTTTCCACCAGCCCAGGAGCACGGGATAACTTTGAGCTATCTGATTAATGGGCCAGTAGAGTTGAGGAGAATAATAATCTATCCATCCTTCATTGAGCCAGAGCCGTGCATCGGCATATAGCTCATTGTGCTGATCAAAACCGGTGATTGAAAGCGGATGATTAGGGCGCCAGATCCCAAAAGGGCTCAACCCGAACTTCACATGGGGTTTAGCTTTTTTGATCCCCTTATACAAGCGTTCAATAAAGGTATTGACACCTTCTCTTCTCCAATCCTCCCGGGAAAGTTTTCCTCCATTTTCTAAAAAGGACTGCCAGCTTTCAAGGTCGGGGAACTCTTTGTTGTTATTGTAGGAGGGATAAGGGTAGAAGTAATCATCGAAATGGATGCCATCTACATCATATCGGTTCACGATGTCCATCACTACCTGGTAGGAATGATCCTGTGTGCCCTGAAGGGTCGGGATAAGCCACCAGTAACCTGTTTCCAGTTGCACGACCAGTTCAGGCTTCTTTTTCACAATGGAGGCCTCTGTGGGCTCACCTCCCATAAAATGGTGGGCGCGGTATGGATTTAGCCAGGCGTGCAGTTCCAAACCCCGTTTATGGGCTTCTTCAATCCAGAATTCCAGGGGATCGTAAAAAGGATCCGGAGCCATGCCCTGTTTTCCTGTGAGATAGAAGGACCAGGGTTCAAGATCACTTTTATATAGTGCATCGCACTGGGACCTAACCTGGAAGATGACCGCATTGAAGTTACTTTTGTGCAGCAGGTCAAGGAGTTTTATGGCTTCCTTTTTTTGTTGTTCCACGCTTAGACCAGGCTCGCTTGGCCAGTTGATATTTGCCACCGTGGCCACCCATGCAGCCCGGAATTCCCTTTCTGCGCCGGGTATATTGCCTGAAGGATCCCCGGAAAGGGCTGGTCTGGTTGGGGCACACTTGTATAGCGATGTTAGCAGCACTATTGAAATAACAATTTCCAAGGTTTTTCTATACATAGGGGTTCATTTAGATGACCATACAAGTTACAGAAAATGAAACAGAGATGAAGAAGCTAATCGCCATGGTTCTGGATCCACAATCGATGGATTAGAGTCCGGGGTCCGGGCAAGTGAGTTTTCCGGAGCTTTAAACACTAAATTGTATATTGCATTTTTAAAATTTTAAACCTATGAAAATGAATCGTGGTGAATTTTTACTTACAGGCATTGGTGCTCTGGGACTTGCAGCATTTGGATTCCCTGCTATGGCATGCAACACAGGCAAAAGGGGAAAGCTTGCTGTGGGGGCCCATGTATGGATCTATGCCAGTACGCAACCCGGATATGATGTTTCGCCCATTCTTCCGCAGATCTTTTCGGATATGAAATACGCAGGACTGGATGGAGTGGAAACCATGGAACACCCTTTGCGGAAGGAAGAAACCACAAGACTCATTGCTGAATTAATAGAGGAGCACCAATTGCCCCTGCTCGGCACTTCTTATGGTGCGGCCATGTGGGACAAATCAAAGCACACTGAGATCCTGGAGGATGTGGAAAGTATTATGAGTAATATGGCCAGGGTAAAGGCACGGACTTTTGGCACCTCTGTGGGCCATCCCTCAGGCAGGATCAAAACGGAAGATGAACTGGATGCACAGGCAGAGCTATTGCTTAAGCTTAGAGACCTTGGTGAAAAAAATGGGGTGGTAATGAATTTGCATAATCACACCTATGAGGTGGAGAACAATCTGCACGATCTGAAAGGAACCCTTAAGCGTATTCCGGATTTTAAACTTGGCCCGGATGTAAACTGGCTGTTACGTGCGGAAGTGGATCCCATAAGTTTTTTAAAGGAGTACCAGAAAAACATCGTGTTTATTCATTTGCGTGATCAATTAAGCAATGGACTATGGCCCGAATCCCTGGGAGAAGGGGATGTAGATTTTGCTGAAATAGGGGAGGTCCTGAATTCTATCCGGTTTGATGGAGATTTGGTCATTGAACTTGCTCATGAAGGAGGCTTTGAACCTACAAGGCCTATCAGGGAAAGCTTGAAATTAAGCCGGGAATACATACAGGAAACTATGGGCTATTAGAAGTGATCCTGCGGGATGAGTATAAGCATAATCCATTAAGCTGATAAATGAGGAAAACCACCATGCACGCAGGGTGGTTTTCTCTTTCTGGGGTGCAAGGAAAACCTGCTGTAGAAAGTTCGGTAGCCACTAACTAGTTCAGGCTGAAAATATATCCCAGGGAAATACTGAAATAGGTAGTCATAGGCAGTTTATCTTCAGAGAGCATGGAGTTGGGCAGGTTTATGTTGTAGGCTAACTCCAGGTCCAAGTTTTTATAGTCGATAATAAGAGGAAATCCAAAGGACAAATTCAGCAGTCCAAAATCGGAATCTTCCACCTCTATGTATTCCTGGTCACGTCCGGGTGCGCCCAATTCATAATAGGCCATAATCTCTTTTCCAAAAAAGAAAGAGACCTCAGGTTCAAATTTGATCCTGTCGAAGGTACCCAGCTTAATAAGTGTGATATCAGCAAACAGGTCCCAGGACACCTGGCCAGCCCTTTCTTCCCCTGTTAGTAGTGCCAGATCGAGACGGGTGCCAAGGAAACCTTTGTCAATGGTCGCACCCATTGCAAAGGCATTGTTAAATGCATGTGAGTCAACGCTGTCCATTTGTGAATAGAAATACCTGTTATAGGAAGCCCGGTATCGGTAGTCATTGCTTTTCCCAAATTTGTCCGAATAACCTACTGTGAGAGAGGTCGCATAAAGTCTGGGCTTGAACTGGCTGTACCAGACAGTTCCTACTGCGACATGAATACCTGCTGAATGGAAGTAACTAAGTTGCGCGGAATAGTTTTGCTGCTCAATGCCAATGTCCCGGCCCGAAAAATATGACTGGGTCTCAAAATGAGTGCGCGCATAAAGGAATTGGTAATTTCTTTTCCCTGTAAGCAGAGAAAGCATCTCTTCATCCTCAAACAGGATAACATCCAGCAGGGAGTCAAGCTTCTCTTCCTGGGATTTTAAATCCGGAATGCAGGATACAGAAATTAATAGTAGAAGTAGGAATCTGAGTTTCATTGGGAAGGTTTTAAAAAGTATAAAACAGCAGCCGATATAATCAGCTGCTGTTTACTTTTCTATATCAGCTTATCTTCCGTTTCCAGAGCCGCCATTTCCACCGTTTCCGGCTTTGTTTTCTTTCTGGGTCTCCTTACTCTCTTCCCTCCAATTATTTCTGATTTGCTCTTTTTGGGCTTCAGTAAGATTACCTTTAACCATTTCCCTATTTTGCTCCCGGACCTCTTTGTTGTGCTGTACCATGGCTTTCTGGTCTTCGGATAAGCATTCCATCAGGGCTTCACGCTTCTGCTCACGGGTCATTTCCTGGTTTTGCAGAATGGCTTTTTGCTCTTCAGTCAGGGAGGCCTTAAACTGTTCGCGAGCCTGAACCTGTTCCTGGTTCTGTGTCATCAGCTGTTCCTGGTTCTGGGCTTTCACCTGTTCCTGGTTCTGGGCTTTCACCTGTTCCTGGTTCTGGGCTTTCACCTGCTCCTGGTTCTGGGCCAGCACTGTTCCGCTGGTGATTAGCATGGCTGCGAAGCCTATCAGTACAAACTTGATCTTTTGTTTCATGATAATGTGTTTTTTACGGTTGAACAATCATTGCTTTTACCCTTATACCGCATAAAGAATATTTCACCCTACTTTTTTCTCATTACAACATTGATGACTTTTTGGAGTTAGTTAAACAGGTATTGAAATAAAAGGAGCATCTTATGAAGCCTGAACATAGAAAAACGCGCCAGATTATGTGGCTGTCCGGAAGCTGGTCCTTCCTGCTGATCTTTCTGCTATTTATTTCTGTAAGCTGCGAATCAGAGGAGGGCTATCCGCAATACAATCCCCCCTCAGATCATACAATCAGTAAGGATGGAGTTATGCATAAAAGCGGATTATCCGATCCTGCACAGAATTGTACCGATTGTCACGGGGATGATTTAAGAGGAGGAACTTCCCTGGTTTCCTGTTATGAATGTCACGGGAAAGAGTGGTGAGACAGTAAGGCTGCTAAACTGCTTCCCGGGCTTTGGCTTTCCTGTTGAGCCTGCTTCTTCTTTTTTTGAAAAAGCGAACCGCCAGGTACAGTATGGTCAAAATGGCGATGGCTACGAGAAAGTATACCCCCCCATCCTTAATAGACAAGTCTCTGTTAAACCAATAGGTATTATACCCAAGAAGAAGGGTAGCACCAAAAGTCCACAGATAAGTACTGTTGTATTCTTTAAACAGGACCTTGGTAAGATCGAAAGAATTGTTTTTGAATGTGCTACCAATCCCCTTCAGTTTCGGCAACCAACGGTTCACCTGCGTACAGTAGTCATCAAAACCCGAACCGAACTTATTCCGCAGGAAGTTTTCTTCAGCAAGTGTAATTGCCTGATATATAAAAAGGAACAGGGGGATCATTACCAGGACTGCAAAGAGGGAATTGGATAAGATGCTCATTCCAATTACCAGTAGTATATTACCCACATACATGGGATTCCGGCAATGGGAGAATAATCCATCGGTCACCAGGCCCTCCGCAAAAATCCGGCGGTTTCTCCCACCTCTGACTATATAAGCCATACCAATTGTCAGCATGCGCACCAGTTGTCCTAGCAGAGCAATGGCCAGGCCCACATAAAAAACCTGCATATAGTCTGCACTTATTCTTCGAAAGGGAAGAAAAAGGAAGATGTAAAAGACAGGAAACAGGTAGTTCCTTGTTCTGAAGAAAAAATTACCAATACGAACCATGAAGTTTATTTTATTGCGATAAGGCCGGCGAAATTATACCATTTGAAAAACACCTCGGTAAATCTGAAGCCGACTGATGTCAGAAGCTCTTCATTCTCCGATAGTTTATAGGGAACCAGAACATTTTCAAGCGATTCCCTTTTCTTTGCTATTTCTATTTCATTGTAGCCGTTTCGCTTTTTGAAGGCATAATAGTGCTCAATAAACAGCCTGTTACAGATGGAATGCTCGGTTAATATTTTTTCGATAAGGATCACTGCCCCGTTTTCAGGCAAACTGTTATATATCTTGCGGATGATTTTTTCCCGGTTTAAAGGTCTAAGGAATTGAAGTGTTAAGCAGAAAATCACGACCGAAGGATTGGTAAGCTGGATGTCCTGATTCAGGTCCTGATTTTGATAATTTACCTTACGTTCAACACCGGCTGCCTTCAGATTCGCCTCACAACTCTTCAGCATTTCCTCGGAATTATCCACTCCCACAAACTGGACTTCTTCTGGCAGATACTTGTCAAGGTTTAAAAGGGTATATCCCGTAGAGCAGCCCAGATCATAAACATTGGTATTCTTCAATGCAAAATCCTGGGTCAATTCGCCAATCATCCGGTGAATCTCCTCATAAAAAGGAACCGAGCGTACTACCATATCATCAAAGACGGTAACTACCTCCTTGTTGAATTTGAAATCTAGTGCTGATCTTTCAGCATCATCGAAAATAGCATCCTTTTTCATCCTGTAAAAGTATTGAAAGTATACAATGATATAAAATATCGACGAGAATTGAACCTTTTGCTCTACAGTAACGTTTCAAATGATTATGAAGAAGTATATTCTGGCCGCATGGATTTTTTTATTGGTTCTTCCTGTCTTCTCACAGAGGAGTAAGGTTGTTGTTTATAGCACCAGTGATGATAGCATTGCCTGTGGGGCAAATCTTTCTGCCTACAGAACTTTCTTCAGGCTAGAGTTGTATAGCGACGCCTACCAGACATGGATTGTTGCCTTTGAGAATTGCCCTTCATCCAGCGAAAAAATGTATGTGGATGGAGTTACCATGTACCGCTCCTTCATTGAATCGGCTCCTGATGAATTGAACAGGGAAGGTTTGATTGATACTTTGATGCTTATATACGATCGACGTATGGAATATTTCGGGGGTGAAGGAAATATTCTGGGCCGAAAGGGAATAGATCTGCTCACTTTCCGGGGAGACGATATACTGGAAGCGCAGAAAGCCTATGCCATGCTCCAAAAAAGCATTGAGCTTGAGGGGGTAAAGTCAAGACAGGCGGTTATTTTGAACTTCATAGCCAGTGGGGTACGACTCAACAAAGACGGGTTAATTGACGAAAATCAGATAATTGAGGATTATATCATGGTTGTTGGGATTCTGGACCAATTGGAGGAAAAAAGTTCGCGTTGGGAAAGAACTATGGCAACTGTGGATGAGATCATGCACAAGGAGGGTATACTTTCATGTGAGTCCCTTGACCGTTATTATGAACCCCACTTCAAAGAATACACAGACAGTAAAACTTTCCTTGAAGCAGTGATTACAGCCTATGATAAAGCTGGATGTGAGGGTTCGGATTACTATCTGGCAGCTTCAGAAAATCTTTATAAAGTTCATCCTGGTCCGGAATCTGCCCGCAATCTGGCCATGCTGTTTATTACCAGGAACAATTTTCAAAAGGCTGCCGAATACCTGAAAGAAGCCGTGCAGGGTGAAGGCATCGACAAAGAAACAAAGGCACAATGGTATTATGAACTGGCGGTAGTAAGTAATGCCAACGCAAAATATTGTGAAGCTATTGATTATGCTGGCGAAGCCATTGCCAATAAAAGTGATTTTGGCAAGGCATATATTATCCTGGGGGATGCGATAATTGCTTCCCGGACTATGCTCGGAGAAGATATCAAACAGCGGATGGCTTTCTGGGTTGCGGCCGACCAGTATTCTAAAGCTGCCGCGGTAGATCCTGCCTTACAGGAGGCGGCACGACAGAAGATTTCCGATATCACTGCTCAGTTCCCCGACCGGGAGGAGCTATTCTTTCTGGATATGAAAGATGGGGACTCCTACCTTGTGGAGGGTTGCATTAATAAAAATACCACAGTGCGGTCCGGAAGTTAGACTTTCCTTTCAGATGATTATGAGCCCTCTATAATCTCCTTCAACAGATCCTTCTCTTTGGAGAGGGCCATGCGTTTGATAAACACGTAATCTCCTATATTCATGCTGTCAAACCATTCTTCCCATAGTTCAATCACACGGTCCCATTCCATATCCTTATCCCGCGGAGCAGCTTCCATAAGAACAACTTTCAATTCGGGATATGTTTCATTGACACTCTGAAGTTTTGTCAGATCTGTCCCTACAATGGGATATCCATCTGTAAACAGAAACAGAAAGTTTTGAGTCAGGGTATCACTGACATAATCAACCTTCAGATCCTCATAAAAATATTTCCAGATATCCGCGCCATAGAAGTCTTTTGGATTAGAACTGAAAACAGCCTGATCGTAAAGCTTGTCCAGGTTATTGAAAAAGGTGTTTCGTCGCTCTGCTTCAGTCTTCCGTCGTAAGACCCCTGGGATGTTCTCAATATTGATGTACAGGCTGTCCTCATACACCTCATTTCGAAGATCGGCACCACGCTGAGGTGCTATGACAACTTTGATCTCATCTCTTGAACGTAGATAGAGCTGGCTTCTGACCTGCGCCTCGAAAAGTGAATATAGCTCTTTGATCAGCTCTTTGTCGCGTTCGGGTTGCATATCCTGTACGATCAGACGATCGCTGAGGTCAAGCAGGATGATATAATTGTTCTTCACTGCCATGGGTATAGCTTTTTCCTCCTGGGGCGGCATGCAGGATCCAAGTAGCAGCATAAGGAAGAAAACCGGAATATATCGAATGGATTGTTTCATCTTCATAGAATGATTTTGGATTCGCAAGTATTTATATACCTCGGCGCTTTATAACCTTCACCGTCCCTGACTTGATTGCATGTTTTTCCTCGAACTCCTTCCTGATATTCACACATTTCACCTTCACTTCTTTCAGGTTCTGAGGGGAGAGGTAGGAGATCCATCCGGTCGTAAACTGATCAATATAGGATTTCAGGTTTCCCAGAATCACAGTACCTATATCTTCGCGAAGGTTTGCAATATCGAACCTGATTGGCTCTTCTGGTAAGAGTTTGCTTTCCAGGACTTTGATATCCTCTTTCAGATGTTTTACGATCTTCCTTAGGTTTACGGTAACGAGACGTTTTGCCCATTCACGCACCACTGAATCAAGAAGTATACTCCAGAGTATGTAAACTATAAATCCAAGGAAAAGAATCATATAGAAGGCGGGATCTGCGGCCCATGATGTGGTGGCAAGGCCCATCAATTCTTTGGCATATTCTAAATTATTATGGATCAGCAGGGCAAGTAGAAAATCGACGAAAAAGGTTACACCAATCAATCCTCCAAGAAATGCATACTTGTATTTGTGTTTCAACTCAAGAATGACATGAAAAGCCCAACCAAAAGCGTAGAATACAAAGGGAACCAGGAAAAGAAGAAAATTGTATCGCAAAGCCTCAGAAAGTTCAGCCGGTTGTGGCATGATGCTGCCGGTACCCAGGCCGGCGGCAATCCTTCCGGCTATTCCTTCAAAATCGGTATACAGGGCTCTGAAGGCTGCTGATACATAAAAGAAGAATAAATAGGCAGTCAGCATGATCAGGATGAACACACTTATGCTGAACTTGAATGGGGAGAAGGTTTCCCTCTTCATAGCCTCAGGATCCTTTTCAAATTTCTTACGGATATCAAGTAACTCTTCCCGCCGTACATCAATCTTGTCCTGTTTTTCTCTGATAAGGACATTTAGCTCTGCATTGTTTATTGTGGCTTCCTCTAGCTTGGCTTCAAGTTCTTTCAGCTTGCTGCGTTTCTCAGGTTTTTCATCCTCATTCAGACCACTGAATTTTTCATCAACCAGGTCTCCATTCAATATCATATTGAGGTAGGAGGTGTAAATGTCCGGATCGCCCTTCACATTGCCGGACTTCTCATATCCGAATTCCTGCAGGTTGACATATTCAACCTGGTGAACGGCTTTTTCTGTTTTTGCTGATCTTGGAGAAGTTGATTTTTCCATTGGCTTAGAATTGATAGATTCGTCAAAAAATTGCTTAGTTATACGTACTGACGAGCAGAAGGTTTTGCTAATTTAGTTTAAAGATTAAAACGCAGTTAAACAATATATTATTGTTTCCTGGGGTCCTGGTTTTCCGAAGTGCTCAATTACCGGATAGCTTCCGTTCGTCAAAAACCTGGAGTTATGGAAATGACATGGGCTCACCTTTTCTGCATTGATATTCAAATACGTATCTTTATTTGATCTATTCAATCCTGTGAGAGCAAAACAACATAAAGAACTGGATGATCTGCCTCTCTTTTTTATCGTAGGCAGAGGCAGGTCCGGTTCAACTCTTCTGCGTTCACTTTTCGATGCCCATACCAGGGTAATGATCCCATTGGAGTCGCGTTTTGTACAATACCTCTATTACCGCTACCCCTCGGGTAAGAAATGGACAGCTGAAACGGCTGTAAGGGCCATTGCCGATCTGGATCAGGGTTTTGAGCCTTTGCAAATCAGCAGGGATCAGCTAGAGCAGCAGATTGAAAGCTATGCCACAGATCTTTCATTTGAGAGGGTATGCAAAATGATTTATCTGAATACCCGGAGCGAATTTGAAAAAGATCAGATAGCTCTATTGGGAGATAAAAATCCACGCTACACTTTTTTTATCCCGCAGCTTCTCAAGCTGTTTCCAGAAGCTAAGTTTATTCATCTGGTAAGGGATTACAGGGATAATATAGTATCTGTTCAACGAGCGGGCAAACTTATTCAGGAATCGGGGAACACGTACTTTTCAATGGGACGATGGCTGCTTTACAACCGCTTTGCTTTCAAATATCAGGAGAAATATCCGGATCGGTTTTGCAGGGTGCATTTTGAGCAGCTGATCAGAGAACCGGAAACAGTGATGAAGCAGCTTTGTTCCTTCCTGGAACTGGATTATCAAGCAGAAGTTCTGAATTTTCAAAAGGGCCTGGGTAAGTATTTCCAGGAGGAGGGCTTTAATGCATTGCACCAAAGCCTTCAAACTCCTTTCGATCTCTCTAAGATTGGGGAGTGGGAAAGTGAGCTTCCACGCCGGAGGGCCATACGTTGTGAAGTGCTGGGGGGACACTTCCCTGAAAGAATTGGATATCCACCTAAATTCAATGTAAATTTACTAAAACGGATATGCATAAAACTGGTATATTATCCATTGGTGCTTCTGGGTCAGATCCGCTTTTTTTTGAAGATCCTTTTCTATCGATGGAGATTTGTTATGCGAATGGCCTATGGCTTTTTAATTAAGCTGAAATGAAGCACTTAAGAAAAATGTTCCTGCCTGTTGTCCTGGCCCTGATTCTGGGCACAATCCTGTTTTTGCTTGGGACGAATATCAGCAGTATAAGACCTGGGATCAGCATAAAACAGTCTCATCTTGATTCCCTGATGGCTTTACAGGATCAGGCCGCTCAATTGGGCGAGTATCCTGTCAGTGCCCTGGTTATATACAAGGACAGCATTATAGGTGCCGGATATAATACTTTTCGCAATTTCAATGAGCCTCTTGGTCATGCCGAGATCAATGCCATTGAAGAGGTGTTTTCTTCCATGCATTACTTTGATTTCAGGGCTTTGTCGCGTGATAGCCTGGTACTGATTTCTTCCTATGAGCCCTGTCCCATGTGCAAGGGGGTTATCAACCATCTGGATATACGAAAGGTCTATTATCTTAAGGCAAAAAGCATGAAGTATCGTTTTAAGTATGTGAAGGGCGATCTCAGCTTTTATCTGAAGATCAGAAAAATTAAGCTTCCTAAGGATCAGTAAAGATTCTTATCCCCGGAGATCTTATGCTTAATCAGGTGTAAGAAGTGCCAGGGAAGAGTTCTTTTGACATTGTCCTTCTCGCATTCCCTGCAAAGGATATCCGCTCCTGGCTGTTTAAGGGATTTCAGTAATTTTTTGTAGGCTTCCCCGCTGTGAATTTCTGAATAGTCCATGGTAAGCAGGTTTCCCAGAATATGCTTCAGGGACCAGTCCATGTGGCAAAGGCTAACATCACCGTTGGGTAATAGTATATTGTGATGGAAATCCTGACATTTCCTCAAAACCCGGCCGTGATTAGGAAGAATGTAATCTGTTCCGGATTCTACTTTTCCCGCCCGGTTGTTTAAGCCAAAATAGCTGATTGGAGCCCTGTGTTCCTCCAGCAGCTCCCGTACCCGGGGATGTATGGAGGCACCCGGGGAGCTGTGAAATTTCCACATAAGATTAAGTGGTTTTGCCATTAAGACCTGGAGCAGGTTTTCCAGGTAGCCTTCGTCTACGCGGATGTGGGTCAGCTCCTGGTCGTCCGGAAGGTGAACAACAAATTTTACAAATGGTATCTGCCCCAGCTGCCGGATATCTTCTGACCGCATGCCGATCAGGGTGGTATTTACCCTGATTTTAAAGCCTTGTTCGTGCGCATGAAGGATCATAAGGGTACAATCGGGATTGAGCCAGGGTTCTGAAAATCCGGAAAAGGAAAGGCAAATATCACGGGGTACACTCCTGATGCAGGAAGCAAATGTATCAAAGCTCATGGAGGTGTCACCGGACAGTTTCTTATAGGATCCCATGAATGATTTCTGGGGGCAATAGCTGCAGCGGTTCCTGCACCCCACGTTGGTGGTGATGGCCAGACTTGCCTTTATGTGTTGCTTTTTTAAACTCCTCATCTGCGGCGATCACTCTTTTACAGCCATGCT
>Ga0180430_10001499_pt1 | contig 22600 bp, 21 predicted proteins | sample SS_ome_9_FD_132999 | JGI IMG/M metagenome (GOLD analysis project Ga0180430, IMG submission 132999) | Hypersaline lake sediment archaeal communities from the Salton Sea, California, USA - SS_1_S_2 metaG | ecosystem: Environmental > Aquatic > Non-marine Saline and Alkaline > Hypersaline >... | reverse complement strand
TTTCTTTTTCTTGTATCAAGCTCAATAAAAACTATTTGTTGCCATGTTCCATGAATCATCTTCTTTTTTTGAAACGGTATTGTAATTCCAGGTCCCATAAGTGTTGCTTTCACATGAGATCGTCCGTTATCATCATGCCATGTCTCATGATGTGCGTAATAATGGTCTTTTGGTGCAATTTTATTTAATGCCTCAGGGACATCTTTTTGTAAACCAGGTTCATATTCAATTGTGGAAATAGTACCTGTTGATCCTGGAACAAATACACAAACAATCCCTTCATCTAGATGAGATTCTTCAATGGTTCTTTGAAGTATATGAGTAATATCAATTATGTCGTTTTCACCTTTTGAATCAATATGAATTTCTTTGTGATACACTGTCATTTAAAACCTCCTTTTGATTATAACATTATTTTTTTTCCAGAGCTATCTCGGGTAAATACACCAAAATCATTTATTTTTTGTAATTGATCCTTTTGAAAGACAGGCCCCTCAACACAAACACGTTGTCCATGGCCAACACAGCACTGTCCACAGAGACCAATACCACATTTCATATATCGTTCCAATGATGCTTGGAAAACTGGTGAGGTGTTTAAACCAAACAAGGCTTTCATCATTTTTTCAGGGCCACACGTATAAATTGCATCATACTTTGTAGTATTCAGAAGCTTTTCTGCGAGATGAACAGCGGTTCCCTGGATACCATCAGTCCCATCATCTGTCGCTATATGAATATCGATATCAAGATGTTTTAATCTATCATAAAAAAATAATTCATTTTTTGTTTTAACGCCAATAATCGCATCGAGTTTTATTTTTTGTTGTAATGCTTTTTCTATGGCAGGCGCCATCATTGCGATGCCTGTTCCACCGGCTACAAACAAACCTGTTTTCCCTGTTAATCTGAAACCATTTCCATAAGGCCCTCTAATCCCTATTTTATCTCCTTTTTTTAATTGAAATAAAGATGCAGTTGCTGTACCAACTCGACGAAATGTAATGCCTTTTTCATGAGGTGTAATTGTAGAGACACTCATAGGTATTTCATCAACTTCAGGGATCCATATCATATAGAATTGTCCTGGATGAATTGGTGTTGTATCAAGAAAAGTAATTGTTTTTATTTCGTGAGCTTCTTCTTTGATGGATTGAATTGGTACAATACGGGGCGAATCCATTAATGAGCAACTCCTATGATGTCTCTAATATTGTAGTAATTATGTATTTGTAACCATTGTGTTATTTCTTTACATATTTCTTTAAAAACAGTAATTCCTCTATAGTATATTGCAGAACCAATTTCAACAGCTTGTGCACCTGCCATTAGGTATTCTATGACATCAAGACCTGTTGTGATTCCACCTACTCCTATGATGGGGATTTCAAGTTGTGAATAGAGATCATAAACAGCTCGTAATCCAATTGGTTTGATTGCTTTGCCAGAATATCCGCCCGTTTTATTAGAGAGCACTGGACGTTGTATCTCTGTATTAATAGCCATTGCCTTGACGGTGTTAATAGCTACTATGGCATCAGCATGTGCATTTGCAGCTGCTTCAGCTAGAATGGATATATTATTAACATTTGATGAAAGTTTTACAAAAACAGGTATTTTAACTTTATTTTTTACGGATTGAATTATTGTCTGAATCATTTCTGGATCCTGACCTAATTCTAAACCGTATCCTGAAGCATGAGGACAGCTTAGATTTAGTTCAATAGCTTTAATGCCCGATTGTTCCATAATAGTTGCAACTTCAATGAATTCGTGTTCGTTTTTACCATAAACACTACCGATAATAGGTTGAGTAATGGTCTTTAATTTATCTAGTTCATTTTTAAATTCATTTATACCTGGATTTGGAAGGCCCATAGCATTGAGGATCCCATGGTCAAGTTCTACAAATGTTGGATTAGCATGACCTTTATTTGGATTGATACCAATTGATTTTGTGACAATTCCCCCGGCTCCTGATTGAAGGATTCGGTTGATGCTTTCTGCATCCTCATCCATGATGCCTGAAGCAAGAATAGTTGGATTTAAAAAAGAAAGACGACTGATATGAGTGGAGAGGCTGATTTGATCCTGCATGAGTCTTCATATTAATGGATGAGATTTATACATTCCGGTGTTCTCAAATTCATGTTTTTTTTTAGCGCAAACTTCATTAAAAAAGCAGGGTTACTCTTGTCCTTATATGCAGTGTTTACGAACATTTTGGTTTGGATCATTTATTTTTAATAATAAAGCGGTGGTAGATGCTTCTATTTTTAATAAGAATATTGATGAACTTGTAGAAAAACTTACTTTAATTAGAGCGAATTGCATATTGCCTGAGGAAGAAGCACTTGCTACACAATATGATGTTTCTGTGTTTGAACATCGCTTAGCTTCTCTTGGTGTTTTGATAACTAATAATTCATTGAAAGATATGCCTTGGTTGAATGCTGAGGATCACGGATTTGATTTACGTTTGTTTCATGATGTAATGATTGCTTTTTCAAAGAAACAAATATCAAAAGGTTTAGCGCTACCTGATTATCGGGTGATTCAAATGATTAATGCGATGGATGATTTACAGCAAACATCTAATTTGCTCAAAGAGCGATTATTAAATTGGGGTATTTTTCCTATGGATGAATCTATTGTTAATTCATTATCTGTTTTAATAAATCAAGTGGATGATGAAATTATCGTGCTTCGAACTCAGATTCAAAAAGAAATGCACCAATTAGCACCAAACACTTCGAAAATTGTTGGTTCATTTTTAACTGCACGTTTGCTTGCGCATGCGGGTTCCCTTCAGAAACTTGCTTGTTTACCTGCTTCTAGTATTCAGTTGTTAGGTGCTGAAAAGGCACTGTTTCGTTACAAAAAGGAAGGGGGTAGACCACCGAAACATGGTTCAATATATCAACATCCCTATCTGAATAAAGCGCCAAGAAAGCTTCGGGGAAAGATTGCTCGTATGATTGCTGCATCAATTGCATTAGCTATAAAAGCAGATGTGTTTACAAAACATGATATTTCAGGAGAGATAGCTGATGACTTACATAAAAAAATACAAATGATTTCAAATAACAAAAAATAAATATTATCATAGTATCTCATGAACATAATTAGTAATTATTCTAATGTAATGGGTGGAAAAGGTTCATGACAGATATTCGAACAATCCTTCGCGATATTGGTGCAGTATCTATTATGATTGGATTTGTTCCCTTAGTAACTTTATTTGTTCCTTTTATTATGGGTGAATTTGGATCAGCATCAGGTTATGATCCTATTACTCCATTGATTATTACATCATTGGTTTTTTTTCTTATTGGGGGGATTTTGTATTTCTTGTTTAAAGGCGCAGATCCTGCTAATTTCAAGACTGCTATGGTTACTGCAGCGTTAGGTTGGTTGTTGATTTCAGCAATTAGTACTATTCCATTTCTATTGATTCCATACAATAGTATTACGCTTGCGCATATGGACTGGTTATCTGCTTTTTTTGAATCTATGTCCGGATGGACCGGTACGGGTCTTACTATGATTCAAAATGTAGAGGCACTCCCGTATACCCTTCAGTTTTGGCGTACAATTATTCAATGGGTTGGAGGTGTTGGCGTTATTGTATTAACTCTTTCTATTTTAGCACGCCCTGGAACTGGTTCCTATGTTTTATATAAAGGAGAAGCTAGGGATCAAAAAACTCATCCATCTGTTGTATCAACTGTAAGAACGATTTGGTGGATTTTTTTGCTATATACGGTCATTGGAATTATTGCTTTAATGATTATTGGCTTTATTAGTTCAAATGGAATGACACCCTGGGAATCGATTAATCATGCAATGACCGGATTGGCAACTGGTGGTTTTTCGGTTACAAATGATAGTATTGCTGGTTATGGATGGGTCAGTCAGATTATTATTATTGTATTAATGGTGCTTGGTGCGATTGCATTTGCTGCCCATTATGATCTTTTAAATGGGCGTATTAAAAAGTTCCTACGTGATGCTCAGTTCCGCTCAATGATTTTATTATTTATTGTGGGTATCATTTTTTTAACATTAATTCTTGCTGAAAACTCTTTTCACATATCAAATATTTTGTCAGAACTATTGCCAGGTTCATTTCAATTTATTTCAGCATTGACGTGTACAGGTTTTGCATCTGTCACAAATTTAGCTTCTTGGCCCTCTGCAGCACTTATTATTCTTTCTTTTGCAATGATTGTTGGGGGTGCAGCTGGATCAACTGCTGGTGGGATTAAATTATTCCGAGCTATTCTCCTTTATAAAGGAGTTGGCTGGCGGATTAAACGAGCAATATCTACTCCCCATCGAGTATTTGTTCATAAACTTGGGGATAAACCTCTATCTAAAGAAAACGCTATGGATTTGATAAATGAAGCAGCGATAATTTCATTTATGTGGATTATTATCCTTGCTGCATCCGTTTTATGTTTTACTATTATCTATCCAAAACTAAGTTTAGGGACCATGTTTTTTGAGGTATGTTCTGCACAAGGAAATGTTGGATTGAGTGTTGGAATTACTTCAATGTCTATGAATATATATGCAAAATGTCTTTTAATTCTAAATATGTGGATTGGTCGTTTAGAGATTATACCGATAATTGTGTTAGTTCGTTCTCTTTTTGGTATTAGAAAAAATTTATTGTAAGTGAAGAAAATGGACCTATTGATCCTGTTCTTTTATTAATAAAAATTGTTCATCCTGATATTTTTTTATATAATGATCAATTTGTTGAATGGCTGTAAGTAATTTATATATTTGTTCATCATTTGGAGATGTTGGAAGGCTTATATCTGGGTTTTCCTCTTTCTTTTTATGATATTCAGTTTGATTATATTCCTCTGTTAAAATATCTCGAGTAGATTTTAAGATTTTTATTTTTTCAGCTAAAGTACCAATAGTATTAGTCATGTCCACTCCTCGGCCATTAATATTTATTAAAATTTGAAAACAGTTCAAGCTACATAAAGTTTTATATGTCGTTTGGAAGAATGAGTTCATATAGACCAGTTTCTTTATTGTATTGCCGTTGTAATGGAGCTTCAATAATTAACAAAACGATTTCATTTGTTACTTCAACAGAACCTTCGATGAGATGACCTCCACGTACTTGTTTATCTTGATTAGATATGGCCACGTGAAGATGAGCTTTATAGGTTGAATCATGTTGAATGAGTGTTCCATTTAGGCTGAGTAATTCAAATGGCCCGTTGAATGTTTCTGGAGTATAATCATCTTTTTCTTTGAAATAGCCTAGGGTAACTTTTTTTATTTGACCAATGCCAGATAAAACAATTGCAGAGGCAATTTTATATTTTTCACAAGCCTTTATTAATGAAGAAATAACGTCCTCATTTGGATGAAGTCGTATAAAAATGATTTGATCTTTTTTATAGACATGCATATCATATGGAATCCATTCAACACATTTAAAACCTCATGACGTTTATTGTTTTTTTATGGATGATGAAACAGTTTTTGAGGATTTAAAAAATAAGGTATCTCATTGTATGAACTGTCCTTTATATCGAACAAAAAATCATTACGTATTTGGAGCTGGTTCAGTAAATGCATCAATCATGTTTATTGGAGAAGCACCTGGAGCTAATGAGGATCGGATTGGAAAGCCATTTGTTGGTAGAGCTGGAAAAATCCTTGATGAACTCCTCAAATCTATAGATATCAGCAGGGAAGAAGTGTATATTGCTAATATTTTGAAATGCAGACCGCCTCAGAATCGAAATCCGTCTTCTGAGGAAATAGCAGCATGTGTAGATTATTTGAATATTCAGATAGATGTGATAAAACCTAATATCCTTGTACCTTTAGGGTCATTTGCTAGCAAATATATACTTAAGAAATATGATTTTCCATTCCAGAGTATATCTGAGGTACATGGTAAAATATTTCAAAAAAATACAATTTTTGGAATCATACATATCATCCCTATGTTTCATCCAGCGGTAGCAACCTATAATCCTCAAAAAAAGACCGTGTTGCTTAAAGATATAAAAAAGTTATCTGATATGTTAAGTAAATATACAATAGACTCCCAAATTTGTCGGTAAAGGCTATTGGATTGAATCGATTTTTGTTATCATTTTTTCTTTTGTTGGTATTTGATTTTTAATAAAATCAAGGAATTGTTCTTTAGAAAAGGGTTTAGATAATGATATATCTGCTTTAAGATGGCTTGCTAGAGATTCTTGAGGCGATATAGAAATATATCCTATTTCATTTTTCAATTCTGATGGGATAAGATATAAGTCGATTAAAGGATTTTCTTGGAGCATTTCTAATGCTTTTCGTGAGTTCTCGACACTAATAAGTGTAATATTTTCTTCATTAAGGTCTGATTCAAGAGCTGGGGTAATGGTGTTTTGTTCGTCAATAATCATAATCGTTTTCATATACATACTGAATGAAGTTCTGAAAGAAAATCATTTTGGTTCAATAGATATTATATAAAAATTGGGGGTAAGAATGGGGCTGAGAGGTGCAAGAAGAGGTGAACGTAAGAAACTTCCAGCCCCAGGTCGTCAGATCAATTGAATGTTATCAGTTTTCTTTATTTTACTATATAAAAGCATGCTGATATTTTGTTCTCATTGAAAAAAAGTCATGGAATGTTTGTAAAGGTCGTGTAGTTTATTGAATTCTTTATATGAAATCTATAAAAATCTATTAGATGCATATATAGATACATATTCTTCTACACTAAATGGTTATATATCATGCTAATATTTTCACTTTTTATTAAAAACAAACGATGGGATGGAAAAAATATGGAACAATTATTAAGAAAGACAGGAAGCTGGTTATTTCTGATTGGAATTGTTATAGCAGTTATTTTTGGAATAATCTTTGCAGCAAGCCAATCATGGTCAACCGAATATTCAGCAATTATTAGTACGCTATTAGCTGTACTTGGATTTATTGTTGGTATATTATCGTTCTTTGCTCTTGGAACAATTACCCAAGATAAAGTGCCAACGTTTTTGATCGCGGCATTATTATTAGTTGGAATTGGTGCTGCTTTAAATACTGATTTCTTCGCTCAAATCGAATATATTGGAACCTATCTAACCAGTATTGCTGCTATGATTGCAATTTTTGCTGCACCTGCTGCAGGATTGCTTGCAATAAGAGCAATTTGGGATGCAGGAAAATCAGATGAAATAGAAAGAGTTCTTCCAAAAATGCCAAAAATGTAAGAGAGATATTTATTCAATATCTCTTTTTTTTATTTTTTTTAATTGTATTTTTTTAAAACCCATCGATAAAAGCTTAGGATAAGCATTGCAAAGAACCCTGAAGCAAACCCGATAAAAACACTTTGTATAAACGGCATCATGATATTGACCTCAGTATAAACCTTTTTGGTATTTGATTCATCAAAATATTTTTCACAATATATTTTTATATTTCTTACTTTATATATCTTTCTTGACATTTTTTCACATTTTTTGTTTTTTTTTATTATGTGAAATGTTGTTTGGTACTGGCGAAAAACATTTAATGAGTGGCATCTATTACATTTATGAGGTGATGCGGATGCAAAAAACATTATTTGATTTCATAGAGGACTTTGAAGTAATTCATGATCATAAAAAATAGAACGGTCTGGCAACTATTTTATTAATATTTCTTTCAATTATTCAACTTAAAAAAGAAGTTGGTCTAATGAGTATAAGCTATGAGTTGACTTTATAATTTTGGTGTTAGATTTTTATGTCTATACCATAGGGTTACACAGGCAATAATGATACATATAATAAGAAATAAAATACCGAGATACAAATATATAGGATCTTGATAGAATACTTGTGTAATGGTTTCTCCTCCTGTTCCAAATGTACCTCCGTTTGGAATTTGGGTTGTATTTAATAATCCTGAGGATTCATTTTGACCAAAATGATCATATGATTTTAAAGTATTTCTCACGAGAGGTTGTTTATATGATCCAATAAGAAAAAGAGACATTTGTGATATTCCAATAAACAAAGCAAAAACAGCGGTTACAAACATAACAACAATTTTTGTATTCTCGGGATGAAGTAGACTCTCCCCTTTCCATGAAAGTTGATAATAGACCCATTTATGCCCCTCACGAGATTTTCTATTAACAAGCCCTGCATCAATAAGTTTTGATAAATGTTCATGCAATGTTGCTTTATTAAGTTCTGTTTCACGACTTATTTCTGATAAACTCATTTTTTTCTTATCAAGCGTTCGGAGGATATCCAATCGTGTATCTGAGGCGAGGGCTTTAAATGCTGCCCGATCTAATGTAACCTTAGGCATTCGTATTCACTTGCTTTGAATGAACATTTACTTAATAACTCTTCGTTTTTTGTTTATACGTGAGTAACGTATATATGTATTGTTTTCATTCTTTTTAAATCACATGAAGAAGGATGCATTGATTCAATCATTGCAGGGCTGCGGGGCACTCCAACATGGTCACTTTGTGTTAACTTCTGGAGCAATCAGTGATTACTATATCGATATAAAAAAAGCTAGTACCAATCCTATGGTTTTAAAAACGATTGCACAGTATATGAAACCCTTTACTAAAGGATATGATCTAATTGCGGGCATGGAAATAGGTGCTGTTCCTCTTGCAGTAGCTCTTTCTCTAGAAACACAAATTCCTTATGTTATTATTCGAAAGGAAAAAAGAGAACATGGAACCGGAAAACAGATTGAAGGGCCTCAAGTTCAGCATAAAAGAGTTCTTCTACTTGAAGATGTGACAACAAGTGGTGGATCACTTATAAAAAGTATTCAAATTTTAAAAAGAAATCATGCGATATTGCAGGATGTTATTGTTGTTGTAGATAGAGAGAGTGGCGCTAAAGAGTTAATTCTTAGCCATGGCTTGGAATTTCATCCCTTGTTGACAGTTGCAGATATCTTGCCCTAATCATTTGTTAAAATATTGGAAAAATTACTAATTTTTCCCAACTTTTTTCTTTTCAATGATAATATTAAAATAAAGGTGAACAATAGACCGTACAAAAAGGAATTAAAATATATAGAGGAAGGTAAACATATGAATATATTAGTTGTTGGTGGTGGAGCGAGAGAACATGCTATTTGTGAGGCGGTTTCTCGAGCAGAAAATACGAGACTTTATAGTGTTATGCATAATTGTAATCCGGGTATTGAGGAACTTGTTGAGGATTACTTACTTGAATCTGAAACAAATATTTCGCATGTTGTTACTTATGCTTTAGAAAAAAATATAGATATTGCTTTAATTGGGCCTGAGGCACCATTAGAAAAAGGAATTGTCAATGCTTTACAAGAAAATAGTATTAATGCTTGTGCTCCCACGAAACAAGCAGCACGAATAGAGACAGATAAGGAATGGATGCGTAATCTTTTACAAAAATATTCAATTTCTGGCCAATTGAAATATGAGGTTTTTTCAGAGAGTGACGCCGCGGTTCAATTCGTTGAAGAATTAGGTGGGCAGGTGGCTATTAAACCCATTGGTTTGACTGGCGGAAAAGGAGTAAGAGTTGCAGGAGATCATTTCTCTGATTTGTTTGGAGCCCGTTCATATATTGAGGAAGTCTTACAGAACAGAATTGGTGGAGCATCAAAAGTATTAATTGAAGAAAAAGCTCAGGGTGAAGAATTTACAGTTCAAGCTTTTTCTGATGGAACTACAATTTTACCATTGGTTGCCGTACAGGATCATAAACGATTATTACCAGATGATAAAGGGCCAAATACTGGGGGAATGGGCTCATATTCTGCTGCTGATGGACTGCTTCCATTTCTCCCACAGCAACAATATGATAGATCCGTTGAAATCCTTCAAGATATTGTTACGGCTTTATACAAAGAAAAATGTGCCTATATTGGTCCGATTTATGGGCAGTTCATGTTGACTTCTAATGGCCCTCGAATTATTGAGATCAATGCAAGATTTGGTGATCCTGAAGCCATGAATGTCTTACCTATCTTGAAAACCGATTATGTGCTTATTTGTCAGCATATGCTAAATAGTACATTATGTGATATCAGTCTAGATTTTTTACCAAAAGCTACAGTATGTAAATATGTTGTACCTGAGGGATATGGAGTAAAAAGCATGGCTAATGAACGTATATTAATTGATAATGAAATAATAAAATCATCTGATTCTTATTTATTCTATGCTTCTGTTGATAAAGGTGAAGGTTATGTAACGACTACAACCTCACGTTCAGTTGCTATACTTAGTATTGCTGATTCCATTTCAGATGCTGAGGGACAATGTGAGCTGGCGTTAAAAGGTATTAAAGGTGATCATATCTATATAAGACATGATATTGGTACAAAATCATTAATTGAGAAACGATTGAAACATATGCAATTATTACAGATGCAGTGATTGTTATGGGTCAGGATGAGATATATCTCTTTTTTGTAGGGACAGCAGGATCTGGGAAATCAACACTTACTTCAGTTTATAGGAAGTGGGCACAAATTCAGAATATTGATACTATTCTTGTTAATTTGGATCCTGGTGCTGAAAATCTTCCGTATACTCCAGATGTTGATGTACGAGATTGGATTTCTCTTGAAGAAATTATGGATTCCCATGGGTTAGGTCCCAATGGTGCTCAGATTGCTTGCGCTGATTTAATTGCGCTAAATATTCATGAATTAAAAGAAAGTATCGATTCATTTCATTCAGATTATGTAATCATAGATACGCCAGGCCAATTAGAGTTGTTTGTGTTTAGAGAATCCGGGAAGCATATTATTCATCAATTTCATGACTATCGTTCTGTTATTGTATATCTAATAGACTATATACTAGCTAAAAATCCATCTGGATTTATATCACAATTGTTGTTATCATTATCTACAAATTTCAGAATCATAAAACCCCAAATTAATGTGTTAAGTAAGGCAGATATGCTTTCTGATGATGAAAAGATGAGGGTAATGGATTGGGCAAAAGATCCTGATTTCTTAACAAATGCCTTAGTGCAAGAGCAAGCAAGTATTTATCGAGAGATGGCTGAGGGAATACTTCAACTCCTACAGCAATTTCAATCATATGCTCCGTTAATTGCAACAGGTAAAGAAGGATTCTTAGGTATAGATGATTTATATACAGCGATTCAAATCATTCATGAGGGTGGTGAAGATAAGGGACAAGATTAAAAAAATTAAACAGCTATCTTTTTTAAGTATTGTAAATAGAAATTGTTGTTTTCAGAGGATTATTAACAGAATCATTTAATGAAAAACAAAGAAGAGTTGCATTGATAGATTCCCTTGGTATATAATAATAAACTGGTGCATGAAAAGAAACGGTCATTCCGAATCGTATCTGAGGTAGATGAAATGGTGGGATAAAAAGAAACACACTTGGCACTATCTCATCTTCTTCAGTATTTACTTGGCATGTGAACGTGGATCCTTCATTAATGTTTGAGGGTGCAAGAATCATTCTGTCCGTATCATGTGTTGAAGCTGAAAGATACTCATATGAGATATCGTAGATGCTAATATTTTCTTTTTCAATCTCTAGTTTCAAACAATAATATCCTGCTGAAAGAAATTGTGTTTGCCATACATAGTAAAACAAATCATCATGAGTTTCTTTTTCGTATAATAGATGCCATGTATCCTCATTTTGTATTTTTTGATAATAGAATCGTTGAATGTGAGTGCCATTGATTGTTTTACCAGTAATTGGTTGATCATAGAGAATTTGTTTTTGTTGCATATCTAGTTCAACAGTGGGAAGATTATGTGGTAATTTGCTATATCCCTCTTTTGCTAGATATCCATATCCTTGAATACTCATATTATATCCTATATCTGTAGCTAATAAACGTAATGCATGTGTAATTTGCAATGGTGTCCAACTTGGATGCTCCTCCAATAACCATGAACACATACCTGCAACATAGGGAGTTGCCATGCTGGTTCCACTAAGAATACGGTATTCGTGATTCAACCATGTACTGTTAATTTGGAAACCAGGAGCTATGATATCTGGTTTGACTGTTCCAAGACTTGGTGAACCTCTTGAACTGAAAGGAGCAATGAGTGTAGGATCAACGGATGCACCAACAGCGATTACATGTTCTGCACAGGCAGGTGAGTTAATCGTGTTAACCTGTGGTCCTTCATTTCCCGCAGCTGCAACGACGACTATTCCAATTTGTACTGCTTGATCTGCAGCAATACTGAGCAAATCATCAATGTTTCCATCTGGTTGACCAGCACTAATCGAGATAATGTCCATATGATCATTGATATTGCCATCTTTATTAGGATCTATTGCGGCTTCAAAAGCTTCAAGAAACCATGAAGTATATCCTTTTCCAGTTTCATCCATGACTTTGTATGCATAGATAGATGCATTTGGAGCTATACCGCGTATTCCTGATGATTCTGAAAAATAATTTCCAGCAATTATTCCTGCACAATGGGTTCCATGGCCATGATCATCCATTGGATCAGTATCTTCGTGAACAAAATCATATCCTCCATAATATGAAGAAAGTATGGCAGGATGGGTATAATCTATGCCTGTATCAAAAATAGCGATAGATATGTTTTTACCAGATAAACCATAATGTTCTTGTGCGATATCATTGAGATCATACGAGACAGACTGATTTAGTTCATATTCATTTGATTCTATAAGAATGATTTGATTATCCATGAAAATGTTTGAAATCGAGTTGAGTTGAATGAGTTGATTACGTTGTCGTTCGGAAATACCAGTAATGGTAATACCATTGAACAAATGATGAAACATCTGTAATATTTTTACATTTTTTGAGTTGTCTACTATTGCAGTTATCTCCTTGAGTGCTTGGGATTGAAATGCGGTAATATTATCTAAGATATCCATGGATGATTTTGGAATATCGTTTTTTCTTTCTTGGATTAATTGTGAAATAAATGATTCTTGGTTGAATTGAATAATGTAACGATTCGTACTAGAATCTATAACCCCTGCCTGTATTGTGTATGTATTGTTAACATTGAAAAGAATAAAAATGAAAAGAATTGTAATAAAAATATGTAAATATTGTTTTGTAGAACTCTTGTAAGCTTGCGGATGAAAAAGCATTGTTATATCTTTTTATATAAGGTATTATTAATGTTATTGAACGATTCTAGCCGTTTTTTTGTGTTTTGACAGTAAAACTACTCTTGAATCTTCTTTTTGATTAGTGATGTCATATCCAATTTGAGGGCTTAATGATTTAGAATACTCTATTATTTGTTGATGAGATGGCATATGCGATAGATGCATCCTATTCCTAGATGAACCAACGAAAACATATCCTTTCGCCTCAACAAAATCGGGGGCAGCATTTTGTATAAGTTGACTATAGTTGGAGATGTATTCCTCTTTCATATTCCATTGGTTGATCAGGGTTTGCCGTATAACCGTCCTAGTATCTAACGATGGAAGAATCTCTATAGTTTCTTGAAATCTCTCCCAACCCTTTTTGACTAAGGGTACACAGAGTTTTTTATAAACCTCTTTAGTTGGAGCTATTAAAGATATATATAGTTGTGTTGGTAATGGATCTAAGTTTGCTAAAAACTCAGGGTTAGTGCCATTTGATACCAGAAACGTAGTCATTCCTTTTTTATGACATTCTTCAAAAAATGAGCCTAAAAATGGATATAAAGTAGGTTCGCCAGAAAGAGAGCAGGCTACCATATTTGGTTTGTTTGCCTCCTGCCATTTCTTTTGATTTGTACGTGGATCTCCTTTAAACCCTGTTATAAGTTTTTGTTGAGCTTTAATTGCTTCATCTAAAATATATTTTGGATCATCAGCACTTTTAAGTGTTGTTTCTGTAAACTCTTGATATCTCCAGCAAAAAAGACAGGTATGATTACAATGGGTAATAGTAGGTGTCATTTGTAAGCATCGATGTGATGATATTCCATAAAAATCTTGTTTATAGCACTGTCTATTATGTACAAGGCTTTGTTTTAACCAATGACAAAGTTTAACTGCTGAATGATTTCCAACAAGTGCATAATGTTGTTTTTCAAGTCTTTGTTTTAATCGCGGATCCATGTTAATCGACCAAAATGGATAGGGAATATATCAATGATGCCTAATAAATGATGGTCTTATATATTTTATAATAGATGGTTGAGATCTACTTAAAATATTAAAATCATTTATCGTATTTAAGCAAGATTTTCATTAATTGTATTGAAAACCGTACTAAATAATAAAAATATTTTCTGTTTCTTTGTCCAACTTAAACAGAGTATAAAAATGAATCTTACATTTAAATAATACATAATGAAAAATTAGAAATAGGTATTTGAAAATACTTCAAACAAATGATGCAGCAGTTTCTCTCGGTATTTATTCCTTTATTTATTATTGTGAACCCATCATCGACACTTGCTCTTTTTTCGATTATTACACGTAAATACAATAAAAAGAAACGGATAACCACGGCTAAAAATGCGACGATGTTTGCAGCAATTTTATTATTTATTTTTGCGCTAGCTGGATCGAGTATTCTGGATTTTCTTGGAATAGAAATTTATTCTTTAAGGATTGCTGGCGGAATTCTTCTTTCATTTGTTGGACTTGATATGGTTCGTCGTGGTTCACAATTTGGTGAAAGTAAGCCAGATAAAGGTCAAGAAGCAGATTTTGCACTAGTTCCTCTTGCTATGCCATCACTAGCAGGTCCAGGAGCAATTACCGTTACTATTGTCAGCATGAAGACATTGACAGTTTCAATTTCATGGATCTCTGCAATATTGCTTGTGATTATCTCGATTGTTTTGGTGATGTTAATAACCTTTATGATTTTTATGAGCTCTGTTGTAATAATAAAGGTGCTTGGTGAAAAAGGAATGGATGCATTTACGAGAGTTATGGGTTTATTAACCGTAGCAATTGCTATACAATTTGCTTTAACTGGATTAGCAGCATGGATTCCAACGATTGGGATATAAAAAGATACATTATCTTGCATGTATGATTGACAGAAAGCAATATGTGAAAACAACTAAAATCCATCATACAATTAGGTATACAGAATTATTGAATCTAACACGATTCGAGTTGATGAATCTATGACGACTATATTGTATATGAAGAATATAGATGGAAATTATATAAAAAAATTCACTGCAACGGTTACAAAAAAGAAGCAAGATTATATTTGTCTTGACCAAACTGCGTTTTATCCAGTTGGTGGTGGTCAACCCTCTGATACAGGCAGTATTAAATGGGGAAATAAGGAATCAAAAATTCATAATGTGATAAAGGAAGGGGATATGATAAAACATTTTATTGATGGAGAAATACCCGTGGTCGGTACAAAGATAATGGGTTTTCTTGATTGGATGAGAAGATATAATCATATGAAAATGCATACTGCACAGCATATCTTATCTGGAGTTGTGTTTGATGAATATCAAGCAAGGACTGTGGGAAATCAGATTCATGAAGCGTATTCGAGGGTTGATTTTCAACCGGTGAGATTCAATGATGATGACCTTGAATTTATTGAAAAAACATGCAATGATATATTCAAGAAACATCTCTCAATAAAAATTTATAACGAAGAAAGAACGAGCATTGAAAAACGGATTGATGCCCAACGGTGTAATTTGGATCTTCTCCCAAAATTCATTTCAATATTACGAATCGTGGAAACTGAAGGATTTGATATCTGTCCTTGTGCAGGTACACATGTACAAAATACAAAAGAGTTACCTTTGATGCATATCATTAAAAGAGAAACAAAAGGTAAAAAGAGAGAAAGGATTATTTATACACTTTCAAACGATACGTTTTAAACAAAATTTTTTTAGATTTTACCCTTACACATATATAAGTATTTTTATTTCATATAGTTTATACCTAGTAAATTATATATACCGATAAAAATTATATCTATGTAGATTTGAATTAACTACAGATAAATATATATTCCTTGATAGGGGGTTTTTCAGTAAAATGGAAGATAAAAAACATAAAACACATCAAATAATTACTATCTATATCGCGATTTTTATGAGTATAAGTGCAATACTTCCCAGTCTTTTTGTTGAAGCGGATGATATAAAGGTAAATGGATTTGAAAAAGGCGTCTCATGGGCACCAATACAAGCTCTGAAAAAAACAACTTTTGTAGAGTTTGATAACAACTCACTCCTTGATGATTATACCTATCTTGCGGCAATTCCAACATCTGTCTTTTATGATGAACAATATCAAACAATATATTCCCATCCATTGTTGTATCTAATGGATCCAATAGATACAAGTGAAGAACGTGTTCAATCACTTGATGGTCGAGAAGGTATTGATTACTTTATGGAAGATTGGATGGGGTATTGTGGAGACACATTAGATGAACTCATGTTACTAAATGTAAATAAAAATAAACTAGATACTTCCTGGAATGCAAAAAATGTTGTTTCAATTCAGGAAGAAAACATTTTTGAAATGACAAAAAAAATCGCTCTGCATGATTGGGCATATAGTGAAAATGCAGTTATTGCAGTTATGAAACCAGAATATACAATTCCCGATAATCAAACATCTGGTTCATTAACCGGGACGATTGAACCAAAGAATGGCATTCAAACTGAGCATTTTGAGGTACCTCAAACTAATTCTGTGTATCCAATATATAATGAATTTTACGTGCCAGAGGGTTACAAGTTTATGCAGATTCGCTCCTGGTATCCATGTTTCTATATTGAAGCAGGTCTTCCAGGATTTGAAGGACTAATAAACATGTCAATACCGCCAGGTGATCGTGATTTACAAGTCTATTGTGAAAGAGATGGTGATTGGATGATGGCTGGTATCACTAGTGAATGGAATTCACAAGGTGGAATGGATATAGATAAAACCTCTGTATATGTGTATAATAGTGGAAAATGGAGTGTAGCAATAACTGATGTTCCTACGAAATCATATGATGTCCTTAGTCCGTTAATTGAACAAGGTGAACAACCAAAAGCAACTGATCTTGAGATGCAGAAACATCGTAGTTTTTTAATGTTTCATTTTGGTAGATATGGAAGTATTCTTGATGTCATTAAAAATCTACGAGAGGTGAACTATCAAGTTGATGTTGAAATGTATCCCGGTACAGAAATTGAGATTCCAGAGGCTCCTCCTTTTGGATGTAGGAATGTAAGCATTGAGTTAAATTGGAATGATCCTTCAGTTGATCTTGGTTTTTCATTAATAGGTCCGGCGGGTGAAGAAGTTCTTTCTACTCGTGAACCAGGCGTATCAACAAAATGTGCATCGTCTGTATTTGATGAGGAAATTCCTCTACCACCAGGTACTGAGACAGATCTTCATGTGAATGCTATTGGTGAAGTACTACCTGGAGAATCTTATAAAATATGTGTTTTTGCGATGAGCGATTTACGTAACCCTCTTGATTTTACTATTGAATACTCATGGGATCAGAATTTTTCAAAAGAGGAAGGAGCGGGACTTGCATCTGCAACTCAAGCTTCAATTCTTGCATCTGAACTTAATGCACCATTGCTTTATGTGCAACCGGATTCTATTCCTTCTGAGACACTTGATGCATTATATACTATGGGTGTTGAACATATTCACCTTGTTGATTTAGATGGTTATTTACAAAACACGAAACGTCAAGAGTTACAAAATGGATTTACAATAGATGCTCATTATACATCATATAAAGATGTTTATGATTCAATACGAGAGATATCTGGAAGTAACGATATTATTTTTTCAACAATTGATCCATGGACCAGTTGGTATGTTGCAGAATTAGCACCTGCAAAGGAATTGTGTGGTGCACGATCAATTGGCCCTGCAGCATTTATTGCTGCTCAACATGGTTCTCCGGTATTACTTATTGATGTTCATCCAGAGCTTTCTAGTGCACTCTCTTGGCATACTGAGTTTTGGCGTAGACATCCGGATGGTTATTCTCGTCTTCCAACTGTTAGTGAAATGTATCTTTCAGGTACACGTATTATGGAATTTCTTAAAGACTATGATTTTGATAAAGAAGGAACTGAATCAATTATTACCATTGCAGGTCAATTTGATATTGGTCTGCCTTGGGATAGAGTGTTGGCAGGTAAAGGAAAACCAGGACGGTTTTTTGGCTCACCAGTGGATTTAAGCGTATGGATTATGAAAAACGTGTTTTATCCCATGATTGTATTTGAAAATCCCGCATTGAAAAGTCCTTCAGGTGTTAGTGTTATCAATGGAAGTAGTAGCACTAGAGCGTTTCCATGGAGGGGGAAACTAGGTTTACGGGTTACGAAACCTTCTGAAGAGGAACGGCTTGAGTATCCTGTGCTAGATACTCTGGTTTGTTATAATATAAAATTCAATAGTCGAGCGAGTAATTACTGGGGTTTTACGTATCAATGTGCTGATGGCACAATTCCCGGTGAATCACCCTCATTTAATGATATTGATGAAGGTGTTATGATAGATGTGAATGGGCAACAAGGGAGCTTTTTCCCAGATATGAGTGGAGCTGAAGTCCAACCATTTTATTTGAAACAAGGTGGGTACTCACCAGTGTTTTCCACGAATTTTGATGCAAATATGTATAATTTGAACCAAGGAGTTCTTCTTTGGATGGTAAATACCCATGGAGCTCCGCTTAATGGTGGTATGTTTATGTTTTGGGATGTTGGTGGTGACAATCCTGTTGGTTATCCAACGATTCCTTTAGCTGGATATAATAAAGAGGAAAATCCGTGGAGGGGATATGAATGGTTACTTGGTTCTACTGAAGAGCCAGATACTATGACGATTGATATCCATGGGATTCTTCCTTCAATTTTTGGGAATCCTGATCCAAATGGGGTCCGTGTAGCAAAAACAGCTTTGGACTGGGCATTGGCATATCGACCAATTAGAGATGTAATTGGAACTATTGCAAGTCTTCCTCTTATACGGATTATTGCTCCGGATTGGCTCGAGAACACCCAGGATTACTATGATGGTGTTATTATAACGGTATTACTTGGTCGATTCGGTACATCTTGGTATAATGGATCCCAAGTAGATGAGTCATTAGGAAACATACATTCTGCAGGGGTTAGTAGTGTTGCCTGTCTTCCAGCAGGAAAATATCTTCATCTAACGCTTATGAGACATGGATCACCATTTCAGATAATGGACCCTTGGGCAACATCATGGTATTCTGATGTCTGGCAGAACAATGTTCCCAGAGGAATTGCTCTTGGTGAAACCGTTGGAGAAATTTATGCAGAGGGTATTACAAAGGTTGGGATTCAGTATGTTAGTGATGATAGTCCGCAGTGGTGGTGGGATCTTGCAGAGAATGTTTGTTTGTATGGGGATCCTGATTTACGGGTGTGGGTACCAAGTACAGAATTTAGTGATAAGAACAATTGGGATGTTACTGATGTTGTAGCATTACAATATGTCGAAAACGAGGGATTTGAAGTTGATGGGCATCATCCATTTGGTGCAACAGCATATCCTCATGAACGTGACCCACCAACTATTCTTGGTCAATATTTGCTTGTGATTGTATCTTTAGTTATCATCGTTGCTTTGCTGATTACAGCAATGTTTATCAATCGAAAAAGCAAATAATTCAATTTTTTTTTCTCTTTTTTTTATTATATCTGAATTGGTATTTGATAGAGAGTACCAAGATTTTGTATATGATTTTTTAAGGTTAATTTATATGTTTCAGCGGGATAAATCGTAGTAGAATATAGTGTTTTAAACAGAGGAAAAACTTTTGGAAATTCTTTTTTAATAAGTTCAAACATGTTATATTTTTGATCTCCTTTAAGAAAAAGTGGTTTACATAAAATGTAGGCTGCATTATGAGTTTTTGCTGTATTAAAAAGAGTGTGAAGCGTTTCATTTGAATCTGATAAGTAAGGGATGATGGGTATTGCTGCAATACCTGTTTTAATATTGTTTTTTTGGAGCTGGGATACTAGGTTCATTCGATGATGTGGGTTCTCAACTGTTGGTTCAAAAATAGAGGCAAGGGCAGTATCAATAAAGGGAATGCTAATGGTGACGAGTACATCATTGAATTTGGTAAGGATATCAAGATCCTGGAGGATATGTGATGATTTTGTTAATATATGAATAGGTTGCTGATAGGCTAAGAGAAACGTAAGTATATTTCTTGTTAGTTTCATTGTTTGTTCAATTGGTTGATAGGGGTCATGAACTGATCCAATGATAATACGTTTGTTTTTTTTATCTTTTATTTCATCTTGTAATACTGAGACTGCATTTTGTTTAATGTAAATTATAGAATCAAATGATGAGTCACAATAGGGGCAACCAAAGGAGCAATTTTGATAGGGATCAAGAGTAAAATCACCATGAAATAGAGTATCTTTCCTGGTTATTTTTTTTAAAAGGGTTTTTTCCTGAATTTCTTTTGTATTCATATTATATATAATCCTTTATTTTTTCGAGATAATCAATGTTATTTTAGAATAAAACCTTCTACATTTCCTCAGGTGCTTGAATTCCAAGGAGTTGTAATCCATTTCTTAGTACAATTTTTGTTGCCTGAACGAGTTGAATTCGAGCTTGTTTTCTTGTTTCAGTGGCATCATTAAGCACCGGGCAATCCCGGTAAAATTGATTGAATGATGATGCAGTATCAAATAAATAATTTGCGATGAGATGTGGTTTAAAACCTTCAGATGCAGAAGTGATTATCTCTGGAAGTTGTGATAATTTTTTAATTAGAAGAACCTCTGAAGGATGTGTGAGAGAGGTCATATTGTTTTCATCATAAGTACTCTTTTTAGACAGCTTTGCAAGAATACTTGATGCTCGAGCATGAGCATATTGGATAAATGGTGCTGAGTTTCCTTCAAAATTTAATGCATCTTCCCATTTGAATTCAATGTCTTTTTCTGGTTGTACTTTGATAATATTATATCGTAAAGCACCGGTTCCAATGATTTCAGCTATTTTTTTCATTTGTTGTTCGTTTAGTTCATCCCCCCGTCTTTTTTTCACTTCGTTATATGCACGTTGAATGCATTCATCTATCAGATCATCTAGATAGATAACTCGGCCGTGACGTGTTGACATCTTTCCTTCTGGAAGTGAGACAAATGCATAGAACACGGTTTTTGGTAAGTTTGATTCTTTACAGAGCGTTAGACCAATTTCGACTTGTTTTGATTCGAGTTTATGGTCTTCCCCTAACACATTAATGAGCAGGTCTGCTTGTTGTGCTTTCCATTGATGATATGCAATATCACGTGTTGCATACAGGCTTGTTCCATCGTTACGAACGAAAAAGAACTTGGTGGATCTCCCTTGAATCCCAAACGTGGCAAGATCTAAAAAAAATGCACCGTTTTCTTTTTTACAGTATTTTGATTTTTTTAATGTTTCAATAACTTGTTCAACACTTTTATTTTGAACAAAGGTTGACTCAGGGATATAGCTGTCGATGGAAATATTGATGGATTGAAGACTTTTCTTCATGCCTTCAAGAACTGGCTCATATGCGGTATGGATTTTTTTTAATATTTCTTCGTCTCCCTGTTCACTTTTTTTTATGATTATCCCAATTTCTTCTTCTATATGCTCATTTTCCTTCATATGTTCATATGCTTTTTGATAGTATCCAACTGCAATGTGATCTGGTTTATCTAAACTTGGAGTTTCTATATCCTTTTCAGTGAAATGATGTAATCCCCACATAAGAATTGCAACTTGTTTACCAAGATCATCTAAATAATATTGTGATTCACTGGTATATCCTGCTGCTCGGTATATCCGAGTGAGAGTATCTCCAATGATTGGATTTCTTGCTCGTCCAACATGAAATGGGCCATTTGGATTTGCTGATGTATGTTCAATAATTACTTTTTTTTCTTTTTTTGGTAAGTTGCCATATTCATGTTTCATTGAAAGAATGAGTGTTATAGTCTCTTTGATAAGATACTCCATGTTAATATAGAAATTAATATATCCATGAACGACTTCTATTGATTTTATAAGTTCATTATTTGGGATGATAGATGCAATTTCTTTTGCAGTATCATTTGGTGATTTTTTACTTTGAGAACAGAGTTGGAAACAGGGAAAAGAAAAATCCCCCATCTGATTTGGAGGAACCTCAATTCGTATGTCTTGAGTGTATTCTAATTGTTGAATGCTTGTTGTAAGCATTGAAATAATTGTATTTTTTATTTCTATGAATGGATATTTCATTAACCTTTGGAATAGAATATCACTTAAAATTATTTTGTGTAAATGTTGATGAAGTAATACTTAGAATTTTTTTTTTAATAAAACATATCTGCCAAAAATTTTGAATAATATACAATACATCTTATCTATTGATTCTCTGTAGAATAATTATCTGGGATAACATGTTTAACTTAAATTGTATATATATTCTTTCAAGATATGAATTTATCCATCTGTGATATCCTGAATTAAGTTTCTCCGAGTATTTCAGTTTCATAATTTCACTCTGCTTTATTACTGTTTACGTTTCTTGTTTTATCTAAAAAAGCCTGATATGGTGTTCTCAGACGTCCATTT